>ENA-ORRH01001046-ORRH01001046.1-human-gut-metagenome-genome-assembly--contig:-NODE-1046-length-14591-cov-4.7209_pt1 | contig 14591 bp, 17 predicted proteins | sample MGYA00242173_ERZ509130 | MGnify/ENA primary metagenome ERZ509130 (study PRJEB26280, sample SAMEA2338633) | human gut metagenome | biome: human gut; feature: human-associated habitat; material: faeces... | reverse complement strand
GACGCCTTCTTCTTCTTTCCGAAGAATTTAAGAAACGTCGTTCCGATCTTTTGCAAAATACCAACAATATTTGCCTTCTTTAAAGCTGCTCCGACAGCTCCAATAACGGCTATAAGCTTTACTAAATCATTAGAATTGTTATCAGCCTCGGAAGTTTCTTTCTTAACGCCGTTAACAAAATCAATTATTGTGTCTTTTGCGTCTTTAAGAACATCAACAATTTTTTCTCGAATTGACGTAGCCATTTGTCCGGCCTTATTAATAAAGCCAGAAACAACGTCGATCAGCATATCCATAGCCTTCGAAAAGACGTTTATTTTTGTTGCGCCCTTATCCAAGATAGTCAAATAATCGCTTAGTTTAAGAATTACATCGCCGATTGCTTTAATTAGTGACATAATAAAGGAACTTGTAACAAATTTGCCAAACGCTTCTGCAAGATTTAAAACTGCTTTTCCAGCCAAATCGAGTAACGAAAATATTCCTTTAGCCACTCGACCGATATTGGATAACGTCTGCTCTGACGGTTTCATATTTTCCATTAGGGTTTTAAACCCATTAGAAATATTCATCAATTGCTGAGCGGTTAATGGCGGGAATACCTCTCGGAAAGCTTTACTTACGGCTCCAGCTACTGAGACAATATTATTAAAAGCCGTAGCGATTCCATCAATAATAGCTTTTCGTCCACCAAGATTAGCCCAATCCTGCAGTAGAGCATTTCGTGCATCAGCTGATTTGTTAATCATATCAGATAGAACAACTGAAACATTCGTCCACATTTCTCGAGCTTCTTCGAAGTCTCCGATCATAATCTGCCAAGACTTGGCCCAACCAGAACCAAGAGCTTCTTTTAGAGTCTCAATCAACTGCGAGAAAGTCTTAACTTTAGTTGCAGCGTTCTGAGCGTCATAAGCAAGAGATAAAGTCTCTTTAATTGCCTCTTTGGACTTTCCAGTCTGCTTAGCCAAAGCTTCTGCACAACCATCGATGGCGTCTTGCTGCTTTCCTATAGAATCAGTCGCTTTCGAATTAGCGTATGCCTGATCGTAGGCCGATTGGACTGCATCTTTAGAAACATCGCAATAATTAGCAACCCATTCCATTGCACCAGAAGTGGTAAACTTCTTAAGAGTCTCAGTAAGAACTTGACTAGTTAACCAACCAGTCTGTAAAGATTCACGGAACGACCCATTGGCTTTAATAGCTGCTTCCGCGCCTGTTCCGAGCTCTTTAGAAGTTTCTTTAAGAGCGTCCTGAAATACCTGGCCACCCATACCAGCATTAACTACTGAGTTCCAGTCCATCAATTTAACTGTACCAGTAGCAAGTGCCTGAGAAAGTTGATACATAGCAGTACTTGCTTGTTGAGAACTAGAACCAGAAACAGCAGCAAGGTTGGCGATACCCTGAATGGCATTTACCGAAGTATTGAGGTCTACGCCAGCAGCTGTAAATGTACCAATGTTTCTAGTCATCTCGGTAAAGTTATAAATGGTCTGGTCGGCATAATGGTTTAGCTCATCCAATGCCGAGTTAACCTGCTGAATGTTTGTTCCTTCTGAACGAGTATTAGAAAGAATTGTCTGAATAGCATTCATCTGAGTCTCATACTCGGAGAAACCATTCATAATCGGCTGTAAAGTGAGCGATTTAATTAACGTACTTCCAACACTTATCGCTTTGTTAGCAATATTCTGAAGAACGGCCATGCTGATAACGCCAAGAGTCGAGAATCTATCTTTAATCGATTCAACTGCTCCAATAAGCGTCGACATGTCGACGTTTTTAGAAACTGATCCCAAATTCTTAAGAGACTCTGCGGAATCCTTAAAGTTAAGACCTTCTTTTAACTTCTTAACAGATGAAAGGGTTTTTGCTACGCCGCTTTCAAATTGTTTGTTCTCGAATTGCATCTCTACAACTCGGTTATCAACACTACTCATGCTGACGTAACCTCCTTCCAAATTTCATCTACCATAGAATCAAAAATAGGCCTTATCGCAGGATTAATATAGTCTCTTCCTTGGACGTATCCGCCGTTTCTAGTACCATGTCCATATTGCAGAATAACGGCGATGTTTACACCTTTGTTAATATTGCTATTAGTCCAATAAATAGACGTTCCATGAATCTCGTAATCCCAAGAAGATGCCGTTTTTCCAGAATCAACCGGGGTAGCGCTAGAAAGAGCTTGAACTCCTTTTTGACCATACTTGTTAAAGATCTGTAAATATTTTCTTTTAGACATAGCCTTAAGGAATTTCTCAGTTTTCTTAAAATCCCCTTTTTGTACAATTCGGATCATTGAAGACATAAGACTATCCCTTAGAATTCATTGCTGCTCGGCGCTTAGCGTTTAATTCGGCGTAACGTCTACGAACATCATCTTTTGACATTTTCTTTTGCGGAGCGTTCTTTTGCGAGCAAACATTAATAAGAGTAAGTAACCGATTAAAATGCCACTTTTCGCATTCAAATGGGATGCTTAGAGCCGTCATATAATAATATACGACTTCGTTTGTGATGAAAGAAGAAGATCTATTGTTTGATCGAACGTCTTTTATCACAGTCGCAGTCATCGGAGCATTTATATACTCTATTATTTTATTATAACTTTTAGCATCAATAATTTCGTATAAACGCTCATCGACATTTTTGTTAATTGTCATACATTTTATGTATTCAATCATTTCATCGTATGGATGCTCGCCATCAATAATAAACGGCTTACAAAATTTCGATTCCCATTTGGAGATGGAAAGAAGCGAATGCTCAAGAAGTAACGTCCCACCGTTAACCGTAAAGAATTCATTAGTTTCATCATTAAAAAACTCAGAATCAGGAATCTTTATTTCGAGCATTCGCTTCCCCTCTTTTAAGAAGCCACTATGATTACTCTACAACCTTGAAAGAGTCGATAAGAGCCTTCTTATTCGGATCCTTCTCAACATCTGCAACAACAGCGTTTACAAACTTAGCATTCTCAGCACCATTGCCGGAAATTAGCTCCATCATAAGATTGTTATAAGCTTCGGTCTGCTTAAATCCCTCGGAAAGCTCCTTAGACTTAATAAAACGTCGACCATCAGAAGACTTCTCACCATAGCACATAAGGATGAAGTTGGACCAAAGATCCCAAAGCTTCTTTCCGTCCTCTTCTTTTACAACTTTTGTGATGAAGGCTTCGATACCACCCTCGAACCCCATAATATAACCAAGTGTCTCGGCTTTATTAAGGTTGAAGTAAAAATCCTCAGTACGCTCGCATCCGTTATAATCGACATACGTAATAGACTTCTTAAGCATAGTAATAACTCCTTAAAAGATTACTTCCATTTTGACTAGATTACAGACTTCTCGGTATTCTCGGTAGACATGTCAGAAAGCGATACTGCCGAAGCTTCCCCAAGAGTAGTGATGATGGTCTGAGGATCGGGGAGAGACGCATCAGCATCACTAGAACCATAAAGAATCTTCTCGAGAGCAGCAAGCTTCACAGGGTCAGTATAACGAGAATCAACCATGATGCTAGCGGTAGGCTTAAAACCAGCAATAGACACAGGAGTAGTTGTGCACTCCCAAGAAAGCGTCATAGCATCCGGAGAATCGTTAACCGTCTCGTAAGCTTTCTCGGAAGGAGAAGCGGTACAACCATAATAGATGTGAAGTCGATAAGCAAGCTCAGAGTCTACGTCATTGCCAATGCGAGAACGATAGCAGAAACCGAAAGAATTACGAGTCTGCTGACCAATGTAAGCGCCCTTGGCAATCTGACGAGAACCGTCACAGGCAGCAAACTCATCAGGATAGGTATAAGCCTCAATAGTAAAACCAAGAGTCTCAGCCGAACGCATAACGGCATACTTACTGTTGTCCGCATACAAATCCGTAGGCTCTGCTCCATCAGGAGACTCTGTAACAGCCGTCAAACCGTTCCAAGCAACGCCAGCTGCATAACCAGAAGTAGTCTTAGGATACAGAACTCCTCGATCGGTACCGTTCTCAAAGAAACGCTTACCGTCATCATCCCAAGTAAGGGCCTTAGAAGCCATGTGTTTCCTCCTTAATAATAAAGATTAAAAATGTCATGATGCAAATTATCAGCCGTATAATGACGATCATATGTACACATAGGCAGTTTTGCAAGTTTATCCATTATCCGTGAACCAACATCTGGATCTTTAGAGATAACCGTTAGCTGATAACGCTTCGTGAACCGATAGCCGATGTTATTGGCAAAATCAGTATCTCCGCTAGATCGATGATAGATAATACACGGATAATGGATTTGTTTAGACTCTGGCGGATCGAAGTAAACATAATCAGAACCGAGAATCTCGTGCAAGACTTTGCTTAGCTCGTTTCGATTGTTACTCATTATAAACACCGCCAAGAGTCAGAATAAGACGGGGAGGCTGGACCTCAACAGAGGCTACTTTCCAGTTACTCCCCATCCAAGAAGCATACCGAATGGCAAAGAAATTCTCATTAGCATAAGCATCTGCAACAATACTTATCGAATTATTAACAACAACTTTATCGTTAATAAACTCAGTTCCGTCAAGACGGCGAACATTACGAGTTATATCCCCGTAGTAATTACGTTCGACAATCTCTTCCGTCCAAACATCTGGGGAAGTCTCAACACTAGAGGCAAACCCAACAGCGCCATAATACTTTGTCATTCGTCACTCCCATTTTGATTAATTCTACGAAGCTGAAGAATCGAAAGTCTCAACCGAGATAGCAGCATAAGGCTTAATCAGAGCGCCAGAGCAACGGGTCTCGATCAGATACTTCTGCTGGTTGTAGTCAATGTCGAAATCGTCGAACATAGACACAGCGCCACCCTTGTCAGCACCAACATTGTAATCCTTAAGGTTGACAATAAGACCGACCAGGTTAAGATCCTTGTTAGCGGAAGCCGTAACATCGCCCTTGCTAGTTTCACCCTTGCGAGTCTGACCCTCCATGACCTCGACCGTCACGATGTCGGAAACGCGCAGACGGTTAGCAAGCTCCTGCTTCGTCTTATACTTAACGTCACCGATCTGATTCTCAAGGAGAAGCATGTCGGTAAGAACATCCTCAGTTGTATAGAACACCGGGTTACCAGAACCCTTATAATTCTTACGAGCACGAATAATAGCCTTGATAACGGCCTCGGTCTTAGCTTCCTCAGTGGTCATACCCTTAGTGTCAACCTGGGCACGAATAGTATAGAAGGTATCATCCTGCCAAATCGGTCGGATGTTGGTCGGGAAGATGCGGTCATCAGAGGAATCGGATCGACCGTCGCCGATAAGAATAGCGCGAGCGATTTCCTCGTCCAGCATCATACGCATCTCGCCCTTGATCCAGGCCACGACATCGAAATCAGTAATATCGATAACGTCATCTCGATCGAGCTTCTGCTTCTTATAAATGGTCTGCGGGGTAGTAGTGCGCTTAAGAAGGGTGAAGACTTCCTCAATCTTCTTCTTACCCTTGGTATAACCTCGAGCACGCGCCTCGTCAGCAGTGATGTTAGCGAACACCGACTTGATTCGAGAGAACGGAGTATGCGAAACGCCATTCATAACGCTAGCAACCCAGTCCATGTTGCGGGAAACCCACTCAGGAGTAGAATTAATATTCTTGAAATCGGGGAACAGGGTGTCGATATTATCGATACCATAAGTTGCATTACCATGCTCAAGATAATCAGCATAGCTAACATCCTCAAGACCATGCTGCATCACAGAGTCACGCAAAGAACCGCAACGCTTTGCGTCTCGAAGAATCTCATCAAAATCAATAGAATGAGCCATGGTTTCATCCTCATCCTCAAAAGCATTATGCTTCATATCATCCCCACTTTCATCTAAAGAACCGTCGGCGGCCATGCCAACAAGAGTATACAATACATTCTTCTGCTCGTCAGTCATAGAATCAATGACGTCCTGAACAGTCTTACCATCAGATACGGTATTATTATCAGCCATGTCTTTTCCCTTTTCGTCAGCTTTATCAGCATGAGAGATGCTGTCGTCTACTTTATCGTTCGAATCGTCGCCGTCGTCGGCCTCGTCAGAATGATAAATTACAGGATTGCTGTTAAGATTGAAACAAATCTCAGCGTCTTCCGTTTCCTCGTCACCATCTGAATGAACCATAACAGTATCGATGTACGCTCCAGGATTTGCCCCAGCAAGAACCAAACTTACTTCGCGAATTGCTCCATGGATAACGTTTGCTCCATTTTGCTTAAGCTTATTCGCGTAAATAGAAAGCGCTCGAACGTCTCCGTTCTTAACCAACTCTTTAGCATTTAAACCAGATGGAGTATCGTTAAAACAACCATAAGCATAAACGCCATCTTCTCGATTCTCGAGCATAGCGTGACCTAATACGTTGTCCGGAGACATATGATCATGCTGCCAAACAAGAGGCACATTCTTATGATCATTATCCTTAAATGCATCGCGCATAATAACACGACCGTCAGAACACTTAATGTTATTGCGTGTTGCGTAACCTGAAAAATCGTACTTCATATGATTCCTCCTTTACATTTGTAGTTTTGTTTACAATACATATAAATAGAATTATCAAGCAAGTACTATATCTTTACTGATAACTTCCATTTTGATTTTCGACGTCAGATACGTCATCAGGATAATAATATTCGTTATATCCTTCATCGGATGAAGAACCGTAATCAGCGTTAGGATCGATGAGATTCTTATTACGAAGCTCGTCAGCACTAGGCTCGTCAGAAGGCTTGAAACCAAGAGCCGTGCGGAACTCATTACCAGTAAGAACCTCATTACGGCTTAATGAATCAACCATCTGAGAAATCTGCGTCACAGTCATATACTTGAACGGATCTTGGAATGTCATAATCTGCTGATTCTGAGTTCTAGCAGTCTTTGTCAAGAATTTGCAATTAATTGCGTCACGAATTGCTTTAACGACTGGCGCAACTGTTCGCTGATAATAATTGTTCATCGTAGAATCAGTAGCTGTACCATTAAGAACTGTGACGTCAAGACTTAACTGAGAATATAACTGATCAGTAAGTGTCTTAATCTGCTCAGGAAGAGTATTCTCAACAGAACGATTAAGTTGGGTAAACTTTTCCGTAGCATCGATATACGCAACACCATACTTAGAATTCTCGAGCTGGTCTTCAAGAGAACGCTTACGATCTTCCGCACGCTTCTTTTGAGATTCGTTACGAATTGTATATGGTAACTGAACGATAGCATCAAGCTTCGACGAGTTAGCCTTTGCGTCCGCATCGTCAAGAAGTTTGAGCTTATAAACAAGTCGCTTCAAAGTAGAATTAGGCTCATTCATAACAGCATAAAACGGATTTTCAATAATAGCTACAGACGATTTAGGCATGGTAATTTGCTGTTTAATTCCTGAATTATCATTATAAACTTCAAGATCAACATGCTTAGGATGCCAGCCAACAATTTTTCCTCGTCGCATAGAATTGATATCATAAGACCCAGTAATAAACGGATCCAATGTTGTATCAATTGGAACAATTGCAATGCATCCTTCTTCTAGAAGAGAATAAGCAATATCAGCCATAAAGGCTGTCGCTGTCTGATCTATGTTCGCCTCTTCGTTAAGACAATAATTTAAACCAGAATTAATCTCTTCTTTGTAACGCTTATTCTCGTCCACACGAACATGCATAAAAGTCGTAGCAGCTACATCAACAGCTATTCGATTGTAAATAGCGTTAATGATGGTACGCTCAGAACCAATAGATATCCCAACACGATCAGGCCGATAACCATAAGAAGACCCAACAGACGCAGAATACCTATAGTCAGTAGTCTCTTGATTACTAAAAGCATTCCAGGCATGTTGGAGTCTAGTCCTAAAAGATTCAGCCATAGAATCACCAATCTAGTTTCGAAGCCTAGGTTCGGCAATCGACACGATGCCACTAGTTAAATTGTTAGCGAATCCATATGCTACTGCTTTGATTCCGGATTTCATTTGGCTTTCTCCATTAGATCGAAATTCGTTATACTTCATAGTACCATATGTAGTAAGCAAAACAGATTTAACCAAAGACTTACCAAGACTCTCATTTTTGGTATAATCATAGGCTTTCTTGCCTCCAGACAATCGAATGTGCTTCTGTTTTATTCGATTAGCCTTAGAGGAATACTTAGAATAGGCTTCTTTGTTGCCCAACGCTTTTGCTCGTTTAGCTTTGGCCTGATTAACTCGAACTCTACGTTGTCCCCATTTCATACCGAGAACTCCATAGTGAGCTAAATAATCATCTTTATAGGTCATGTTACACCAAATACTTTCCAACTTGTTTTATCAAGTCCTCGCCAACAGGAACCCAAGGATTTTTGCTTAACGCATATACGCCAGCGGCGGTTCCGCCAATAGCAATGGCTTTTTTCGCTATTGCCATACCTTTATCAAAACCCTTTGGATTTAACCTACGATATTGGGATTCTGCTTCTAGTCGTTTGTTTAACTCTTTCATTTCAGAAGTTGACAATTGCTTATAGCTCTTAGACCGCAAAGCCTTTGAATCCAAGTAATCCTTGGAATATGAATCCTGACGTTTCTTTCGTCTCGTTGCTTTCTTCCCAACAGAAGTTCGTTTTTTACGAACCCCCCATTTCATTCCAGGGATGCCGTAATGCATAAGATAGTTTGAATGTTGATCCATCAAATCACCTCACTTATACATTTTCAAAATTTGATAATCAGTCTTCTTTGTTTCTGGATGAGCTTTCTTATAAGATCGTAAGAAATTCTTCTCACCTACTGTTTTTACTGATTGTGCTCCGGCAGTAAGTCCAGTAGTTGCAGCTCCTCCGGCTATTAAAGCCTTCAAAGTGTAATCTCGCGTATATTCTAATGCGTTCTGACCGATAGCTTCGTAATTATTCGAAATAAGTTCAGAAGCAGACATCTGGGATATTTTGTTTACCATAACCTTTGATTTATCAAAGATAATTAACGGATCTTGAGATTTGTATCCGCTATACTTTACATCATGAATGTCTCTAATAGCGTTATATCCCTTTGAGGCTAATTTCTCATAATATTTCGTTTTTTGATAATTCGGAATATCGCCCTTAAAGGTTAAATCGGTATTAACTACATCATAAACCGCATCTGTTACTTTTCCTTTTGAAAGATCCCTAAGCGCTTTACGAGCAAGTCTGTCTCTATGACCAACTCCGTAATTTGAATTTAACATACTCTTCAAATTTCGAGCATATGTTGGATCTTCTTTAATCAATTCACTAAGTGCTTTTTTAGCATTATCGCGTGATGGGACTTTAATACTACCAGTAGTCGTAAGATCCATAAGATATGTTTTTGCCCCGGTAGAGGCTACTTGATTTCCATAAAAGCCTTTATATCGAACGGCGTCGCGCTTATTATTAAACGCGTAAAAACCATCATATAGTTTTCCAGAATCATTATTTTCAATTCGGCCTAATTTGGCTCCTTCTTTAATAATTCGATCAGCACGATCGAAATTATCTCTAGTAGCCAAGTAAGCAACTGCTGCCGTTAAAGTTATAGCTCCAGCAGCAATCATTATTCGCTCATTACGAATCCGCTTTTGGGCAGCTAACTCAGCGGCTTTATTGCTATACCCTTTTTCTTTATACTTAGCAATTAGTTTATCTTTATGAGAAGTTCTTACTCTATTTGAACCATTAAAATATCGTCTACGACCATTTTGCGTATATGATCCATCTTTATTTTGATATCTACGTACACCCCATTTCATGCCTAGGACACCGTAGTGCATAAGGTAGTCTGGATACTCATACATTTATCGTTACCCCCTCCCTATTCGAACGAATCTCGATTAAGCTTAAACGCTACATATGCATCAAGCATTGCTGCTACTGAGTCGATCTTATCCTGATGACGCTTCTTATAAAGCTTGCGATTACCATTAGTATCTTCCAAAGCAATTGCGTTGCCCATACAGAACTCCATCAAAGATTCATCGAATAGCAAAGCTCGATTTTCAGCAAGTTTCTTCAACTCACCAAGCGGAACCGACTCAGTCTTAACGCCTTGAATAACTTTCTCGATGCCGAAAGGACCATTCTCAGTAGCCCATCGGTTGACAAATTCCTTTGCGTTATATGGGTCATAACCGAAAGAGGTAACATCATATTCGTTATCAGCGATATACTGGTCTAGATCGTTGTAAACTTCATTCATATCCAAAGCGACACAATCAAGAACCATCAAAGAACCTTCTCGCAAGAATTCTTCGTACTTAATTCTTGTTGCGGGAGTAAGTTTTGCCATTGTGTCTGATGAGATATAGCATCTAGTCTTGATTCCGTATTTTTCTCTAGGAAGAGGAAACAAGAATGTAAACGCACAGAAGTCGTCGCCCTGAGAAAGGTCGGCGCCCATAGAACATTGCATCTGCCAGAAATTTCGTGGCTTATGAGGTAAAGTTTCTTCATAAGTGAAGAAATATGTGTAGCCCTCCATAGGAATACCGAAACGCTTAGCAAGAATATCGTTTCTAGTAGAAGGAGCCTTCTCGGCACGCTCAACGTCAAGCTGGTAAGTCTCGTAAGAAACTGTCTTACCAATGTTAGGAGCGGCCTTCATCCACATGGAAGGATCTGCCACTTCTTCGATACTATCAAGTTTGTAATACCAAATGGACACGTGAGGATTCTCATACTCGCCTTTTAGTATGTCCATCAATTCCATTTTGATTGTATCGCCAGCGCCGTTACGGACCGTGCCCTCAGAAGAGATGGCAAGAATCAAGTAATCATCATTCTTTGATGCACCTTGCTCCAAAGCTCCGATGACGTCTTCTCTAACATCGCAAGAAAGCCATTCATCAATCGAAGAGAACTTGGGCTTAGCCCCCTGAACTTTTTCAATTGACATCGGTCGAGCTTCAATGATGGAGTTTGTTAAGAAATTCTCAATACCCTTCTTGGTGGATGAGAGTTTCTTACGATCGGCCAAACTACCAGCCGTATTAGCTAGATTACCATCAGTTAGAAACTGAAATAATGGACCTTTGGCTCGAGTGATGGCGGTTCGAATAGGACTAAGCGTCTCTTCAGTCTGAGTGATTGTCGGAGCCATAACAATCTGCTGAGTGGTAGAAGTATCAACTGTAAGATAGTATGCTTGCATACAAGCTGCGTACATTGACTTGGCCGAACCACGAGAAACGATCAAATACTGCTTGTTTACAAGACGCTTCTTTATTCGCTTCTTTACATAAACTCCGCCATGGTTATCCGGACCAGGTTGATAAACCGTTCGATCTACAAAATAAAACCAACTGAGGGCGTCTTCTGCCCAAAGTTTAAAAGTGTCAAGTAATTTAAGATCGCTTCCGTCAGTAAGAGTTAACTCGTTCTCGCAAAAATGCACAAAACCGTCTATTGCCTTGTCGTCGTAGTACAATCCTGGATCTCGGATCATATTGTCGATTCGGTTCATCTGCATAGAGATCTCTCGACAAACAGGAATCTCTCCTCGAATTACGGCATCTCGAAATTTGCCATAATATGTCGGAGTAGCCGAATTAGAAAGACTCATGCAGAATCACCTCCGTTAATACGAATCTAAAATCATATTAACTTGCTTTTTGTATTTTCTAGTACTAACATTCTCTATAGGTAATGCCATCAATTCTTTATGCGCTGCTAACGTTCTCTTTCCGAGATTTATTTGACTGGATAAATCAGAACGAAGCGCTTTCTTTGCCATATTCAAATCTTTAGAGTATTTGGGATGAACCGAATTCTTAATCATATCAGGCGAACCACTATCAAGAGCCTGCTGATCCATTTTTTGTAATTGTCTAGCGCGTGCATTTAAACTCATCAAATGATTAGACGTTCGTTCTCGAATTTTCTTACGTCGTCGTACTCCCCACTTCATACCTGGGACACCGTAATGCATTAAGAATCGCCTCTGCAACAAACGGCTAACGAATGTTTCTATATAAGTCCGCCTTGTCGTATGCTGATCTCATATCCCTATAACCGCTAGTTCTAAATTTAAAATCATTAGCATTAAGAGTAGCTCGTTTAGCGTCTCCAGCCTTTTGGTATATATCAGCCATTTTCTGAGCGTTCGAAGCTCGATCTTTTGCTGCTTCTCGTAAAACAGCTGCGTCGTTATACTGCTTTACTAGCCGTTTCCCAGCGTCCATGGTCTGTTTATTGTTCATGAATTTTGACAGTTTATAAACACCATAAGCAGCTAAAGCTACGCCAACAACAGCGAGTCCAATCTTGATATATTTGGATCGGTTAGATTTTGTAGTAGATTTATTTTTCTGATTTACAGAAGACGTAGAACGTTTCTTTGGGCTTTTTGTTGAAACAAGCTTAGCTCTACGTACTCCCCACTTCATACCTTTTACGCCGTAATGCATTAAGTAATCTGGATATTGGTACATTTTGGTTGCCTCAAAAACTTAGAAATTCGGAATAACATAAACCATCGCGTAAATATAACGTCATATAATGACATATTAGCCGCTTTAGAAAGGTACGAATATGAATAAGCTATCAAACCGTTTATGCATTCCGCTAATTATCATTTTAGCAATTTTAGAAATAAAAGCTTTTGATAAACTTGGACATTTTATCGATCCAAACTGCGCCTAATACACTTAATACGCTGAGATATCTCAGCGTATTATTTTTTTCCATAAACAAGTATCATTCGGTCTGCGCATAACTGGATCGGACGGAAGTAAATTTGAATCCCCATAATGAATTGCTTCATGAGTGTTATGCGAACAACAAATAAGATTGTCTAAATCGAATATTACCGGAGAACAATTCTCTATGTCTTCGGCAGTTATCGGATTAATGTGATGGATCAAAAGTCTATTTTGAATTTCAAAACCATCAACTGCTAAATCGCATCCGTTATCGCGAAGTATAACTTTGCGCCTTGTCTGTTTCCATTCATCAGAAGAATACAATGCTTGATTTAAGTATCGACTCCAACCAAAAGTATCTTCTCCAACTTTACCATCAAACCTTAGATACTCATAACGTTCTTTGAAAGATGGAATCTCGATAAGCTCTGAATAAGTCCTAATACTCATCGATTATCTCTCCGTCATCAGCACCAGAATAATCGCGCATAGCTGCGAGAACCTTCTCATAGAACTCCTCAGAACGCTTCTGAGATTCAAGGTTAGCTGTCTTAGCTTTTAGAAGTCGATTCTCTTCCTGAAGTTTCTCATTCTCAAGCTTCGCCTTAGCAGTTCCGAGTTTTAAATAATGAACCACGATCTGAGGAGACGCCGTGCCATCGAGAATCTTGCGTTCTGCCAAATCAGTAGCTTCAGCAATTAAACGATTCTCTTGTTCTTCAGGAGTCAAGGCTGGTTTTACTTGCCTTTTACTCTTTGCCACGTAACTCACCTCATACTTTCTTAGTTAATCATAAGCTTACTCATGGAGAACCTCTAGAGTTTCCAGATACTTTTCAGTACCCTCTTGAAAGGAGCCAGGGGTCACCACATCCCTGTTTAGTTGTGAAAGACCAGAGGCCCTCTATGAGTAAGCTTAGAAATAATTAAGACCTTGCGGGAGTTGGTCCATTTTGATTGTTGTAATGCGAGCCGAGACCTTCGGATCCATACGGATGCCTCGCTCGACCATTCATTTTGAAGAAGCAGATTTGTCCGATCTTCATTCCTCGCTTAATCCAAATCGGAAAGCGATTCTCGTTCTTCATCTCAAGTGTTATCTGACCAGAGAAACCAGCGTCGATAAAACCTGCCGTAACATGGGTGGTGAGTCCAAGACGGCCGAGAGAAGACTTTCCCTCGAATCGGCCAGCAATATCATCCGGCATGTTTACTGTCTCTTGCGTCGAGGCAATAATAAACTGATTCGGCTGAAGAACATAGATCTCATCTTTGAGAGTAGAAAGATCAATCGATTGATAATCGATACCATTAACTTTTTTGTCATAAGCCGTAATAAATGCCTCAGGCGGACAAGAATTCGACGCAAACTCGAATGTTAATAGATCTTTATCGAGAGTCAAGTCATAACTGCAAGGCTGAAGTTGATTCTCGTTAAATGGAACAATCAAATTATTGTACTGGGACTTGAACTTGATTACTGTATCCTCAAGTAGCATTTGGTTTACTCCTTAGATTTTTAAATAGCCTTTGATCCGTACTTATCAATTAGCTTTTTTGCTCGTTCCTCATAATTCTTCTCTGAAGCTTTGGATTGTCGCATTAGATCTTCATAAGAACTTTTTAACGTATCTTTGTGATCATAGAAATATCTATCATACTTATCTCTGCTCATGGTTCTCGAGTATAAGTATTTATACGTCTTTTCTTTTTCCTCGTTTGCTAAATCGACTACGTCCGGATGAACCATGCCGTATCGCTTTAACTCTTTTTGGTATGCCCGCTCTTCAGAAGCTTTTTGCTTCAGCCTAGAGGCTTTCTTAAGTTTTCGCCGTGCTTTACGTACTCCCCATTTCATACCTAGGACGCCGTAATGCATTAAGTAATCTGGATATTGGTACATTTGGTTACCCCACCCTGAAAT
>ENA-ORRH01001043-ORRH01001043.1-human-gut-metagenome-genome-assembly--contig:-NODE-1043-length-14633-cov-7.92859_pt1 | contig 14633 bp, 9 predicted proteins | sample MGYA00242173_ERZ509130 | MGnify/ENA primary metagenome ERZ509130 (study PRJEB26280, sample SAMEA2338633) | human gut metagenome | biome: human gut; feature: human-associated habitat; material: faeces... | reverse complement strand
AGGTCTACCGGGGCGAGCGCGCCCAGCGCGGCCGCTTCCGTGAGTTCTATCAGGCGGATATCGACGTGATCGGCGACGGCAAGCTGGACATCACCAACGAGGCCGAGATGCCCGCCATCATCTACCGTGCGTTCAGTGAGCTGGGGCTCAGGCGCTTCTGCATCCGGGTGAACAACCGCAAGATCCTCAACGGCTTTTATGCCATGCTGGGCCTGACCGACAAGGCCGGCGACATCATGCGTACCGTGGACAAGCTGGACAAGATCGGCGCAGAGAAGGTCCGTACCCTGCTGACCGACGAGGTGGGCGTGTCCGCCGAAAGCGCCGATGAGATCCTGAAATTCATCGCCATCACCGGCAGCAACGATCAGGTACTCTCCGCCCTGGAGGGCTACGCCGGCCGGAACGAAACGTTTGACGAGGGCCTGGACCAGCTGAAAACCGTGGTGAAATACCTGTCCGCCTTCAGCGTGCCGGAGGAGAACTTTGCCGTGGACCTGACCATTGCCCGGGGCCTGGATTACTACACCGGCACCGTGTACGAGACGGCGCTGCTGGACCACCCGGAGATCGGCTCCGTCTGCTCCGGCGGCCGGTATGACAATCTGGCGGAATACTACACCGACAAGCAGCTGCCCGGTGTGGGCATCTCCATCGGCCTGACCCGGCTGTTCTACGTGCTGGGCGAGCAGGGAATGCTCAACGGCGATCTGCCCACCGCTCCGGCGGACGTACTGATCCTGCCCATGACCGAGGACCTGTCCGCCGCCGTCACACTGGCCACAAAGCTGCGGGACGCCGGCGTGCGGACCCAGCTGTACACCGAGCAAAAAAAGTTCAAGGCCAAGATGAATTACGCCGACAAGACCGGCGTGCCCTATGTGGTGTTCCTGGGCGAGGACGAGGTGAAAAACAACGTCATCGCCTGCAAGGATATGACCAGCGGCGAGCAGACCACCCTAAACTTTGCCGCCACCCTGGCGCGGATACGGGACGGCCTGGCCGAGAGGAACAAGGGCAAGGTCATCGTGGAGAAGTAAGCGCCTTACCCTACGGCGCAAAGCATTTCCGGCAGACGGGTGTAGGGGGCGGCGTTTTTGATAAACGATCCGTAATAATTCAACAAGGTTATACAAAACACAATCATAAATGGGAGGAAAACAACAATGATGCAGATGCGTACACATACCTGCAATGCGCTGCGGCTGGCCGATGTGGGCAAGTCCGTGAAGATCGTGGGCTGGATGGAGAATGTCCGCGAGGTAGGCGGCAGCCTGACCTTTGTGGTGCTGCGTGACTTCTACGGCACCACCCAGGTGGTGGTGGAGGACGAGGCCGACCTGAAGGTCATCAAGGGCCTGAACAAGGAGTCCACCATCAGCGTGGAGGGCACCGTCCGCGAGCGCGCCAGCAAGAACCCCAAGCTGCCCACCGGCGAGATCGAGGTGGTCCCCACCAAGATCGAGGTGCTGGGCCGCTGCCGCTACAACGCCCTGCCCTTCGAGATCAACCGCAGCCGCGAGGCCGACGAGACCCAGCGGCTGAAGTACCGCTATCTGGACCTGCGTAACCCGGCGGTGAAGCAGAACATCATCCTGCGCTGCCAGGTGGTGGCCGCCCTGCGCGCCGCCATGATGGAGCACGGCTTCCTGGAGATCACCACCCCCATCCTGACCGCCAGCTCCCCCGAGGGCGCCCGTGACTATCTGGTGCCCGCCCGGAAGCACCCCGGCAAGTTCTACGCCCTGCCCCAGGCGCCCCAGCAGTTCAAGCAGCTGCTGATGACCTCCGGCTTCGACCGCTATTTCCAGATCGCCCCCTGCTTCCGCGACGAGGACGCCCGCGGCGACCGCAGCCCCGGCGAGTTCTATCAGCTGGATATGGAGATGGCCTTCGCCACCCAGGACGATATCTTCGCCGTGCTGGAGGACGTGCTGCCCCCCATCTTCGCCAAGTTCGGCACCTACAACGTGGCCTCCTCCGCCCCCTTCCGCCGCATCCCCTACAACACCGCCATGGAGACCTACGGCTCCGATAAGCCCGACCTGCGTATCGACCTGACCTGCAAAAACGTCAGCGAGCTGTTCGTCGCCAGCGAGTTCGAGGCCTTCAAGGGCCAGACTGTGAAGATGGTGCCCATCAGCGACTGTGCCCTGACCCGCAAGCAGGTGGAGAAGCTGCTGACCGACTGCGAGGTCCAGTCCGGCAGCAAGGCCTACTGGTTCAAGGTGGACGAAAACGGCCAGCTGGCCGGCGGCATCGCCAAGTTCGTCGCCCCGGTGGAGGCCGAGCTGGGCAAGATCATCGACCTGAAGCCGGGCACCCTGGTGCTGGCAACCGCAGGCCAATACGCCACCAAGTCCGTGGGCGTGCTCATCAAGACCTTCGGCGCCGCCTGCGAAAACCACTTCGACAAGGAGCGCTATGAGTTCTGCTGGATCGTGGACTTCCCCATGTACGAGATCGGCGACGAGTCCGGCGAGCTGGAGTTCTGCCACAACCCGTTCTCCATGCCCAACGGCGGCATGGATATCCTGCTGAAGGCCGAGCGCGGCGAGATCGACCCGCTGGACATCTACGCCAACCAGTACGACCTGGTGTGCAACGGCGTGGAGCTCAGCTCCGGCGCCGTCCGTAACCACGACCCCGAGATCATGATCAAGGCCTTCGAGCTGGTGCGCCTGGGCGAGGAGGATGTGAAAAAGAAGTTCCCCGCCATGTACAACGCCTTCTGCTACGGTGCGCCTCCCCATGCAGGCATCGCCCCGGGCGTGGACCGCATGGTCATGCTGCTGGCCGGCGAAAGCTCCATCCGCGAGATCATCCCCTTCCCCATGAACAAGAACGCCCAGGACATCATGATGGGCGCGCCGTCCACCGTGGAGCAGAAGCAGCTGGATGAGCTGCACATCGCCATCGTGGGCGAGGTGGAGAAGGACGACTGATGGAGACCGTCAAGCTCTACTACGAAAACGCCTTTCTGCAGGACTTCACCGCCGTGGTGGAGTCCTGCGGGGCTGTGACGGGCGGCTTTGCGGTGGTACTGGACCGCACCGTCTTCTATCCCGAGGGCGGCGGACAGCCCGCCGACCACGGCACGCTGGGGGACGCCCGCGTGCTGGACGCCCATGAGAAGGACGGCGTCGTCACCCACCTGTGCGACCGGGCGCTGCCCGAGGGCGCGGAGGTCAGCGGCCACATCGACTGGGCGCGGCGGTTCGACCATATGCAGCAGCACTCCGGCGAGCACATCGTCTCCGGTATGCTGTGCAGCGCCTTCCACTGCGACAACGTGGGCTTCCACCTGGGCGCGGATACCGTGACCATCGACTACAACGCCGACATCAGCTGGGAGCAGGTGCAGGACATCGAGCGCCGCGCCAACCGGTACATCTGGGAAAACCACCCCATCCACATCTGGTATCCCTCCCCGGAGGAGCTGGCCGCCCTGCCCTACCGCAGCAAAAAAGCCCTGGAGGGGCCTGTGCGCCTTACGGAGTTTCCCGGCGCGGACCTGTGCGCCTGCTGCGGCACCCATGTGGCCGCCAGCGGCCAGGTGGGCCTGGTGAAGTTCATAGGCTGGCAGAAATTCCGGGACGGCGTGCGGCTGGAGCTGCTGTGCGGCCAGCGGGCGCTGGACCATCTCTCCGCCTGCTGGGAACAATCCCGCCAGATCGGGCAATCGCTGTCGGTAAAGCCGGAGGCGTCCTTTGCCGCCGTGGAGCGGATGCAGTCCGAGCTGCTGGCCGCCAGGGAGCGCGCCGCCGGATTGGAAGCGCAGGTCTTCGCCCACACAGCGGCGGAATACGCCGGCGCGGGCGACACCGTGCTCATCACCGCGCCGCTGGAGGGCGACGGTGTCCGCCGCCTGTGCGACGCCGTGGCCCAGACGTGCGGCGGCCGCTGCGCCGTGTTCTCCGGATCGGACGGGGCGTACCGATACGCGCTCATCCATGCCGGACAGGATATCCGGCCGCTGGTGAAGGACATGAACGAGACGCTGCATGGCCGCGGCGGCGGCCGCGATGGCTTCGCCCAGGGCAGCGCCGCCTGCACGGCGGAGGAGATCCGGGCCTTTTTCTCCCGCCGGTAAACTGCTTCGCTGCGCGAAATAATTTTGCGTTATTTCAACAAAAAACACCCCCGAAATGTGCAGAAAAAGCGCATTTCGGGGATTTCCTTTTATGGATATACATGATACAATAAGAGACACTGAATATTTCGCGCAGAAAAGAGTGATACCTTGCCCGAAGAAAACAAGCTGGGCGTCATGCCCATTTCCAAGCTGATCTGGAATATGTCCCTGCCCATCATCGCATCCATGCTGGTGCAGGCCCTGTACAACATTGTGGACAGCGTGTTCGTCAGCCGCGTCAGCGAGCAGGCGCTCACCGCCGTTTCGCTGGCCTTTCCCGCCCAGAACCTGATGATCGGTCTGGCCACCGGCACCGCCGTAGGCGTCAACGCCCTGATGGGCCGGGCACTGGGTGCCGGACAGCGTGAACGCGCCGACAAGGTCGCCAACCACGGCATACTGCTGGCGCTGGTGGGCTTCGTCATCTCCGCCCTTTTGGGTGCCACCTGCTCCGACCTGTTCTTCCGTTCCCAGACCCAGATAGAGAACATCATCCGCATGGGCAACGACTACCTGCGGGTGGTGACCATCGGCTCCCTCGGTATGTTCTGCCAGATCATGTATGAACGGCTTCTCCAGGGCACCGGGCGGTCTATCCTCAGTATGTACACCCAGGGTCTGGGCGCCATCATCAATATCATTCTGGACCCCATCTTCATCTTTACCCTGAACATGGGCGTTACCGGCGCTGCCGTGGCCACCATCATCGGCCAGTTCTGCGGCTGCGCCCTGGCCATATACTTCAACCACAAGAAGAATACCGACATCACCCTGTCCATCAAGGGCTTCCGCCCGGACTTCCGGCTCATCGGCGAGATCTATGCCATCGGCCTGCCCAGCGTCATTATGATCGCCATCGGTTCGGTGATGACGTTCCTGATGAACAAGATACTCATCACCTACCACGCCGCCCACGAGACGGCGGCCACCGCCTTCGGCGCGTACTTCAAGCTGAACTCCTTTATCTTCATGCCCGTCTTCGGTATGAACAACGGCGTGGTGCCCATCGTGGCCTATAACTACGGTGCCCGGAACCGCAAGCGCATGGTGGAGACCATCAAGCGCGGCGCGCTGTACGCCTCCATCATCATGGTCTTCGGCACCGTCCTCTTCTGGGTCATCCCCGGCCCTCTGCTGAAGATATTTGACGCCACCGACACCATGCTCTCCGTGGGCATACCCGCCCTGCGGATCATCTCCATCAGCTTCTGCATGGCCGGCGCGTGCATCGCCCTGGGCGCCTCCTTCCAGGCGCTGGGCAGATCCCTGTACTCCATGATCACCTCCATCGTCCGCCAGCTGGTGTTCCTGATCCCCATCGCCTACGTGCTGGCCCGGTACGGCGCCTCCGTGGGCAACAGCGACCTGGTGTGGTGGAGCTACCCCATCGCGGAGGTATTCTCCCTGACGCTGACGCTGTTCTTCTTCCGCCATCTGTACAAGACCGTCATCGCCCAGCTGCCCGAGGGCCGCGAATAAGAAAAGCGGAACTAAACCCCGCCGCGCTCCGTCTTAGTGGATAGAGGGCGGGCCCATCGCCCTCCCCGCCCCCGGGCGGTGTATATACACAAACAAATAGAGACAGAAAAGGAGGCACGACCCCCATGAAGAAGTTTTTGGCATTTATCCTGGCCCTGGCCTGCGCCCTGTCGCTGATGGCCTGCGGCAAAAAGAACAACGACGACAAACCCGACCCCGATCCCGCGCCGGACCCCCAGCCCACCGTCATCACCGCCGAGTTCACCCACGGCTATGTAGACATGAAGCTGGAGCTGCCTGAGGGCTGGAGCTGGGAGCAGGTGTCTGATAACGGCAGCGACAAGACCGAGGGCATCCGCTTCTACAAGACCGATGACCCCACCGTCAGCTACACGCTGCTGTGCTGGACGGGAGGCTACGGCATCTGCGGCACCGGCGTCACCAGTGAGGAGATCACCCTTGCCAACGGCATGAAGGTCTGGCAGCACACGGAGGAGAACACGGAAAAGGGCACCATGGTCATGGCGGACATCTTTTTTGAGGACGTACCGGGCAGCTATGTGGCTTCCCCCTCCGAGACCATGACCACCGAGGTGTGGAACGCCAACCGCGATGCGCTGCTGTCCATTCTGGGCACCGCCCAGATCGGCCGCAAGAGCGTCAGCCAGCAGGCCGCCATCGACGCGGCCAAGGCCCAGTACACCGGCGCGTACGATCAGGTGTACGCCACCTATGACGTCACCTCCGGCGCGTGGACGGTGAGCTTCAGCAAGAGCGCCGCCGGCGCAAAGACCGACCGTCTGGTGGTGGATGCCGCCGGAAAGGTCATGGCCGCCGGAAAGTAACCGAAAACAGCCGAAACCCGCCGCAGCTGCGGCGGTTTTTGCTTTGCGTGCTTGACAACCACCCCGAAACGTGCTATTCTCTTCCTGATACAGGCGATGACGGGCGTGGCGGCCCTGAGCCGCGGGAGGAAATGCCCGCCGGAAGCCCCGTTACCGGCAGAAGAGTGTGGAAGTATCCAAATTCAGGTGGAACCACGGACTATGTTTAGTTCGCCCTGAGCCTTACCGGCTCAGGGCGTTTTTTTGTTGCCAAAACACTTCATATAGGAGGAACCTCACCATGAAAAACACCGAAAAGACGATGGACAAGATCGTCGCCCTCTGCAAAAACCGCGGCATCATCTTTGCCGGCAGCGAGATCTACGGCGGCCTGGCCAACACCTGGGACTACGGCCCCCTGGGCGTGGAGCTGAAGAACAACATCAAGAAGGCCTGGTGGAAGAAATTTGTCCAGGAGAACCCCTACAACGTGGGGCAGGACGCCGCCATCCTCATGAACCCCCAGACCTGGGTGGCCAGCGGCCATCTGGCCGGCTTCTCCGACCCCCTGATGGACTGCAAGGAGTGCAAGGAGCGCTTCCGCGCCGACAAACTCATCGAGGACTGGTGCCACGAGAACGGCTTTGAGCTCAGCAAGCCCATCGACGCCTTCTCCCAGCAGGAGATGAAGGACTTTGTGGAGGAGCACAACCTCCCCTGCCCCTCCTGCGGCAAGCACAACTTCACCGATATCCGCCAGTTCAACCTGATGTTCAAGACGTTCCAGGGCGTCACCGAGGATGCCAAGAACACCGTCTATCTCCGTCCCGAGACGGCCCAGGGCATCTTCACCAACTTTGTGAACACCCAGCGCACCACCCGCCGCAAGCTGCCCTTCGGCGTCTGCCAGATCGGCAAGTCCTTCCGCAACGAGATCACCCCGGGCAACTTCATCTTCCGCGTCCGTGAGTTCGAGCAGATGGAGCTGGAGTTCTTCTGCAAGCCCGGCACCGACCTGGAGTGGTTCAACTACTGGCGCACCTTCTGCCACAACTGGCTGCTGGGCATCGGATTGAAGGACGAAAACCTCCGCCTGCGTGACCACGACCCCGAGGAGCTGTGCTTCTACTCCAAGGCCACCACGGACTTCGAGTTCCTGTTCCCCTTCGGCTGGGGCGAGCTGTGGGGCGTGGCGGACCGTACCGACTACGACCTGACCCAGCACCAGACCGTGTCCGGCAAGGACCTGACCTACTTCGACCCCGAGACCAACGAGCGCTACATCCCCTATGTGGTCGAGCCGTCTCTGGGCGTGGAGCGCAGCGTCCTGGCCGTGCTGGTGGACGCCTACGACGAGGAGGTCGTGGACGCGGAGAAGAACGACGTCCGCGTGGTGCTGCACCTGCACCCGGCCCTGGCCCCCTACAAGGCCGCCATCCTGCCCCTGAGCAAGAAGCTCTCCGAGCCCGCCCGCAAGATCTACGAGGACCTGTCCAAGGAGTGGATGCTGGACTTCGACGAGACCGGCTCCATCGGCAAGCGCTACCGCCGCGAGGACGAGGTGGGCACGCCCTTCTGCATCACCGTGGACTTCGACACCGTGGGCGATGCCGAGCACGCCGGCGACAACTGCGTCACCGTCCGCGAGCGCGACACCATGGAGCAGGTGCGTATCCCCATCAGCGAGCTGAAGGCCTATCTGGCCGAGAAGCTGGCCTATTAAGCGTAAAAAAAGAAAGCCCCGCGGGGCTTTCTTTTTTTGCTCACATATCCACGATCTGCAATTCGCTCTCGTCCACCTTCTGCATGTCCTTCTTGTTCATCATGTCGTACATACAGGGCACCACGAACAGCGTCATCAGCGTGGCGTACAGCAGTCCGCCGATACAGACCACGGCGATGGGCTGCATCAGCGCCGTACCGGCGTTTTTCGCCGTGGCGGTGACGATCAGGCCCAAAATCGTGGTCAGACTGGTCATCAGGATCGGCCGCAGGCGGGTCACGCCCGCGTCGATGATCGCCTCCCGGCGCTCCATGCCGGACAGCCGCTGCTGGTTGATGTAATCCACCAGCACGATACCGTTGTTGACGATGATGCCCACCAGCATCACAAAGCCGATCAGGCTGATGACAGATACCTCGATCCCCGCGATCAGCAGGGCCAGGAAGCCGCCGGTAAAGGCCAGCGGGATGGTAAACATGACGATGAACGGGGATTTCAGCGACTGGAACTGTGCCACCATGATGAAGTACACCAGCACCACGCCCAGCAGCAGCATCAGCAGTAGCTGGCTCATGGCCTCCATGATCTGCTCGTTCTCTCCGTTGAATTCCGCGGTGACGCCCTCCGGCAGCGTCAGACCGCTGACGGCCTGCTGCGCCGCGGAGGTCACGTGGGTGACGTTGTAGCCATCGGCGATGGCGGCGGTCACGGTAACGCACCGGCGCTGCTGGTCACGGGAGATGGTGTTCATGGACACCGTCTCCGTCACGGTGGCCACATCGCCCAGCTTGAAGGTCTTGTTCTCCTCGCTGTCCCCGGTCAGTTGCCCCGCGGCGCTGCTGCCGGTCATGCCTGAGGCGCTCCCGGTCATGGCGGAGGACGCACTGCTCTCCGCCGACAACTCCAGCTCCAGCAGGTTCTCCCGCTTGAGGACGCTGCCCTCCGCCGCGTCCACGGTCAGGTCCATGTCCTCGCTGTCCAGCGTCACATCAGAGACGCTGGCGCTGCTCTGCAGCGCCGCGGCGATCTGCATATACACCTGGGCCACGGTCAGACCCTTCTCCGCCGCCGCCTTCCGGTCGATGGTCACCTGCAGCGCCGGGGCCGAGGCGTCCAGCCCGTCGCTGACCTCACCGACGCCCTCCACCTGCTCCAGCCGCCGGGCGATGGTCCGGGCGCTGCTCTGCAGGTCCGCCATATCGCTGCCGAACACCTGCAGCGACACGCCGCTGCCGGTCATATAGCTCATCATACCGCTCATCACGCCGCTGGCCGTCACCTCACAGGGCAGGTCGGCACACAGCGTCTCGATCTCCTTCCCCGCCACAGAGCCGAAGGTCCCCTCCGGCATGGTGATGTAGCCCTCCACGTCATAGCTGCCGCCGGAGGCGCCGCCCATGGCGGCTCCCATGTTCAGGCCGCCCATGGTGCCGCCGCCCATCATAAAGCCGGCATCCTGCACGTCGTCCACAGTCATCACCCGCTCCAGCACCTCGTCGGCCAGCCGTACCGCCTCCTCGCGAGAGGTGTCCTCCGGCATGGTGATGGTCAGGGACAGGTTGTTCATATCCATCTCCGGCATAAAGGTAAAGCCGCGGCGCAGGCACGCGCCGGCACTGGTCACCAGCAGCACCAGCGACAGCAGCAGCACGCCGGCCTTGTGGTCCAGCGAAAAAGCGATGGCCTTCCGATAGGCGGGATAGACCTTGTCCAGCAGGCCCGGCTTCTGCACCATGGGCCGGCGCAGCATACCGCTGGCCATCGCCGGCACCAGTGTCAGCGCCACCAGCAGGCTGGCCAGCAGCGAGTAGGTGATGGTCAGCGCCAGGTCGGTGAACAGCTGGCGGGTCAGGCCCTCCACGAACACGATGGGCGCGAACACGCACACGGTGGTCAGTGTAGAGGCCGTCACCGCGCCCAGCACCTGGCCCGCGCCGGACACCGCCGCCTGAATGATGGTGGCGCCCTTGGCCCGCAGGCGGTAGATATTCTCAATGACCACCACGGAGTTATCCACCAGCATACCCACCGCCACGGCCAGACCGCTCAGGGAGATCATGTTGATGGTCACGCCGGTGAAGTACATAAGTACGATGGCAAAGATCACGCTGACGGGGATAGATACCAGCGTGATGACCGTGGGCCGCCAATCCCGCAGGAACAGGTACAGAATGACCACGGAGAACAGCGCGCCCCACAGCAGCGACGAGGTGATGGTCTCCACGATCAGGTAGATATAGTCGCCCTGGTCCATCAGCGGCGCGAAGGACAATCCCTCGTACTGGCCCTCCAGCTCCTCGAACCGTGCGCTGATGTTATTGGACACCTCCGCCGTGGCGTAGTTGGACTGCTTGGTAAAGGTGATGAGAATGCCGTTGTCGCCGTTGACCTTGGTGTACAGCTCCCCGGCGTTGTCCGTGACCACCACGGTGGCGATGTCGCCCAGGGTCACCGGCTCGATGCCGTCCATGCCCAGGTCCAGCAGCACCATATCCTCCAGCTCCTGGCGGGAGGACACGTTCTCGCCCACGGATACCATGTATTTCACGCCGCTGTCGTCCTCAATGTACCCGGCAGGCATGGCGAAATTCTGTGCCGTCAGCAGCTGGCTGACGGCGGAGATGGACAGCATCCCGCCCACGTCCGTCTGGTCGGCGATGGACTTGTACGCCTCGTTGATCTGGTCCATGCCGGCCTCGATCTGGGTCATGGCCTCATCCAGCTGTATCTGCGCCTCCGTCAGCTGGGTAATGCCGTCGATCAGGGAGAGCGTCAGGTCATAGACCTCACTGGTGACCTCCCGCTTCAGCTCGCCGCTTTCCAGATCCTGCATCAGCTTATCCAGCGTCGCGTTCAGCCGTTCCAGCGTCTTTTTCAGCTGCTCCAGCTCATCCTTCCCGGGCACGGTGATGGGCGGCTTACCGGGATCCGGATCCGGGTCTGGCTTCGGGATCTGGCCCCGGGCCTCCTTCAGATATTCGTACAGCTTATCCACCGCCGCGCCCGCCTTGGCCGCCGCGCCGGCGGCAATGGCCTCCTTGGCCTCATCCAGCTGTGCCTGCCCCTTTTCCACCTGGTCCTTGGCCTTCTGCAGATCCAGCTTCGTCTTGTTCAGTTCGGTACGCACCGCATCCGCCAGCTTCTCCGACAGGGCGTCCAGCTTGGCCTCGTCCAGGATCACATGGGCCTCCCGGGTCACGGCGCCGCTGACCGAAATGCTGGCCACGCCGGACACGCCCTCCAGCTTGGGGGACAGCTCTCCGGTGACGAAATCGCTGAGCGCGTACACGTCCATGTCCTCCCGGGACACGGCGGCCACCATCACCGGCAGCATGGAGGGATTGATCTTCAGCACATAGGGGGCGGAAACGGTGTCATCCCAACTGCCCTGCAATACGGAGATCTTCTGCTGGATGTCCACACTGATGGTGTCCATATTGGCGCCGTCCTCAAACTCCAGCGTGACCATGGATACGCTGTCCTGGCTGGTGGAGGTGACGGTCTTGATCTTATCCAGCGTAGCCATGGCCTGCTCCACCGGCCTGGTGATGGACTGCTCGATGGACTCCGGGCTGGCGCCGGGATCAGAAGTGACGATGATGACATAGGGAAAGTCCATGTTGGGCAGCAGATCCGGTGTCATTTTCAGATACGCCACCACGCCCAGCACGATAATGCCCAGCACCGTCACAAAGATCGTCAGCGGTTTTTTCACGCTGAAGCCGGCCATATCCGTCCCTCCTTCTTCCGCCTGCAGCGCCCACGCACCCAGGGTAAAACTGTAATAATGTGTAAGTGTACCATCCCCGCCGCCGACTTGCAAGCGGAACGGCGCAGAATTCACGAAAGCGTTACAAATACAGGGTTTTCTCGGGAAAATAGTTCGGAGTTCGTAGTATTCTTTGCGCCGTCTTTACGCGTCCGGACGATGAAAAACGCGGACGCAGATGCGTCCGCGTTTTTCGCAAATAAGAAAGAGAAAAGGGAAGAAAACAGCAAAATCAGCCGGTGCCCCGTTACAGCAGCGTGCACAGCAGGCGCAGCTCGGCGGCCAGCCACACCGGCATCAGCATGGCGGTGACACGGCACACGGGGTTGATGTTCCCCGTCAGCAGGCACACCAGCGTGAACGCCAGAATAACCGCGATCACAACAGCGGCGATCGCCTTTGCCGGGGAAGTCTTGGTTTTCGTGTTTGTCATAGGGAACAACTCCTTTCTGTATTGTGGCCAAATCATACCACAAAGGTTGGTGCTTGTAAAATTGATTATTCTACGGTATAATATAGGCATAAACTATAATTGGAGAGCCGCCTATGACCAACCAGGACATCGAGACCTTTTTCGCCGTGCTGGACCACGGCACCATGACCGCCGCTGCCGAGGCGCTGTACATCACCCAGCCGTCCCTGTCCGCCCGGCTGAAGTCGCTGGAGGACCAGGTGGGCGCGCCCCTGTTCCACCGTGGCAAGGGCCAGCGCCGCATCACCCTGACGGATGCGGGCCAGCACTTCCTGCCTCTGGCCCGCCGGTGGCAGAACCTGCTTTCGGAGACGCAGACCTTCGCCGCCGCGGAAAAGCGGGAGTTCCTCCACGTCATCGCCGCCTACACCGCCAACCAGTACATCCTGCCCCCGGTGTACCAGCGCTTTCTGGAGCGCGAGCTGCCGGTGAACCTGTGGGTGGAGTCCATGCGGACGGACCAGGCGGTGTCCGCCGTAGCCCGGGGCGACGCGGACATGGCCATCGTGGACGGCGCATTGCACTACGATCTGCAGATCGAAGCCAAACCCCTGTTCCGCGAGGGCTTCTTCCTGGTGGTGCCCAAAACGGTGGCACTGACGGAACCGGTAGAGGCCACCACCCTGCACGTGCAGGACGAGATACTCATCTATGGCCAGCCGGAGATACTGCAATGGCACGACTACTGGTACGGCGTGGATGCCCGCCCCCTGCTGTACACCGACACGCCCCAGCTGGCCGAGACCCTGCCCGCCTGCGGCAAGCGCTGGAGCATCATCCCCGCCGGCGCGACCGAGCCCTATCTGCGGATGTTCAGCAACGTGCAGGTGCTGCGCCTGGCCCACCCGCCGGCGGAGCGCACCTTCTACCTGGTCACACCCAAGGGCCGCGCCCTCTCCGCCGCCGCGGAGACACTGCTGGAGGACCTGCGGGTGCAGATACAGGATCTGGAGGGCATCACCTGGTATTGAGCAGCGAAAGAGACACACCCTTCGGTGTGTCTCTTTCTGTCGTTTTGTGTCGCATTCTGTCCTTGCACGTCGTATGGCGGCCATTCACGTCGATTTTCGTCTTTTGACGTCGCACGATGACCTTTTGCGTCGTTTCCCGTCGTTCCCCGTCGCACACAGACGTATCCCGTCGTTTCCCGTCGACCCATGTCGAACACGGACACATTTCGTCGCTTCCTGTCGTAATGTGTCGAATACCGTCCTATCCCCGCCGCAGCTGGCCCCGGATCAGCCGCGTCACCGCGTCTGCCAGCCACCCGATGGCCGGCAGGCGCTCCATGGCCTGTCCGTAGATACGCCGGGCGTCCGGCACCTCCCGGTCGCTTCCGGTGAACAGACACACCGGCAGCACGCCCCGCAGCCGCAGGGCCGCGGCCTCCGCCGCCGTGTCGTCCACGCCGCGCTTCCCGGTGTAGGCCCATCCGCCCAGGCCGTTGGGTATCCGCTGGTCGTCGTTGGGGCTGGCGTCCGAGAGCACCAGCAGCAGCGACTGCTCGCTGCGCCGCTGCCGCAGCAGCCAGCCCATGGCCCGCAGGGCCAGCCCGTCCCGGTTCCACCCCGCGGCCACATAGTCGAATACCCCCTCGTTCTGCTCCGGATGGTCATAGTCCCGCAGCACCCGCAGCACCGTGCAGCCGCTGACGGAGCAGAACGCCGTCACTCGCACGGGGATGCGGCACCGGCTCAGGCTCTCCGCGATAAGATACGCCTGTGTGGCCAGCTTCTCCTGCTGCCGGTTCTGCGAGGCCGAGCCGTCCAGCAGCAGGTCCACGGACAGCTCTCCCGGCTCCTGCGGCGACCGGCGGGAGAACACCCGCTCGTCCCCCAGCGCCCCGGCGCGCCAGGCCAGCTCCGGCCGCAGCCTCCCGGCGCGGCCCGTACCGCCCTCGTCCTCCGCCCGCAGCAGCAGCGTGTTCTGCAGCTTCTGCGTCAGCTGTGCAATGGCCAGCTTGTTTTCCACCAGATGCTCCTGATAATACGCCCGGTTCTTCTCCCGCTGCTGCCGGAAGTGGGCCGCGTCCCAGGCCGCCTCCGGCGCGGGCGCGCGGCCCACCGGTTCGCCGCGGGTAAAGTGCAGCCGGCAGTTCTTGTGCACGCCGGTGCACAGGGTGCGCTCCGCCTCACTGAGCTGCCCCGGCGTCAGCATGGACGCGCCGAAGCAGTCCTCCACATACCGCCGCAGGATCGGCTCCCGCGTCCGGCCCTGCCAAAAACCGAACA
>ENA-ORRH01001036-ORRH01001036.1-human-gut-metagenome-genome-assembly--contig:-NODE-1036-length-14732-cov-8.30435_pt1 | contig 14732 bp, 10 predicted proteins | sample MGYA00242173_ERZ509130 | MGnify/ENA primary metagenome ERZ509130 (study PRJEB26280, sample SAMEA2338633) | human gut metagenome | biome: human gut; feature: human-associated habitat; material: faeces... | reverse complement strand
CAATGGCGGCGGCGGACATCTTGAAGGTGTCCTCATAGTTGCCCTTGACGGAGATGACGTTGGCGCCGAAGATCATCAGCTGGGCCACCTTGCCCTTGGGGGCGCGCTCGGGAACGAAGATATAGGTCTTGATACCTGCGGCGGCGGCGTTGCCGGCCAGAGAGCTGGCGGCGTTGCCGGTGGAGGAGCAGGCGATGGTCTTGGCTCCGGCCTCCATGGCCTTGGCCACGGCCATGGCACTGGCACGGTCCTTCAGGGATGCGGTGGGGTTCTGGCCATCGTCCTTGACCCATAGACGCTTGATGCCCAGCAGCTCCGCCAGCTTCGGCTCCTCGTACAGGGGGCTCCAACCCACGCGCAGCGGCGTGTCGGGCGTGGTCTCCTCCACAGGCAGCAGCTCACGGTAGCGCCACATGGAACGGTTCTCGCGCTTGGCCAGCTTCTCCTTGGTCAGCACGGACTTGATGTAGTCGTAGTCATAGACGATATCCAGGATACCGCCGCATTCGCAGTTGGTCAGGTCGGGAACGGCGTCGTAGGTCTTGCCGCAGCGGACACATTTGCCGTATTTTACGTTTTTCATGGTGGTTCTCCTTATATGAAATAAGAAATACAGGGCGGGGCGACCGCCCCGCCCTGATAGGGTCCGATATAAACGCTTTGCTTACAGCGCCTTCAGCAAGCCGGTGGCCTCGTTGAACTCGTTGATCAGCTCATCCAGCTCCTTGGCCTGTGCGTGGACGGCATCCCAGGTGTTCTTGGTATCGTACCACTGGGCGTTCAGGTCCTCCACGTTCATCTGCTGCTGCTCCACCCAGGTGTAGTACTTCAGGTTGTGGACACGCTTGCGCTCGGTGTAGGTCAGCTCCAGCATGGAGTCGGTCTTCAGGCCCAGCATGTGCAGGTTGTGGTCCAGAGACGCCTCATGAGCGTTGTACGCGCCGTACATCTGGTTCAGCTCCTCGATACGGGACTGGTACATGACAGCGGAGTCGGTCAGCACGGTGCCCACCACGTCGTTCTCGGTCAGCTCGTAGTACTTGGCCATCTTGATGCAGCACAGGACGTTGGCGATACCGGAGATGCCCAGCCAGGTCATCTTCTGGACTTCCTCGTCGGACATACCCAGCTCGTCCTTCATGTACTTCTGGCCCTCGGGGGTGTTGAACAGGCGCAGCAGGCGCTGGCTGTCCTCGTCGTCGATGGCGATGGCCATATCGGTGTTCTTCACGTTGTGGATCCAGGGGATGTGCTTGTCGCCGATACCCTCGATGCGGTGGCCGCCAAAGCCGTTATCCAGGATGGTGGGGCACTGCAGGGCCTCGCCCACGGCCAGCTTCAGGTGGGGATAGCGCTCCTTCAGCAGATCACCGGCGGACATGGTACCGGCGGAGCCGGAGGTAAAGCAGGCGCCGGCGAAGTTCTGGCCGGGCTTCTTGACGGCCTCGAACAGGTCGGCCAGGGCGTAGCCGGTGACGTTGTAGTGCCACAGGGGATTGCCCATCTCGGCAAACTGGTTGAAGATCATCATGGTGGGATCCTGCTTCAGCTCCCAGGTCTTGTCGAAGATCTCCTTCACGTTGGACTCGCAGCCGGGGGTGGCGATGATCTGGCCGGCGATGGACTTCAGCCAGTCAAAACGCTCCTTGGACATATCCTGGGGCAGGATGGCCACGGACTCGCAGGCCAGCAGCTTGGAGTTGAAGGCGCCGCCGCGGCAGTAGTTACCGGTGGAGGGCCACACAGCATGGTGATAGGTGGCATCGAACTGACCGGTCACCAGGCGGGGAGCCAGGCAGCCGAAGGAGGCGCCGACCTTGTGGCAGCCGGTGGGGAACCACTTGCCGGACATGGCAACGATGCGGCAGGGCACGCCGGAGAGCTTGCTGGGGATCTCCACATAGTTGGGGACCGCCTGGAACAGACCGCCGGACTCCTTGGCCTCGTTGTGCCAGGAAATGCGGAACAGGTTGACGGGATCCACATCCCACAGACCGGTGTGGCTCAGCTTGGCCTTGATCTTCTCGGGGATCAGGTCAGGGTTCTGCATCTGGGCGATGGTGGGGATGATGACGTTGTTCTCCTTGGCCTTCTGGATGTTATGCGCCAGACCGACTTTGTTGATGGACAGATCGATTTTACCCATGTTTCTTTTCCTCCTGTTGTTTGTTCGCATCGATATAGGAATATAAGGTGTATTTGGAAATACCGAAGTATTTTGCCACTTTGTCGCCGGACTTGGTGACCAGGAACGCGCCCGCGTCGCTGAGGAAGCGGATGGCCCGGATCTTGTCGTCCTTGTTCATCAGGGCCGCAGGCTTGCCCACCAGCGCCACGGACTGCTGGATCAGCTCGTCCAGCACATCGTTGACGTTGATGATCTTCTCCGGCTCGGACTGCTCCCGGTCGCGGGTGAGCATGAACTCGCCCAGCTCCTGGTGCATCATCATGATGTTGGTGATGTCGTAGTTGATGGAAAATATGGCCGTGACCGCGCCGCGGCTGTTGCGGATATACAGGGACGAGGATTTCAGTATCTTCCCGCCCGGCGTCCGCGTCAGGTAGCACAGATGGTCCTGGGGCTGCTCGTTCTGATGCTCCAGCTGCTCCATGACGACCCTGGATGCACCGTCGCCGATCTTCCGGCCGGACACGTGCCCGTTTTCGATGTGTACGATGGTGTGCTCCGGGTGGCTGCTGGCCACATCGTGGATGACCACCTCGCACTTGTCGCCGAACTGCGCCGCGATGCCCGCGGCGATCTGCTTCAGCGATTCTAATCGTTTCGCCTCCATAACGCCCTCCTTTTCCGCTTTTCTCCTCTTACATAATACCACACCTCCCACAAAAAGCAACGGTTTTTTCTGAAAAACTTTTTGATTTCCTAAATTTTTGTTTGACATCCAGCTACCATGTGCTATGATAGGAGATGGTAAAAACCGTTTACCCGTTTTTAACACAGAATTTGATAAAATTTTTGCGGAGGTACATTATGGATTTTGCTGCCATCAGAAACGCCGCCGAGGCGTACAAACCCGCTATGGTCAAGTTCCTGCGGGACATGATCGCCATCCCTTCCGAGTCCTGTGAGGAAGAGGGCGTCGTCAAGCGCATCGCCGAGGAGCTGAAGGCCCTGGGCTATGACAAGGTGGAGTTCGACAAGCTGGGCAACGTCATCGGCTGGATGGGCGAGGGCGACAAGATCATCGCCATCGACAGCCACATCGATACTGTTGGCATCGGCAATATCGAAAACTGGGAAGCCGACCCCTACAAGGGCTATGAGACCGATGACATCATCTACGGCCGCGGCGGTTCCGACCAGGAGGGCGGCATGGCCGCCGCCGCCTACGGCGTGAAGATCATGAAGGATCTGGACCTGCTGCCCAAGGGCTACAAGATGATGGTCGTGGGCTCCGTGCAGGAGGAGGACTGCGACGGTATGTGCTGGCAGTCCATCGTCAATGAGTACTTCAACGGTCCTGAGGACGCCCGCAGCAAGATCGAATTCGTTATCTCCACCGAGCCTACCGACGGCGGCATCTACCGCGGCCACCGCGGCCGTATGGAGATCCGCGTGGATATGCACGGTGTGTCCTGCCACGGCTCCGCCCCCGAGCGCGGCGACAACGCCATCCACAAGATGGCCGAGGTCATCCTGAACGTCCGTGACCTGAACGAGAACCCCGCCGACGGCTCCACCGAGATCAACGGCCTGGTGAAGATGCTGGATCCCAAGTTCAACCCCGAGCACTATGAGGACGCCCGCTTCCTGGGCCGCGGCACCTGCACCACCAGCCAGATATTCTACACCTCCCCCTCCCGCTGCGCTGTGGCCGACAGCTGCGCCATCTCCATCGACCGCCGCATGACCGCCGGCGAGACCTATCAGTCCTGCCTGAAGGAGATCGAGGACCTGCCCGCCTGCAAGAAGTATGCCAAGGACGTGAAGGTTTCCATGTATATGTATGACCGTCCCGCATGGACCGGCCACGTATACGAGACCGAGTGCTTCTTCCCCACCTGGATCAACAAGGAGACCGCTCCCCACGTCCAGGCCCTGGTGGATGCCCATCACAGCCTGTGGGGCGACAAGCGCCTGATGCCCACCGAGCTGGCTGCCTCCAAGCGCGAGGGCCGTCCCCTGACCGACAAGTGGACGTTCTCCACCAACGGCGTGTCCATCCAGGGCCGCTACGGCATCCCCTGCGTAGGCTTTGGCCCCGGTGCCGAGTCTCAGGCACACGCCCCCAACGAGGTGACCTTCAAGCAGGACCTGGTGACCTGCGCCGCCCTGTATGCCGCCGTTCCCGGCCTGTACAAGCCCGAGAACAAGGACGGCTCCGCCACCAGCTTCCGCCAGGAGCTGACCGGCAACGACATCAAGTAATCGATCATACGCCATATACGCTATATTAAACATACAAGGAGAACGATCAAAATGAGCAAGACTGTTGAACTGGCACGCCATCTGTCTACCCTGAACATCAACAATATGTACAAGACCGATTTCTATTGGACTTGGGACAAGACCGACGACGAGATCGACGCCATCTTCACCGTGGCCGACGCCCTGCGCGACCTGCGCGAGCGCAACAAGAGCACCCGTGTGTTCGATTCCGGCCTGGGCATCTCCATCTTCCGCGACAACTCCACCCGTACCCGCTTCTCCTTCGCCTCCGCCTGCAACCTGCTGGGCCTGGAGGTCCAGGACCTGGACGAGAAGAAGTCTCAGATCGCCCACGGCGAGACCGTCCGCGAGACCGCGAACATGGTGTCCTTCATGGCCGACGTCATCGGCATCCGCGATGATATGTTCATCGGCGAGGGCCACAAGTATCAGAAGACCTTTATGGACGCCGTGAAGGAAGGCTACCGCGACGGTATCCTGGAGCAGCAGCCCACCCTGGTGAACCTGCAGTGCGACGTGGACCACCCCACCCAGTGCATGGCCGATATGCTGCACGTCATCCACTACTTCGGCGGCGTGGAGAACCTGAAGGGCAAGAAGGTCGCTATGACCTGGGCCTATTCTCCCTCCTACGGCAAGCCCCTGTCCGTGCCCCAGGGCGTGATCGGCCTGTTCACCCGCTTCGGCATGGACGTGACCCTGGCCCATCCCGAGGGCTATGACGTGATGCCCGAGGTGGAAGAGGTCGCCCGCAAGAACTGCGAGAAGTACGGCTCCAAGTTCCACAAGACCAACAGCATGGCCGAGGCCTTCAAGGATGCCGATATCGTGTATCCCAAGAGCTGGGCTTCCTACGCCGCCATGGAAGAGCGCACCAAGCTGTACGCCGCCGGCGACAAGGAGGGCATTGACGCACTGGAGAAGCGCCTGCTGGCCCAGAACGCCCAGCACAAGGATTGGGCCTGCACTGAAGAGATGATGAAGCTCACCAAGGACGGCAAGGCCCTGTACCTGCATTGCCTGCCCGCCGACATCACCGGTCTGAGCTGCGCCGAGGGCGAGGTAGACAACTCCGTGTTCGACCGCTACATCGTGCCTCTGTACAAGCAGGCCTCCTACAAGCCCTATATCATCGCCGCCATGATCTTTATGGCCCAGGTGAAGGATCCCGTCAAGGCCCTGATGGAGCTGGACGAGACCAAGGACACCCGCAAGAAGTTCTAAATAATCGACCCGATAGCGGGAGGGGCTCCCCCTCCCGCTATTTTCTGTCCCCTGCCGCATTTTTGTGTAAATGTTGTGGGTGATAGATATTGTGTACTGTATACAATCTGTGTTATACTATCTAAGCACCGTCTCCTCCTCGCCCCGAAAACGCCCTTTCCCCCTGCGCTTCAGAGCGGGCACACGGAGACGAAAAAACGAAAACAGTGAGGTAGAGCATTATGTCTAAGAGAATCGTTATCGCGCTAGGCGGCAACGCACTGGGCAATACCGCCGCTGAGCAGCTCCAGCTGGTCACCGAGACCGCCAAATCCATCGTGGACCTGATCGCTGCAGGCAATGAAGTCGTGGTCGCCCACGGCAACGGCCCCCAGGTGGGTATGATCAATCTGGGCCTGTCCACCGCTGCCGAGGCCAAGGCCATCAAGGCCGATATGCCCTTCCCTGAGTGCGGCGCCATGTCCGAGGGCTACATCGGCTATCACCTGCAGCAGGCCATCGGCAATGAGCTGGCCTGCCGCGGCATGGACAAGCCTGTGGCCACCATCGTGACCCAGACTGTGGTGTCCAAGGACGACCCCGCTTTCCAGAACCCCACCAAGCCCGTGGGCGCTTTTTATGACAAGGAGACGGCGGACCGCATCGCCGCCGAGAAGGGTTACACCATGGTAGAGGACGCCGGCCGCGGCTATCGCCAGGTCGTTCCCTCCCCCAAGCCCTTTGACATCGTGGAAAAGGCCAGCATCAAGGCGCTGGTAGACGCCGGTCACGTGGTCATCGCCGTGGGCGGCGGCGGCATCCCCGTTATCCGCGAGGGCAGCAAGCTCTCCGGCACCCCTGCCGTCATCGACAAGGACTTCGGCAGCGAGCTGCTGGCCGAGCTGCTGGACGCCGATATGCTCATCATCCTGACTGCCGTGGAGAAGGTGGCCATCAACTACAACAAGCCCGATCAGAAGGGTCTGGACGATCTGACCCCCGCCGAAGCCTACAAGTACATGGAGGAGAACCAGTTTGCCAAGGGCTCCATGCTGCCCAAGGTCCAGGCCGCGGTGAAGTTCGCCGAGTCCAAGGCCGGCCGTACCGCCCTTATCACCCTGCTCGAAAAGGCCAAGGACGGTATCGAGGGCAAGACCGGCACCCGTATTCATCAGTAACGCGCTTATCCCTGCCATATGGAACGGGTATTTCGGAACGGGAAATTTCTATCAAATGCCGCATACTGCACAAGATTTACAAAGATTTTTTGTGCGTCAGAAATAAATTTTGCCGTAATTCACATTTTCTGTTGAAATCGGCGGTGAAATCCTGTATAATACTCACGTTCTTATGAGTCGCGTGAATACCGGGCCGGACGCCCGTTGTTCAGGCGCGCGCCAAATTTGCCTTACTTTTAAGCGTGCGTCACATATTTTAAGGAGGAAAACAAGAATGAAAAAGTTCCTTGCAATGCTCCTCGCCCTGGTCATGGCTCTGAGCCTGGTGGCCTGCGGTGAGAAGAAGGACGACACTCAGGGCAACGGCGACGGTGATGTCACCGCTGCCAAGGTCAAGGTCGGCTTCATCACCCTGCATGATGAAAACTCCACCTATGACAAGAACTTCATCGATGCCGCCAAGGAAGCCTGCGCCAACCTGGGTCTGGTCGAGAATGAGGATTACTTCATCAAGACCAACGTGGGTGAGACCGAGCAGTGCGCCGAGGTCGCCGCTGATCTGGTGGACGCCGGCTGCAACATCATCTTTGCCGACAGCTTTGGTCATGAGCCTTACATGATCGAGGTCGCCAAGGCGAACCCCGAGGTGCAGTTCTGCCACAGCACCGGTACCCGCGCTCACACCGAGGGTCTGGCCAACTACCACAACGCTTTCGCCTCCATCTATGAGGGCCGCTATCTGGCCGGTATCGCTGCCGGTCTGAAGCTGAACGCGATGATCGAGGCCGGCGACATCAAGGCTGAAGAGGCCAAGATGGGCTATGTGGGTGCCTTCACCTACGCCGAAGTGGTTTCCGGCTACACCTCCTTCTATCTGGGTGCCAAGTCCGTCTGCCCCACCGTCACCATGGATGTGACCTTCACCGGCAGCTGGTACGATGAGACTCTGGAGAAGGAAGGCGCCGAGAAGCTGATCCAGGGCGGCTGCAAGCTGATCAGCCAGCACGCCGACTCTCTGGGTGCTCCTACCGCCTGCGAGAACGCCGGTGTTCCCAACGTTTCCTACAACGGCTCCACTCAGGCTGCCTGCCCCAACACCTACATCGTCTCCTCCCGCATCAACTGGGCGCCCTACTATGAGTATGCCATCAAGGCTGTCATGGACGGCACCGCCATCGATGTTGACTGGACCGGCACTCTGGCCACCAACTCTGTGGTCCTGACTGACCTGAATACCACCGTGGCCGCCGAAGGCACTGCCGAGGCCATTGCCGCCGCTACCGAGAAGCTGGAGAAGGGCGAGATCCACGTGTTCGATTGCTCCACCTTCACTGTGAAGGGTGAGACTCTGACCTCCTACATGGCTGACGTGGACGCCGGCGATAACTCCCCCGACACCGAGGTCGTGCATGACGGTTACTTCGCTGAGTCCGAGAAGCGTTCCGCTCCTTACTTCGATCTGGAGATCGACGGCATCAACCGTCTGGATGTCAACTACGGCGGCTAATAGCCAGGTTTTCCAACAGCATATTGCACCACAACGAGGTGGGCTGCTGATGCAGCCCACCTCTTGCTTTTTCCCTCCTGCACGCGGCTTTGACGATTTACACAAAGAGAATGACTCTTTCTTGTGTAACCTCACATTCTTTGTATATACCTGACAAATTTTTTGCTGATTTTGATTTACAACGCTCACCATGTATGGTAGAATAAGTCGTATGGAATTTATCCCCGGCGTATTCGAGGTGTTGCAGCCATCTGCGCCGAAAGAAAGGATGACAGCCTTGGAAAAGAAATGCGCGATCAGAATGGAGAACATCACCAAGCGGTTCGGCAGCAAGGTCATCGCAAACAAAGATGTAAACCTTGAACTGTACGAGGGCGAGATCCTGTCCCTGCTGGGCGAGAACGGCAGCGGCAAGACCACGCTGATGAATATGCTCTCCGGCATCTATTTCCCCGACGAGGGGCAGATCTACGTCCACGACAAGCCTGTGACCATCGCATCTCCCAAGGATGCCTTCGATCTGGGTATCGGCATGATCCACCAGCACTTCAAGCTGGTCGACCTGTTCACCGCCACCGAGAATATCATCCTCGGCCTGGAGGGCAAGCTTGACCTGAACAATGCACGTCAAAAGGTCAAGGACATCTGCGACAAGTACGGCTTCGATATCGACCCGGACATGAAGATCTATGATATGTCTGTTTCCCAGAAGCAGACCGTGGAGATCGTCAAGGTGCTGTACCGCGGTGCCGATATTCTGATTTTGGACGAGCCCACCGCCGTGCTGACCCCGCAGGAGACGGACAAGCTGTTCGCCGTCATGCGCAACATGAAGGCCGACGGCAAGTCCCTGATCATCATCACCCACAAGCTCCACGAGGTGCTGGACGTGTCCGACCGGGTGGCCGTGCTCCGCAAGGGCGAATACATAGGCGACGTGCTGACCAAGGACGCCGACCAGCAGTCCCTGACCGACATGATGGTGGGCCACAGCGTGTCGTTGAATATCAACCGCCCCACCCCCGTGAATGTGGAGCCCCGGCTGAAGATCGAGGGGCTGACCGTGTTCGACGAGCTGGGTGTCAAGCGTTTGGACAACGTGAGCTTTACTGTTAACGCCGGCGAGGTGCTGGGCGTAGCGGGTATCGCCGGTTCCGGCCAGCGTGAACTGCTGGAATCCATCGCCGGTCTGTACCCCGTCACCTCCGGCACCGTGACCTATATCTCCCCGGAGACCAACGAGGAGAAAAATCTGGTGGGCATGGATCCCATGGACATCCGCAAGAGCGGCGTGGCCATGAGCTTTGTCCCCGAGGATCGTCTGGGCATGGGTCTGGTAGGCTCCATGGGCATGACCGGCAACATGATGCTCCGCTCCTGGCGCAAGGGTGCCAGCATTTTCCTGGACCGCAAAAATCCTGAGGCGCTGGCACAGCGCATCTGGCAGGAGCTGGAGGTCGTCACCCCCAGCACGAATTTCCCGGTACGCCGTATGTCCGGCGGTAACGTGCAGAAGGTCCTGGTGGGCCGCGAGATCGCCCAGCAGCCCTCCGTGCTGATGACTGCCTACGCTGTCCGTGGTCTGGACATCAATACATCTTACACCATTTACAACCTGCTGACCGAGCAGAAAATGAAGGGCGTCGCCGTCGTGTATGTGGGCGAGGACCTGGACGTGCTGCTGGAGCTGTGCGACCGGATCGTGGTGCTGTGCGGCGGTCAGGTCTCCGGCGTGGTGGACGGCCGCAAAACCAACAAGCTGGAAGTGGGCGCGCTGATGACCCGCGTGGAAGGAGGCAAGGCAGATGAATAAAAAAGGTTCGCTCTTTCATATTTCCAAGCGCGATGCGCTGCCTCTGCCCAAGGCACTGCTGATCCGCGGCGGTATCCTGCTGCTGGCACTGGTGTTCTGCGGACTGATCACCACCCTGCTGACCGGTCAGGATCCCATCGCCGTCTATGGCACGATCCTCAAGGGTGCCTTCGGCACCTCCCGTAAAATCTGGGTCACCGGACAGAATGTTGCCGTCTTGCTGGGTATCTCCTTAGCGGTAACGCCCGCATTCAAGATGCGCTTCTGGAACATCGGCGCCGAGGGGCAGACCCTGATCGGCTGCCTGGCCACCACCACCTGCATGATCCTGCTGGGCGGCAAGGTCTCCAATTTCCTGCTGATCGTCATCTCTCTGGCGGCTGCGCTGCTGGCCGGCGCCGTATGGGGCTTCCTGCCCGCCTTCTTCAAGGCCAAATGGAACACCAACGAGACGCTGTTCACCCTGATGATGAACTATATCGCCATGCAGCTGGCCTCCTACTTTATCATTATCTGGGAGGTGCCCAAGGGCGCCGGTAAGATCGGCATCATCAACCAGGCTTCCGAGGCCGGCTGGCTGCCCCGCATCGGCGGACAGGCACAGCTGCTCCCCATTCTGGTGGTCGCCCTGCTGACCGGCATGATGTATATCTATCTCACATACAGCAAGCACGGCTACGAGATCGCCGTGGTGGGCGAGAGCCAGCGCACCGCCAGCTACGCCGGCATCAAGGTGGATCGTGTGATCATCCGCACCATGGTGCTCTCCGGCGCTATCTGCGGCCTGATGGGATATATCCTGACCGCCGGCATCAGCCACACCCTGACCACCACCATCGTGGACAGCCGCGGCTTTACCGCCGTCATGGTGTCCTGGATGTCCAAGTTCAACCCCTTCATCATGATCGCCGCCTCCCTGCTGCTGGTGACCATGGATCGCGGTGCCGGCGAGATCTCCACCGCCTTCAGCCTGAACCAGTCCTTCGCGGATATTCTGACCGGTATCATTCTGTTCTTCATCATTGCTACCGAGTTCTTCATCACCTACAAGGTCACTCTGCGCAAGAGCAGCAAAAAGGAGGCGTAACGGATGGGCTTCGACTTTGTATCCTTCTTCCCCCGCGCGGTCATGCAGGGTATCCCCCTGCTGTTCGGCAGCACCGGCGAGATCCTCACGGAGAAGTCCGGTAACCTGAACCTGGGTATTCCCGGCATCATGTACGTGGGCGGCATCAGCGGCGTTATCGGCTCGTTCTTCTACGAGCAGGCCGCCGGCGGGCAGCTGAACGGCTTTCTGGCCATCATGATCCCCATTCTGTGCTCCCTGCTGGGCTCCCTGCTGATGGGTCTGCTGTACTGCTTCCTGACCGTCACCCTCCGCGCCAACCAGAACGTCACCGGTCTGGCTATGACCACCTTCGGCGTGGGCGTGGGCAACTTCTTCGGCGGCTCCCTCATCAAGCTGACCAACAGTGAGGTGCCCTCCATCGCCCTGGCCAACACCAGTCTGTACTTCAAGACCACGTTGCCCGGCGCCGACAGCACCGGCTGGTTCGGAGAGCTGTTCCTGTCCTACGGCTTTTTGGCCTATGTGGCCATCATCATCGCCCTGGGCGCGTCCTACTTCCTGAACCACACCCGTCCCGGCCTGCACCTGCGCGCCGTGGGCGAGAGTGCCTCTACCGCCGACGCCGCCGGCATCAACGTGACCAAGTACAAGTATCTGGCCACCTGCATCGGCTCCATGATCGCGGGCCTGGGCGGACTGTACTACGTCATGGACTACGCCAACGGCGTGTGGTCCAACAACGCCTTCGGTGACCGCGGCTGGCTGGCCATCGCGCTGGTCATCTTCACCATCTGGCGTCCCAATGTCAGTATTCTGGCCTCCATCCTGTTTGGTGGTCTGTACATTCTGAACATCTATCTGCCCACCGGCGCACAGATGGCTGTTAAGGAGCTGTACAAGATGCTGCCCTACGTCATCACTCTGATCGTGCTGATCATCGTGTCCCTGCGTAAAAAGCGGGAGGATCAGCCCCCTGCGTCCCTCGGTCTCTCCTACTTCCGCGAGGAACGCTGACCTGATAATGAAAAGAGTAGGCCGCTTTGCGGCCTGCTCTTTTTTCCTACCCATCTATCACCATAAGGAGGAATTACCGTGTCCACCCTGCTCATTAAGAACATTCACCAGCTGGTCACCTGCGACGACGGCGACCGCGTCCTGCAAAACGCGGACCTTTACTGTGAGGATGGCTTTATCAAGGCTATCGGTACGGCGCTGGACGTCACCGCCGATGAGGTCATCGACGGCAGCCATATGCTCTGCTACCCCGGCCTAGTCAATACCCACCACCACCTGTACCAGGTGTTCTCCCGCAACCTACCACAGGTACAGAACATGGAGCTGTTTGACTGGCTGAAGACCCTGTATGAGATCTGGAAAAACCTGGATGAGGATGTGATCCGGCTGTCCAGCCTGACCGGCATGGGCGAGCTGATGAAGCACGGCTGCACCACCTGCTTTGACCACCACTACGTCTTTCCCGCCCATAGCGGTGACCTGCTGGGCGCACAGCGCAGCGCCGCACGGGAGCTGGGCATTCGCCTCTACATGAGCCGGGGCAGCATGGACCTGAGCGTCAAGGACGGCGGCCTGCCGCCGGATAGCGTGGTGCAGACGGTAGACGAGATCATGGCAGACAGCGTCCGCTGTATCGAGAAATACCACGATGACAGCTACGGCGCCATGTGCCGTGTGGCGCTGGCACCCTGCTCCCCCTTCTCCGTGTCGGCAGAGCTGCTGCGGCAGAGCGCCATCCTCGCCCGACAGTACCATGTCCGGCTGCACACCCACCTGTGCGAGACGAAGGACGAGGAGAACTTCATGCTGGCGCGGGAGGGCGTCCGTCCGCTGGAATACATGGCGCGGCTAGGCTGGCTGGGCGACGATGTGTGGTTTGCCCACGGCATCCACTTCAACGACGAGGAGCTGCGGCTGCTGGCGCAGACCGGCACCGGCGTGGCGCACTGCCCCATCAGCAACATGAAGCTCGCCAGCGGCGTGGCCCGCATCCCGGAAATGCTGACCCTGGGTGTGCCGGTAGGACTGGCGGTGGACGGCAGCGCCAGCAACGACGGCTCAAGCCTGCTGGAGGAACTGCGGGTAGCCTTCTTGCTGCACCGGCTGCACGCCAGCCGTCAGGCTCCCACCGGCTATGACATCCTCAAAATGGCCACCCGGGGCAGTGCGCGGCTGCTGGGCCGGGACGACATCGGGCAGCTGTCCGTGGGCAAGTGCACCGATCTGTTCATGATCGACAGCCGCCGGCTGGAGCTGGTAGGCTGCGACCAGGACGCCGGCTCTGTGCTGGGTACTGTGGGTGTCCGGGGGCCGGTGGACTACACCGTGGTGCAGGGACGCGTCACCGTGCGGCAGGGGCATCTTGTCACTGTGGATGAGGAACTGGTGGCCCGGGAAGCCAACAACAAGTGCCGGGACTATCTGGCAAACGTATAAGCGCAGCGGGCCATCCGACGGATGGCCCGCTGCTTCGTCCCGGAGCGTCGTTATCCGGCACTTTTCTCCGCGATAGTCAATGTTAACGAACTGTTAAAAATGCGCCCACTTTTATTTACATGAGTTGCTTTTTCTGCTATAATGTTTTCAATAAGAAAAAATCAACCCACTGGAAAGGAAGGCAATGTGAAGAAGTACGTTCCCACCTACGAGGGCACCCTGCGTAAGCACGCGTTGACCGTGCCCCACTGTATCAGCAAATGCAGCGGCATCCGCGTATTCGGCCGGCGTATCAAGTCGCTTGTATTCAGCACCGACGTGGCCATCATTAAGAATATCAACGCCGATGCGGTCATCGCCGTATATCCCTTTACGCCCCAGGCAGGCATTACCCAGGCCATTATCGGCGTGTCCGATGTACCGGTGTTCGTTGGCGTAGGCGGCGGTCTGACCAAGGGCCAGCGTTCGGCCCACATCGCCGCTTTTGCTGAGCACCAGGGCGCCTTCGGCGTGGTGTGCAACACGTTCATTGACGACGATACCATCCGGGCCATCAAGGCCACCGTGGAGATCCCGGTGGTCTATACGGTGGTGTCGGAAAAAGTGGACCTGGAGAGCAAGCTGGCGGCGGGCATCGATTTTGTGAACGTCTCCGGTGCGGACAGGACGCCCGCCATTGTGGCAGAGATCCGGTCCCGCTATCCGGAGCTGCCCGTTATCGCCACCGGCGGTCCCACGGAGGAGACGATCCTGTCCACCATTGCCGCCGGGGCCAACGCCATCACCTACACACCGCCCAGCAACGGGCAGCTGTTCGCCAAGGATATGCACCGCTACCGGGAGTGGTTCGCCCACATCGACGACCCGGAGGACGAGGACGTCTCAGAGGAAACGTCCGCAGATGATGCGGAATAAATACATAAGGAAAGCCACCCTGACGGGTGGCTTTCCGCTTTTTATATCTTGATCAACTCATACTCCCGGGTGCCGATGCCGATCTTCTCGCCGTGCTCCAGACAGCTGCGCCAGTTGGTGTCCGGGTGCAGGCGCTGAAAGTGGTCATGCACATGGGCCTTGGCGTGCGCGTCATCGGCGGGGGG
>ENA-ORRH01001027-ORRH01001027.1-human-gut-metagenome-genome-assembly--contig:-NODE-1027-length-14931-cov-5.29766_pt1 | contig 14931 bp, 19 predicted proteins | sample MGYA00242173_ERZ509130 | MGnify/ENA primary metagenome ERZ509130 (study PRJEB26280, sample SAMEA2338633) | human gut metagenome | biome: human gut; feature: human-associated habitat; material: faeces... | reverse complement strand
GACGTGAATTGATTGCAAACAAAAACTGAAATATTAGTTACATCCGTATAATGTCCAACAGAAGAACTATATAAGAATTTAAGGTTTACCTTACCATTAGAAAATTTTAGTTCACCATTAACAATATCGTATACGCCGCCCTTTCCTGGGAAGATTGCAACAATAACAGGTATAACAAGTGGATTACTAGTTGTAGCACGAATTGGCTGAGTACAAGTTGCAATTTCAATATCATTAAGAGTGGCAATATCTGTAATGTCTAAATGAATACCAAAACTACCACCAATTAAATTTATTTGGTTTCCATCAGCAGTAACCTTTAAACTATTATCATTAATCTCTGTACCGTGTCCACTAGGTATAAGAGTAACTCTGTCGTATGTTCTAAAACCACCTTGAGAAGTTCCTCTCATTAGTGCGTTATAAATTGCCATTCCTATCGCACTTGAAGCCTGAGCAGTAGGGTGAATTAAGTCGGGTTTATAATTATTAATTGGTTCAATAGGCATAATATATTCTACACCTGTTAAATAATCAACTTTACCACTAGTTGAATAGAAAGGAGATTTTCTATATAACTCAATGATACTTCTAAATGTTGTCATATAACTGTCACGATTAGTAAACCCTGTAGCCATCCAACCGATAGCACCAACGTGTACTCTAGCATTAGGGAAATATGTTGAAGCATTTGTAAAGAATAATCTCATAGCACTAATAACATCATCAAAACTTGTTTTACCATCAGCAACAGCACTAGCATCATTAAGACCGCCACACACAACAATATCTGTAATTGCATTTCTTTCTTCATCTGTCATTGAATTATATTTTTCAGAAAGAAGCACACCAAATGTTCTAGTAGTATTACCAACAAAACCCGAACCACCCTTTCCATTTAATGTAACATTATTGCTTGAACCAAGATAAATTCTTAAGAAAGCCCCCCAACTTTCTGTTTCCATCTCTTGTGAAGAATAAGCTAAATAACTATCACCAATGCAAAGAACATTCTTTTTTGTAATCATATTACGAAGATTTTCTACTTCTTCTCTATACTGTTCCACCTGTTCATTGTAAGCACCAGTTAAAACCCAATATTCAGTATTATCAATTTGAATACCAATAGGAACGGCTTTCTTACTAGTATAACTATTACCTAAGTACATAACAATAGTTAATGCTTCATAAGGAATACTATCTCTCCAACTAGGGTTACCATTTTCATCTGCAAAAAATTTAGGCACATATCTAGCACCAATGTACTGTCTTGTCATAATAACTACCTCTCTTTCATTAATAACTTAAAACTAATCTACCATAATCGGTATTAGGAATTTCAACATCAAGACCAGTAGTTTCAAACTGAATATCTTTCCATTGTTTCGGAATGTAATAAACAATGTATCCACTATCACTAATCTCAACAAATATCATAGTAGCCAAATACTTTTTAATAATTTCTTCAGCAAAACTTGTATTAAAGTCAGCGACCCATTTTTGTACTACTGCAAGTTCTTTTCTCAACTCTTCAATCTGTCCAATAGTGCTATTCTCATTATCAATCAGTTTGTTAATATAATCAACAACCTTACAAAGAATTTCATAATAACTTAAACTGTCATCATACACCAATGGAAGAATTTTCTGACACCAAAACTTAAAATGTTTTAACTCATTGTAATTACACATAGTTTCTCCTTTCCTACCATAATTGGAAGAATAAATCTTCCAGCTCATTTAAAATCATTACATCAATATTTATGAAAGTTTCACGATACTTCATAAGTAATTCACTAGCATTTGTTCCCTCAAACCCAATAACAGTTTCAAGATAATCCTCTGTACTTGTTAAAGCATTTGTATTATCTCTTACTCTACCATAAGTATTGTTTTCTGTACTAGTAATACTTCCAGTAGCATTACTAGTATTGCTAGTGGTAGAAGTAGTAGTACCACTGTCAGTAGTTTTTCTAGCATTAGTAAGATAAGTTTCATTTTCAACGCCAGTAAGTGAACCCTGTGGTGTATCACTATATAAATCTGTACCAGTGTTACTAGATGTTCCACTTCCAGTTTCATTTACACTACTCTCATTTGTGCTATTAGTTGTCCCATTATTGTTCGTCGTATCATTAATATTCTCATTCTCATTCCTATTGCTATCATAATCAGTTTTCTTTGTCCTAGTCAAATTAGCTGTGTACAAAGGGTTGAACTCTAATAATTCACTTTTATACAACTTATTATAGTAAGGCATTATCTCATTCAACTTGGTATCCAATCTTAACTTCCACAGCCCAACTGTTTCTTCACCAATCTCTCTAGTATAGAAATGTTTAAGGATTTTCTTTTCTAAAACAGTTCGGTAGTTTTCATCAAAGATAGGAAAAGTAAAAGTAAATATTTTAGGAATAGCATTTGTAATAATAGTATCAATATCTGTATACCCTTTGCTTTCACCTAGACCACTTGCGGTTTCACAAATGAACCTAACTTCTGTTGTGTATTTACTCAACTACTTCACCCCCTCTATACTCTTTTTCTTCCTCTTCATTTTCGTTTTTCTGTTCCTCTACGTCTTGAAAGTCCTCTCTATAATCAACCCAAATATCAAGACCAAACATTTCATTGATTTGTTTACAAGCCTGTCTGCGACTTTCTAATCTTGAATATCTACTAGCAACCGTACCACCTTGGTTTCGAGTAACTTCATCAGTAATCATACGTTCTTTCTTAACTACGTTTATATTACTAATTCCAAGATATGTCAATGCTTCATTCCAAATTTGTGTTTTTAACTCATACAATTTATCAGCGACATAAGGTGCGCCAGTTTGTAAAACTTTAAGTCCATTTGCGTCAAGCCCTTTTGAACCAAATATAAATGGTTCATTACCCTCATATTGCTTATATAAGTTTTTCATAGTCAATCTTTGGCTTTCATCACACTGTATCAACACTGGCGTTTTCTGTGCATTAGCATTTACATCTATTGCCCTATCAAGATTGTATAATCTTTTACTAAACATTTCAACGTCTAGCGTTGAATTTGTATGTAAATAATTATTGAAAATAATTACACTATTTGTACCATCTAATTCTTTTTGATACCCATTAGTTGCATACGCTCTTCTGTCTGTTGGAATTTGATAAACATTTAATTTACCGCCAATCATACATCTAAGACCTAAATAACCAAGCACTTCATCCTCAAAAAATACACACATTCCATCAGAAAATAAGCACATTTCAAGAAATCTTTGGTCAACAGTTTTAGGTAAATTTTGCCACTCAAACATACTAAGTGCTAACTCTGTTAATCTGTTATAATATTGCACATATGTTCTGTTATTCATATAAGCACTTTCAACAAATTGTGTATCTCTTTTTCTTCCCATCTTATCACCCCTTTCTTACACCAATGAATTATCAAGAGAATAATTACCTACTTCGTTAGGGTCTTTCCAAAATGTAATACCGTTGTCATAAATAGAACATATTTTTTTTACATCATCAGCAGGTGCGTTACCTCTTAAAACACATCCATTAGTTTTAACATAATTCCAATGTGGTCTTGAACTAATATTAGGTTTCTTAACTTTATTAGTAGCGTATCCATACATACTAAAGAAGTTATCAATTACAATAGCAAAGTCTTTAGTGACATGACATCTTTGTTTGTAAAACGCTTGTATGTTTCTAGCAACATTTACATTACCATTTGATATATTACCTCTACATTGGTCAGCCACTATACTAGCTGTATACGCTTGAGATAAAACATTTGCTACTGTCCCAATAGTACCAGTTGCAAAAGTTGCTCTAGGATGTTTAGAATATGTTGAAGCAATAGCAGAATTAGTTACGCTAGAAATAGCATTTAATGCAACTGGTACACTATTTTGTGCCAACCAAGCTTTAAAACTATCAACATTCCACGAACACATAGGATAATTTTCAAGAGAAATTGTTTCACTTTTAGATGAAGTATAACCCCCTAGTGATGAATAACTAGGTAACCCTTTATAAGAACAAGGTCTAGCAACTAATTTAACTGGCATTAAGAAAGTACCTTGTATTTCTATTACTGGAGTTAAGTTATCAAAGAACTCATATCTTAAATTCAAACTCTGTCCGCTAGCATTATCAATTCTTAAAAAATTATAAGGGTAAGTATACATTTTATTATTCTTTGGAATATAACCACCAAAATCTTGTGTTTCTTCTGTAACAGATGGTAATACATTTATACTAAAAGTTGATGTAGAAGAATAACCAAGATGCTTACCACCCACATTAACATCTGATATTAACATCTTTGGACACATATACATTGCTATGATTTGGTCTGGTCGTTGAATATACTCACTAACTTTTGATGTAATATTTACTGTATCATTTGAGTTGTATGCCCATATATCACAACCACCATAAATACCCTCGTATAAATTACCAAAAGCAGTTTCTTTTTCATCAGCAATCATTATAAGCACTAACATATCAATAGTATCACCAACTAACTCATAATCAGAAATAATATATTCACCAGTTTCTACTGGTTCTGCTTGGATATTATCACCAATATTGTCTGTTTCACTATGTTCACGTTCAACAAAGCAATCCTTTAATGCTATATCAAATGCATATGTTTGCATAACATCTATTTCAAATGTTATTTCACTTGTTTCATTATTCACATATTCAACACCAGTAATAAAAGCATAAAACCATTTTGTACCAAATGAAGCATTTTGAAAAGATAAATAATTACAGTCATATAGGTTATCAGATTTTATTGCTACTCTCATACTTCCTTTTACTACTCGCTGATAACTTTGTGATGTTAAATTATATTTTAAAATGCTTGGACTACCATGAAAATAAGTATTCTGTTCACTTAAACTTGAAAAATACAAGGTGTGATTATAAGTATTATCTAATGGTACATCTTTATATATTTTTATATTGCTATTAGGTTCTATATACATTTAATCACCTCTTTAAGTTATAGGGGTACATTTCTGTACCCCATTATTTATGATACTGTAATAGTAGAAGTTCCACTCTTTTCATTATTATAAACAGATGTAGCTGTAATAGTAACAGATGTGTCCAGTGAAACATCTGCCCCAATAGTAACTAAGCCACCCTTACTAACTGTTACACCCTCTGTATCAGAAGTCCAATTTACACTCTGTGGTGCAAAATATTCTGTCTGAACAACAGCACTAAGTGAGATAGTCTGTCCTGCTTTTACTGTTGCATTAGCAGGTGAAACTGTAACACTTTTAACAGTTGGAACACCCGGAATAAAAAGTGCATTATTTGCAAATGGTGAAACACTAAATGTTTTCCATACATGATACCAATAGTTCCAATATAATCCTTCACCATTATACTGTTCAGTGAAGTTATAAAAGTTGTCAAAAATCATAAACCAATCTTTGTCAACTAAAACGCAAGGAATTGCGTCAAGAGCCTGTAAATCACTTTCACTAATTTCAGTGTAAGTAGGGTCATCAGCAAATAGGATATTTAATCTTTCAATATCAAGTGAACCAAAACTGTCTACTAATACTCTCTGTCCTGCAAACTGTGTCTTATCCATATTAAAAGCAGAAGCTAAAACTTCAACATCCATAGTTGCGTCAAAATTTGAATTAATAAGCAGATACTGGTCTTTCTTTTTACTAAAATTCTGAACACCTGCTACGTTATATTTGTTTGACATAAATTCATAGTTGTTAGAAACACCTTTGATAGTGCTAACAATAGACTTCATGTTTGCTTCTGTAACAGCAGGAATTGTTACTGGGTACATACGACCATTTAAAATATGTTTTGCTAACATATACTTCATAGTTTGGAACTCGTCATAGTTAGCACCAGTGTACATACTATCTACAATCTTAGCAATAAGGTCTGTAATACCCTGCCATGAAAGAAAAGCCTGTCTTAACTGGTCGTTCTGAATGGTAGTTTTGTAGTACTTCTGATAGTTCATAATATGAAACGCTGAACGTACATCAGGAATTTCTCTTTTGAACAAATTGGTTTCTGCTACATTAGGGTCAAACTGAAAAGGATTTGCAATATTAACAAAAATCTCTTCAATGGTTTCACCAAATTCAAGAGTGCCTTTTTTAAACATTGACCATGGGTTGTCATACATTTTTGAAGTAACAAGCACTCTACCGATACGATTTACAAGTGCAGATAAAAATTCATTCTGCAACTGTGGACTATCCATAATGATAGCACCGATTTCTCTAATGCTTTCTGCATCTGCTGTTGCAACTGGTACATAATTTTTATAATTGATAGTTGCGTTATTTCTGATAACATTAAGAATGTCAACAGATGAATTAGTTAAAGTTACAATCTTAGGTTTTGTTGCCATATTTTATTAGCCCTCTCTTTCTTTAAATAAATCTGCATAGGTCTTTTCCTCTGCATCATCTTTTACGTCATCTTCCTGCTCATCTTTTACATCAGCAGGCGTTGTCTCAGAATTGAAAAATCTTGCTTTGTATTTTTCTCTCCATGATTTGTCAAGTTCTGTATACTTCTGTTTCCACTGTTCATCACTCTGACTGTTGGAACGTGTTTCCATATCATTGAAAGTATCTGTCATATCTTCAATGAATGTCATTGCTTCATCGGAAGTATCTTCACCAATACGTTCCTGCAATCTTGCTAAAAACTGTTCTTTGTTAAGTACTGCCATTGATAACTCCTTTCATAATTAATAATTTTTTCTTAACATCATATAGATAGGCATTTTTCTTTTAAGTTTTAATGGTGTAGGCGGTATCGGTGGAACAGGTGAACCAGTAAAATAACTATACCATTCATTAGCATATTGTAATCTCAAATCTAATGCTTCTACTCCTGCTCTTTCTCTTTCATATAAATAAGCTTTTGTAGCTTCTGTAACGTCAGTTAGAGCAATAAATTCAGACCAACTATAAGAATAATCAGATGTAGGTAGCCAACATCCATTAGCACCCTTAGTACCCTCACCCTCGCATTTTATTCTTTCGCATTGTACTGTTCCGTCATACCAATTATAACCATACTTTTCACACCAATTTATTAAAACTGTGGCAGGTGTCCACTGTATTAACCCCCACCCTAATTTTGTTGAATTACCTTGTTTATTTGCTGGGTTCAATGTGCTTTCTCTTGTGATATTACCTAACATACCACATATAGCTTCAATACTTGCACCATAATTAATAAAGTAATTGTAAAATTCGGTTGCATTATTTTCCTGCTGTGACTGGTTAAAATATTTTCCAACACCTATTTCATATATCCATGCCATAACTATCCTTTTAGTAGCTTATTTACTAATGATTGAATGGTCTTGTAGTCATAACCTGCTTTTGTTAAAGCTGTTTTTCTTGCATTACCATTTCCCCATTTTCCTGCTACAACTTCTTTTGCTATTTCTTCATTACTTTTCTTTACTGTTGTACTTGTTGGAGTATCAAATAATTCTTTTTCTTTTGCTCTCCTTTTTACAAGTCCTGCAATAACTCTTCCACCGCTTTTGTTATAAGCTGTTATTTTTGAACTAATCTGTTCTAATGTTCTAGTTCCACTAGCTGTTAATTGATTAATACTACCAACATTAAAAGCAAATGAAACTAACGCATCAAATTGATTTTGATTGAAGTTGTATTTACTCATAAAAGAATTAACATTTTTAATTGCTTTTTTACAATCTTGTAAAAGCAATTCTTCTGCTTGCTCTTTTGTGATTTTCATTCCTGCTGTTACATCTGAGCCATAATGTCCATACCCTATTGTATAGTACTTCTCTGTTGGTAAACATTTGTAAGCTGTTAATTTACAACCCTCAAAACTTTTAATCAAATTCAATCCATTTGCTGATAAGTTTCTTGACAAGTTTTACACCTCTCTTTCTACACCGATAGTATCACATAGTTTCTGTAATACAAGTGTATTATTGTTTAGTGCTTCTGTGAACTTTTCTGTTTCCTGCTTATGCTTGTCACCCATTTCTTTTATGTACCAAAGAAGTGCTACACACATTGCAATAGGGAAACCAACTGTTGAAATAATTTGTGTAATAGTTCCTACGTCCATATTTTTACCCCTTTCTTTTTTCTTTAATTATATCACTTTTATTGCTATTTTGCAATATTTATGTTATAATAATAAGGAAGAAATTAGATTATTAAAATGAAAAGGTACAACAATATGAAAAAAATTTATTATGACGGCACTAAATTATTGTCAATGAAAGACTTAAATGGTAAAACACCTGAGTTATTTTTATGTACTACAAATAGAACTGGTGGTAAGACAACCTATTTTGGCAGATTGGTTGTAAATAGGTTTATAAAGCAGGATAAAAAATTTGCACTTCTTTATAGATATAATTATGAACTTGATGATGTGGCAGATAAATTCTTTAAAGACTTAAAAGGTCTGTTCTTTACAGGGTTAGAAATGACTAGCAAAAGAAGAGCAAGTGGTATATTCCATGAGTTATTTTTAATTAAAAACCATGATGAAGAAACAGCAGAAAGTTGTGGTTATGCTATTTCTTTAAATAGTGCTGACCAGTTGAAAAAATATTCACATCTATTTAGTGACGTTGATTGTATTTTATTTGACGAATTTCAGAGTGAAACAAATCACTATTGTAGTGATGAAATAAGAAAATTTTTAAGTATACATACTTCTATTGCAAGAGGTAAAGGTGAACAAGTAAGATATGTACCTGTTTATATGCTAGGCAATCAAGTTAGTATTATCAATCCGTATTATAACGAGTTGGGTATTAGTAGTAGATTAAATAAAGGTACAAATTTTCTAAGAGGTGACGGATTTATACTTGAAAATGGTTTTATAGAAACAGCTTCACAGGCTCAAAAGGAAAGCGGTGTAAATAGAGCATTTAAAAATAATCAGTATATCGCATATAGTAGTGAAAACGTGTACTTAAATGATAACTTAGCATTTATAGATACACCACAAAATTGTAGTAGTAGGTATCTTGCTACTATTAGATACTGTGGAAATGACTTTGCTATTAGAGAGTATAAAGATATAGGTATTTTATATTGTGATGACCATGCTGATAAATCTTTTCCTAACAAAATCAGTGTTACAACAGATGACCACAATATTAATTATGTAATGTTAAAGAATAATGATATGTTTATCGCAAATCTTAGATATTTTTTTGAGCGTGGTGCTTTTAGATTTAAAGATTTAAAAAGCAAAGAAGCCTTGTTAAAATGTATTTCATATTAGGTATCTGCATTTGTATATTCTTCTGAACAATGTGGGTAGCACACTTGGAAGATAGTGCCACATTGTTTGTCGGTTTCGCTGACCGCTTTTGAATTGCAAATGTTATAGATATAAAAGTAAGAGCAGGATACAACTTAGTTGCCCTGCTCTTCTTAATTTTAGTACCATTCTTCTTTTAAACATATATCTTTATATTCACAAAACAAACAACAATGCTTACAATTACTTTTTATCCATTTCATGTACAATAATCTTATAATTCTTTTTATCATATTTGCTACCTCATTTCATAAGTTGTGTCAACTAATAGCACTCCACCACGTATTCTTTTTGGTATTAATTTTCCAGGAATTTTTAGTCCTATTTTAAAGTCCTCTAATGTTCTTTTTGTTTTTAAGAATTTTATTTCATCCTCTGTGTATTTATCATCTTCTTTTGGTTCATATCCTAACATTGAAGTTACAAATAAATCTTTACATTTTTGTGGCATACCTGCACACTTAACATTGTAATAAGGGTTATCAATAGGCTCTAAATCTTCATGCGTAACGTGTTCAATATATGTTTTCTGTCTAGTGAAAATAGCTTTATCCCAACTAGCTTCTAATTTCCAACAACAGAAGTTTCTATCATGTACTTTTATTCCTACAATTTCTTCTGTTTTTAAGTCACAATGTATGCTATCTGTGTCAGCATATATAAAACCACGTTTATCTTTACCATAATAGTTTTTCTGTGCGGCTCTTATTGTAAAATTTCTAGCATAAGATGTAATGGCAGAGCCTACAGCTATAAACCCTGCTTGCTTGTCGTTAGCTGGTACAGAAATAAATCCAAGTGCTTTGTTTTCTTTTACAATAGCTACCTTAAAAGAACTATCCTCACTACTTGCCATTTTACCATACAAATTATTCAAGAAAAGCTTTGCTAATTCTCGTAAAGCACCTTTACTTTCAAGCTTAATCTTTTTATACTTTTCCATGTACACGTCAAATATTCCAGTTGCGGTAAAGAAGTAACACCCATCTAGTATCTCAAAGTCTACTAATTCATAATGTTCTTTCATTAAAATGTAATCCGTCATTGTTAATGTTAATTCAACTCTTGTGTCATGTAGGTTTCCTGCTTTATCGTAGTAATGGTCATAATATTTATCTGTCTTTTTATCATACACGTCTGAACTTTCTAATGCTTCTGTGCCTTTGTATAAATAATTTCCTTTTATTTGTATAAATGGTAGATAGTTTGGTTTTAAATAAAAACGTGTTTTAATTCTAACAAAGTAGTACCGATTGCTTTTTAATGCTTCGCCTGGTATAAAGTTACCAACCCAAAACGTAGGCATTCCAACTGGGTATGCGTTTCCACTTTCACTTGACATCATACTTGGGTACAATGAATTTACATCTGCTGTTGTACCATTTGTTTTTATTTGGTTCTCTTTACCTTTTACTAAATAGCACCAACCACCTTTGTAAGACTTTCTTATCCATGCATCTGCTGTTGTGTATTTATGTTTTGATGTATCTAGTAAATAAACAGTTAGACTTGGGAAAAGGGTTTCATAATCTTCTTTACCCATTATCTTTTTATACTCTTCCAAACAACATGAACCTATTGTTAATTTGTTATGACCCTCTGTGAACATTATTTCTAATGCTTCTTTTACAACAAGTACGTCATTTGCTATGTATTCTTTTTCTTTTTCTGTTATATTACACCCTGCATATCTGAAACCAGTGTATTCCATGTCAAGTTTTTTGTGCTTTGTGCCAAAGGATTGCCCTATTCTTTTAACACTAAATGGTAATAGTTTTAAGCTATCTCTTATTTCAATAAAATGCTTATTTGCTTTAATAATTATAGTGTACCATTGCCCTTTATCTGAAATTGAATATTTAAAAGAATTGTTAGGCATTTCTTTTTCTTTTAGCCATTCAACTTCGGTTTCTTGTTCATTTAGTGGTTTGTAGGCTTGTTTAAAACCTAAGTCCACTAATAGATAGGACAACCAAAAAGCACCATCAAACTTTAGGTTGTGATAATAAGCACAAATATTAGTGTCTAATGATTTAAAATACTCGAATTGTTCTTCTATACTATGAAAAATTTTTACATCTTCTGTAAACAGTTCTACACTTGCACTAGCCCAAACTTCTGTATTAACTTGACCCTTGTAAACTGTGGTTTCAAAGTCGCACATAAAATAACGGAACTTTTTAACTTTCAATTTACACACCCCTATGAATTATAGTATTCTGCCATCATTGATAAGTTTTCAGCTTGTGACATTGATAAGGATTGCATGTTTAATAACCTACCTAGTGCTACAAATGAAGCTGAAATTTGTTCTGCGTTGCTGTCATAAGAAATAACATTTAATAATTCAGCTATTTCACTTTCATGTGCTTCAAGATAATGCTCATATTCTGTTATATTATCACTAAATAGTGCAACATTATCTTCAAATATTGCTAACAATTCATTTTTTCTATTTTCAATAGGAATTGGTGGTTTTGCTTCTCTAGTTAGTTCCGTTATTCTATCCCTAATTGTGTCAATAATACTAATTGTAGGGTAATATGTAGGTACACTAGGTATACTTATTTTCTTTTTTCTTTTTCTTGTTTCTTTTGCTTTCCTTATTGCTTCTTGTTTTACTTCTTGTTTTCTTTGTTCAGCAGGAACTATTTCACCAGTTTCTTGATAAAAAAATTCAGCTTTTTTGTATAAGTGTTTTGGTTTTGTTTTTTGTATCTTTTCTAACTGTTTCTTTGTTACTCTTTTTGGTAATTCTGGTACAATATCTTCTGTAAAAATGTACCCTTGTTTTTCTGCCCTGCGAACAGCTTGTAGTAATCTTCTTCTCTCTTTTTGAAATGCTTTTTGGTTTTCTGTTCGTTTCTTTCTCTTAGCCATAAATTGTACCCCATTTCTTAAAATAAATTAAAGCCCCTAGGTTGTTACACCTAGAGGCTTGTCCTAGGATAATTATTACCTAGATAATTGAACAAGTAAGGAATTTCTTTCCTTTGTAGTTTTTACTGTCAAGTTTATAAACCTTGATTGACCAAGCTTCTACTTCACCCTGCATTTCATCATAAATATTCATGAATGAACTCCAAAAACTTGCTGAACCAGTAACATATTTGTCACCATTTTTGTTAATGATAACATAGTTTTCATAGTCTACCTTATCAGATTTTTCATTGTGAATTGCTAAAACAACGTAGTCTACTGGTTCAATGATAACAGCGTTTTCATCACAAGCTGTGTCTAGCTTGATTGCATCAGAAGTGTCTTTTAATGCAATTCTCTGTTTTGCTGTTAATTCTCTACTTGTTTCCTTAATTTCTACTGAATATCCTGTCATTATTTTGTTCTCCTTTTCCTATTCTTACTGTTCTGTTTCTTCTATTTCTGCTTCAAGTTCTTTTCTTGTAGTAGGGTCAAGAATTGTCGCATTTGTGATGAAGTCCTGCTCTGTCATTCCGTACAAAGTTTCAACTTCTTCCTTGCCAACAACGTGTACCGCTTTAACTTCGTCAGTGTTTACAACTTCTTCAACTTTTTTGAGCAACTTCTTTTCATCCTTGTATGTACGAGGAAGTGTTACAACTTTGTTAAATGGTTCTGCGCTATTGATGTCAAGGCAGAGTACATTGACCTTTGTTGTTACGATTGTTCTTGTTACCATTGGTTTTCTTGCCATTTTTGGTACTCCTTTCATTCTTAGGTTTATTTGGTTGCTAGTACAAAGGCTTTAATTCTTTGTACGAATGGTGTGGTGCGCAATGAACGTACAATAGAACTTGTCCTACACACCAGTTGAACATGGGGTTGTTCGGCTTTTATAGATAGCTGTTTACTACTCTTTAATAGTACCATATTATAGGTACATTGTCAATATTTAATTTTAAATTTTGTTGAAAATTTTTGTTGTGGATAACTTTGTTGATAATGTGGATAACTATGCAACTTCTCTAAAATAAAGTTTGTGGTTTTCCACTTTGAACTCAAAACCATAACAAAGTGCATCATCAATAATTTTCATTACTTCGATTATATTGGCTGTTAAACCAGTGCTAAATTCTTCCCACATATTAGTACCCCCTTATAGTGTGCCATAACAGTACTAACATTAAATCTTGTTTTTCCTTTTCTATCCTTTTTTGCTCACTAGGTAAATACACTTCAAGTGCTTTTAAATAGCCCATAGCTTCGGCGCATAACATAGGGTTTTTTGCCAACTCTTCGACTGGGTATTTTTGACCATAAATTTCAATGTTTGTTTTGCTTCTTTCTCCCATGTTTGTTTCTCCTTTTCTTATTAAACATTCCGCACTATTGCGGTGAAAACCCTCGCAGGGACTTGCACCCTGCTGTGTGCTACTAGGGTTAAAGTAAATCTTTCATAGAAAAGCCAAATTCTTCAACGTGCTTTCCAACCATATCTGTGCAAATGTTAGGTAAATCATTTTTCTTACCCTCATAATAACCAGTTACAATTCCGTCAGAGTTAAACACAATATAATCTCTACTTGCTGAAACATTATTCATAGCAAACATTTTTAAAATAGCATCACCAAAATCATGTTCTAAGATTTTTACAACTTTTCCACTTTTTCTTGTAAATAAAATTCCATAATATTTCATATTTTGTTCTCCTTTTTCCTATTTATTTGGTGAAACTGGGTGCAGGGAATTGAAGCCTGCTGTGTACCTTTACCCAGTGCTTTGTGCTATTCTTCATCTTCTAATGCTTTACGTGTAGCAGGGTCTAACTTTTGTGCTACTTTAAGGAAATCAATTTCTTTAAGTCCATACATTTCTTCGTGCACTTCCATTTTCTGAATAGCTACAACTTTGAATGTGTCTGTTTCATACTCTTTCTTGAGTGCTTTGAGTGCTTTTTCTTCTGTGAATGTTTCACCAGTTAATTCAAGTTCTTTGATTGACACATCTGCTGTTAATGTGTCTACACACATTGCCTCGATTGCTGTTACGTTGATTGTTCTTGTTACCATTCTTGTTCTTGCCATAATTTGTTTCTCCTTTTCATATTAAATGTTCCACACTATTGTGGTAAAACCCTTGCAGGGACTTGCACCCTGCTGTGTGCTACTAAGGTTAAACTGGGTAGTATCTTAATTCTGCTATACACCCCCATTTTCCGTATCCATAATCATGTCTAAACTTTGCGATATGCTTTGCAGAAGTTGTTGTATAACCGTATACATATCTTAATACATCATAGCAAGTATCTGTGTTTTTATCAATGAAAGCTATAATAGTATTATAAGATTTTAAAAAGTGATAATGTTCTGTGGTTAAAACATTTGCTGAACATGAACGTAATCTGCTAATAGTGTATTCGCTACTACAATCAAGTTCTCGTGTAGCCTTTTCCCACTCTCTCAAAATGCTATTGTTGATTATTCGTTGTTCTTCTTTTTTCATGATATGTTTACCTCTTTTCTATAAAATTTGTACTCTTTTGAGTAAAGGACTACTTGCTTTGAAGCTACGACTAAATCGGTAGTCCTATCCAAATAATATAGGAGAAACCTAACTTTATTCAGTTGTCAAGGTACAATTAGTTCTTATCTTGATTATATTATATCATGTGTTGTACCT
>ENA-ORRH01001013-ORRH01001013.1-human-gut-metagenome-genome-assembly--contig:-NODE-1013-length-15274-cov-4.24739_pt1 | contig 15274 bp, 13 predicted proteins | sample MGYA00242173_ERZ509130 | MGnify/ENA primary metagenome ERZ509130 (study PRJEB26280, sample SAMEA2338633) | human gut metagenome | biome: human gut; feature: human-associated habitat; material: faeces... | reverse complement strand
AATGAGAGGCTTGCGGCGCACGGGTTCTGTCAAAAGGTCTCAGACTCTGCACCGCCGCCGATGAAGAAAAATTTTTTCCGCCGCCGTTCGATCAGCTACAGAGGTCGCGGCAACTTCGCGACGCAGCTCAGCTTCTCCCAGCCGATCGTGAAGCTCGCCGTCTGGCTCTACTTCATCATCTGCATCCTGGTCATCGGCACCCGCGTTTTCTTCATGACGCAGGCCGACCACTACAGGGATGAAATCACAGCACTCGTCTCCGAAGCCGCGGGCGTCGACGTCCATGCGGGCGAATTCTCCGCAGGCTTCGAGCGCTTCTGGCCCGTCATCACCGTCAGGCAGCTCGAGCTTGCAAGGCTGGGCGGCCCCGTCTCGCTCACGCTCCCCGAAGTCAAGGCAAGACTCGCCTGGTCCTCGCTCTGGCATCTCGAGCCACGTTTCCAGCTGTTGCGCATCAGCAGTCCCGACCTGCGCATCACCCGTCTCGACAAAACGACGCTCGACATCGCGGGCTTCGTCGTCAATCTCCCCGAAGGAAGCGACGAGGAATCCAACTTCGCCGCTTCCGGCGACAGCAGGGTCGCCGCCTGGTTACTCGCGCAGAAGAAGCTCGAGCTCGTCAACGGCACCATCACCTATGACGACCGCTACAGCCCCGGCGCCGCCGAAGTCCGCGTCATGAACGCTAACGTCGTTTTCGAGCAGACGCTTCTCGACTGGCGAGTCGCCGTCGACGGCACCGCTCACATCAGCGCCGAGGAGAGTCCGCACAAGCAGGGCGAATGCTTCACCGCCGTGGCCCGCATCGACCGCCACATCTTCACGGACACGTCGAACCCGTTGACCTGGAAGGGACAGGCCTACGTGCGCTTCTCGCACGCCGACGTCGCGAAGCTTCTCTCGCGCGCGGGCTTCCCGCAGTTCATGTCCTCGGGTTCGGGCGCCGCCGAGGTCTGGGCGGGCTTTGCGGACGGCCGCATCACGAGCGCCACGGCCGACGTCGCGCTGCTCGACATCCACACTCAGCTCGCCGACAATCTCGAGCCCCTGAAGCTTGCCTGGCTCGAATCGCGCCTCTACTACAACGGCTCGTTCGGCGATCGCGCCGAACAGACCTTCGGCGTAAGGAAGCTGGACTTCATGACGGCCGACCGTCGCCGCCTCAAGCCCACCGACGCCTCGGTCACGATCAGGACCGACAGCGCGGGCCAGATCTCCGACGGTGCCATCACCGTCTCGCGCCTCGACATCGGCTCGCTCATCGCCCTCGTTCCCGAGCTTCCGCTTGACGACGCCGTGCGCTCCTTCGTGACCGCACACGCCCCCGAGGGCTACCTGAAGGACGTCAGCGTCGCCTTCTCGGGCAATCCCTCCGACCCCGGCAACTGGCGTCCCGCCGCCACCTTCAAGGACCTCTCCCTCAAGGCTGCGGACGGCATTCCCGGCATCAGGGCCATTTCGGGTTCGATTTCCCCCCTCAAGAACGGCGAGGGCTTCAAGGTGGTCCTCGACAGCCCGAAGTCGACCCTTTCCTTCCCCGGCATCTTCCGTCACTCCGACATGAAGTTCGACACGCTCAAGGCAACCGCCGAGATCGTGCCCCATCCGACGCTCACCGTCCGTCTTCCGTCCTTCGAGGCCTCGAATCCGGACGCCGCGCTCAAGGGAAGCGGCAGCTGGCAGGCGACGGGCGGCCCCGGCACGCTTGAGCTCAACGGCACGATCAGCAGGGCCAGGGCGACGGCCGTGCCCTACTACATTCCGCTCGTCGTGGGCGACGACGTGCTCGACTGGCTAGAGGCCGGCATTCTCGGCGGCAGCGGCTCCAACGGCACCTTCATCGTGAAGGGACCGCTTGAGCACTTTCCCTGGGACGGCAAGCACAAGAACGACGGACACTTTGCGATCGAGGCCGACATGACGGGCGGCAGGCTCGACTTCCTCCCCTCGCACGTCAGGAAGGCCGACGGCAGCTGGGAGACCGCCTCGAGTTGGCCCGTTCTCAACAACATCGACGCGCACCTCGCCTTCATCGGAAACGGCTTCGAAATCCGCGGCCGGAGCGCAACCTCGCACGACCTCAAGGCAAGCGACGTCGTCGTCAGCATGAAGTCCTACACGGACGCCGATCTGGAGATCACGGGCCGCGCCCAGGGAGACCTCGGCCGCGTGCTCCGCTATCTCAATCAGGGCAGGATGCTCAACGACATCCTCTCCTCCGCGTTCGCCGAAAGCAAAGGTTCGGGCGCCGCCGACGTGCGCATGAACCTTCATATTCCCCTTTCCGGCGACATCGTCAGAAACCTGCGCGTCAACATCGATGCGGACATCCGCAACGCCACCTTCTACTACGGCCTCAACCTGCCGACGGTCTTGGGCGTCAATGGGAGCCTGCACATCACGGAAAAGAGCGTCGGCACGCCCGCGCCCCTCACGGGCACGAGTCCCGGCGGCAAGCCCGTCAAGGTCACCGCCGAAACGAAGGACGGCGTCATGACGCTCGGCATCGATGCCGAGCCGACGACAGCCGAACTCGAGCACTTCCTCGGCATTGATGTCGCCGAGCTCTTCTTCAAAAAGCTCACGGGCACGTCTCCCGTTCATGTCGACGCCGAAATCGGGCTCACGAAGAGCCGCTTCGCCGTCACCGGCAGGACGGACCTCGACGGCATCGCGAGTACGCTGCCCGAGCCCTATGAAAAGGCGGCGGGCGAGAAGTGGCCCACGACCTTCAGCGTCACGCTTCCCGAAAAGGCCATGCACGTCGACGTATCGAGCCCCGGACGCGCCGCCGTGGCGCTTCGCTTCACCCGCGACAAGGACGGCCTCTCGCTCAGGCACGGCTACGCAGGCCTCGGATCCGCACCCATGCGGGCTCCCGCCGAAGGCATCGCAATCCGCGTCGAGACGCCCCGTGCGTCCATCGACGACTGGCAGCCCTACATTCTTCAGGACGAAAGTCCCGCGAAGCCCGGCAGCGGCAGGACCGCAGCCGGGGAGTCGGCCGTCGACCGCATTTCCATGGTCGAAGCCGAGATCGGCGGCGCCCTCTGGTCGGACAAGGAGTTCCGCAACCTCAGCCTCACGGCCAGACGCTTTGCGAAGAACGACTGGCACGTCAGGGTGGCGGGCGACGACGCCGCAGGACAGATCGAATACAACCAGGCGACGAGCGAGGCCCATGCACGCCTCAAGGTCAACCTCACCCGCTTCGCGCTTCCCGACAGCAAGGCCGAGAGCTTCGTGCCGAGCGCCAGGCAGGAGGCCGTCACGACCGTCTCCGACCTGCCCGACATCTCACTCGTCATCGACGACCTCAAGGTGGGCAAGCGTCACCTCGGCAAGGTTGAGTTCGAGGCCAGCCGAAGGGTCGAGGCGGGCAACATCGTCTGGCGCATCACCGAGGCGGCCCTTCGCAATGCGGGCAGCGTCATCCGCGCACGAGGTAGCTGGGTGCACACGCCCGGCAAGTCGGGCGAGACCTCCGTCTCGATCGACGGCAACATTCCGGACGCGGGCAAGCTTCTGGCGAGCCTCGACATTCCGCACGCCGTGAACGGCGCGCCGACGACCCTGCACGCCGACCTCTCCTGGAACAACGCGCCTCACCGCCCCGACCTCTCCACGCTCAGGGGCTCCTTCTCAAGTGAGATGAAGCGCGGCGAATTCCTGCAGATCGAGCCCGGCGCAGGCCGCCTGCTGAGCCTGCTGTCGATGCAGCACCTTCTGCGCAGGCTCACGCTCGACTTCAGGGACGTGCTCGGCAAGGGCTTCGCATTCGACTCCGCCCACGTTGCGGGCACGGTGAAGAACGGCGTCCTGAGCATTCCGAAGGCCTCCGTCCTCGGCTCGTCCGCCACCGTGATGGTGGGCGGCAGCATCAGCCTCGTCAGGGAGACGCTCGACCTCGACGCCATCATTCTCCCCGCCATCAACGCGGGCGGGCCGGCGCTTGCGCTCTCGATCATCAACCCCGCCGTCGGCATCGGCACCTTCCTCACGCAGTGGGTTTTCAAGGACCAGCTCTCGAACATGTTCCGCATGGAGTACGAGATCAAGGGCCCGTTCGACGACCCCGTCGTCGAGAAGGCCTCGCGAACAGAACTTGGCGCGGAAATCAAGCCCGCCGCGCCCGGCGAGCGCATCCGCCCGCTTTTCGACTAGAACGCATCCGCTACAATGTGCGGACACAACATCCCTTTCTTTTGACACCATGCGCATTTCCGCCTGCCAGATGATTTCGGGCATTGATCCCGAACAGAACGTTCTCGACGCCGTCAACCTCATTTCGGCCTCCGCCGACTCGGGCGCCGATCTCGTCGTGCTCCCCGAGAACTTCGCCCTGATGGCGGGCGACGCCGCCAACCTCGGCATTGCCGAAGCCGTCGGCGAAGGCCCGATCCAGGATGCCGTGCGCATGGCGGCCATGCGCTGCGGCCTCTGGGTCGTCGCTGGCTCGATTCCGCTCAAGGGAAAGGACGCCACCCACTACACGCAGTCCTCGCTCGTGTTCGATCCGGAAGGCAACATCGCGGCCCGCTACGACCGCATCCATCTCTTCCGCTTGCAGAACAAGACCGAGTTCTACGACGAGCGCATCTACATCGAACCCGGCAAGTCCCCCGTCACCTTCAGGATGACGACCTGGGACGGCGAGTCCTTCTCCGTCGGCCTCTCGCTCGGCTTCGACCTGCGCTTTCCCGAACTCTTCCGCGGCCTTTCCCAGCCCGACCTCATCGTGTTGCCCGCGACCTTCACGGAAATGACGGGCCGCGCCCACTGGGCGACGCTGCTCGCTGCACGCGCCATCGAGAACCAGTGCTTCGTCGCAGCGGCCGCCCAAGGCGGACACCATGCCTGCGGCAGGCGCACCTGGGGCCACTCCAGAATCATCGACGCCTGGGGCGGCATGGTGAGCGAGCTCGCCTCCGGGACGGGCATCGTGATCGGCAACATCGAGCGCAGCCAGCTCGAGAACGTCCGAAGCACGCTTCCCGCGCTCGCCTCGCGCACGATCTACTGAACACATGACGACATTCACATCCTCGCTTGAGCGGCTTTCAGCCGCTCAAGCGCTTTTTTACTCGGGCACGGGACTCGACGACGGCGCGCTTCTCAAGGTGCTCGGCCGCATGACGCCGGCAGGCGCGGACTGGGCGGACATCTACCTTCAGCAGACCGTCTCCCGTTCCTGGATTCTCGACGAGGGCGCCGTCAAGACGGGCGGATTCTCCATCGACAGGGGCGCAGGACTGCGCACCGTCTGCGGCGAGACCTCCACGCTCGCCTACACGGACGTGCTCACGCCCGTCTCGCTTCTCGATGCTGCAGGCACCGTGGTCGCCTCGGCCGCCTACTCCCCCGAGGGCGCCCCAGGCGTCGTCATCCCCGCCTGCCTCACCCCCGGCTCCTACAGGCCCTGCTGCGGGACGGAGGACGCATCCTCGAACATGCACACGCCACAGGCGCTTGAGCTCATCCGCGAGGCCGACGCCCTGGCGCGCGAGGCGGATCCCAGGGTCACAGACGTGGTCGTCACCCTTCAGTGCGAGACGGATGCAACGCTCCTCTGCCGCCTTGACGGCCTGCTTTCGGGCGACATCCGCCCCATGGTCTACCTTTCGATCTCGGTCATCGCCTCGGAAAACGGCAGGCGCGAGCGAGCCTCGGCCGGAGGCGGCGCACGCGCGGGGCTTGAGTTCTTCACGCGGGAGCGCATCCGTAAGTGGGCTCGCGACGCCGTCTCGGAGGCAATCCACAATCTCGGCGCCGCACCCGCACCTGCAGGCATCATGCCCGTCGTGCTCGGTCCGGGCTGGCCCGGCATTCTGCTCCACGAGGCCGTGGGCCACGGACTTGAAGGCGACTTCATCAGAAAGGGCACCTCCGCCTTCACGGGCAGGATCGGCATGCGCGTCGCATCCCCCGGCGTCACGGTCGTCGACGACGGCACGATCGGACTAGCGCGCGGCTCCATCTGCGCCGACGACGAAGGCACGCCCGCCGCGCGAAGACGGCATCCTCACGGGCTACATGCACGACCTCACGAGCGCCCGCGTTCTCGGAACCGCCCCGACGGGCAACGGCCGACGCGAGAGCTTCGCCACGCTGCCCCTGCCGCGCATGACCAACACCTTCATGACGCCCGGGGACTGCGATCCCGCCGACATCGTCAAGTCGGTCAAACGAGGCATCTACGCGAGCAACTTCAGCGGCGGGCAGGTCGACATCACCAACGGCAAGTTCGTCTTTGCGATGAGCCGCGCCTGGATGATCGAGGACGGCAGGCTCACTCACCCCGTGCGCGGCGCCATGCTATCGGGCTCGGGTCCCGAGGCCCTCAAGCACATCCCGCTCATCGGCAACGATCTTGCACTTGACGAGGGCACGGGACAGTGCGGCAAGGATGGCCAGCAGGTACCCGTGGGCGTAGGCATGCCCACCATCCGCATCGATGCGCTGACCGTTGGCGGCACTGCGGAAAATGCCGTTTAAGCGTACCAGCCGTGCGGTTTATAATGTTTAGATTCCCTTAAAACAGGAACATATCGTGTTCAAATCGTTCAAGCTAATGACGCCCATCGTGTGGCTCACGAGGCTGCTCGTCGGCGCCTACCCCCACTGGCAGGGCTGTGCGCCGTCCTCCAAACAGCGCATCTACTTCGCCAACCACACGAGCCATCTCGACACGATCGTGATCTGGGCCTCGCTGCCCCCGCAGCTCCGTCCCTTCGTTCGCCCCGTCGCCGCCAAGGACTACTGGGAAAAGGGCCTGCTTCGCCGCCGCATCGCGCTTGACGAGCTCAACGTCGTGCTCGTCGACCGCCGCCGCACGGAACACAGCAATCCGCTCGATCCCCTGCGTCAGGCGCTACAGGAAGGCTCCTCCCTCATCATCTTCCCCGAGGGCACCCGCCGTCCCCAACCGCTGCCGAGCGAGTTCAAGTCCGGCATCTGGCGCCTGATGAAGGAATTTCCTCAGGTCGAGCTGATTCCCGTCTACATCGAGAACCTGCACCGCGCCATGCCCAAGGGCGTGCTGCTTCCCGTTCCCACCGTCTGCTCCATCCGCTTCGGCGCCCCGCTCGAGCATTCTCCCGAAGACCTGAAGGAGGATTTCCTTGAACGCGCCCGCAACGCCATCATCTCCCTAGCACAGCCATGAGACTCGGATTCACCATTCAGGAGGCCTACGGCATCCTTCTCGTCGGCCTCGCGCTTCTTGCCGCCGCCGGCACCTTCTACGCCAACTGGGCCCTGAACCGCAGCAGCGATCCCGAACATCGCGCCCGCCTGCTTGCGGTCAATGCCCGCGTGCGCATGTCCTGGTGGCTCATCGTCGTCTTCACGATCGCCTTCGCGCTCGGCCAGGCCACGCTTCTCGTCTTCTTCGCGCTCATCAGCTTCTTCCTGCTGAGGGAGTTCATCGCGATCACGCCTACGAAGCCCACCGACCACAATGCGCTCGTCGTCGCGTTCTACATCGCGATTCCCGTGCAGTACGCGCTCATCGGCTTCGACGTACTTCACGACCCTCTTCATTCCGACGTACCTGTTCCTTGCGCTGCCCGTCATCATGGCCATGACGAAGGACACGGAGCGCTATCTCGAGCGCGTCGCCAAGGTGCAGTGGGGCGTCATGCTCTGCGTCTTCTGCGTGAGCCACGCACCCGCCATCGCGACGCTCGACCTAACGCGCTACAACTCGTCCGGTCCGCTGCTGCTCCTCTTCTTCCTGCTCGTCGTATTCGTGAGCGACCTCGCCTCGAGCATCGCCAGCTCCTTCTTCGGCGGCAAGACCCTGAGCTTCAACTCCAACCGCACGATCAAGGGCACGCTCATCGGCTCCTTCTGCGGCGTGCTCGCCGGTGCGGCCATGTTCTGGATCACGCCGTTCCGCGCCTGGCAGGCCGTCATCATGGCCGTCATCATCGCGGCCTCCTGCGTGATGGGCGACCTGGTCATCAACTCCGTGCGCCACAGCATGGGCGCCACGCGCCTTGCAGGCGAAGGAGACATCTACATGACGCGCGGCACGCTTGCGCGCCTCGCTCCCCTCACCTTCGCGGCCCCCGTCTTCTACCATCTGACGATCACATTCTTCATCCTCTACAAGGACGCGTTCTAAGCAGAAGGACGGACGTCCGGAAGGAACGACCAAAAGAAAACCCCCGGGCCATGCGGCTTCGGGGGTTTTTCATTTTTTCACGCGGTCTGACGACCGGGCCTCTTAGCGACGGCGGTTGCCGTTCTGGGCACCGGCGGGCGGACGGCCTTCGATGTGACGGAAGGTGATGCGGCCCTTGGTCAGATCGTACGGCGAGAGCTCGAGGGACACCTTGTCGCCCGCGAGAATGCGGATGTGATGCTTGCGCATCTTGCCGTTGGTGTAGGCCACCAGTTCATGACCGTTGTCAAGTTTGACGCGATAACGGGCATCGGGCAGCACTTCAAGCACCTGGCCCGACATCTCGATGAGATCTTCCTTTGCCATATTCTTCCAAGTTGATCCGCCGGGTCCTCAAAAACAAAAAAAGGCTGCACGTCGGGCAGCAGGCGGACACGGCGATGGGTGAAACTATCGACGGCGAACGGTCGCCGTCACAAGTGCGTGATTGTAGCACTGATTGTCCTTGCAACATCGGGTTTTACCCGCAATCTTCGTCGTTTCTCCCCATACGGTTAAGGCTCGGACAATATACACTTGGCTAAAATACAGGCAGGAGTAGGGAAGACCTGCGAAAGCCCTGCTCTTGAAACACATTTTTCGGCGTGCGCTCGCCTGCGCGCCGGCGACCCTTTTGGAGAATAGAACATGAAGACGGTGCTTGTTGTTTACGACAGCCGCTCCGGCCATACCGCTCGTATCGCCCGCCGCATTTGGGAAACCATCATTGCCGAAGGCCACCAGGCCGACATGATGCACGTGCTTGAAGCCGACCGCGAAGGCGTCGACTGGAACAAGTACGACCTTGTCATCTGCGGCGCTCCCGTCCTCTACGGCGTGTTCCGCAAGCAGTTCCTCGCCTTCGTCAACCGTTGGAAGGCCGTCCTCGACGCCAAGCCCAACAGCTTCTTCAACGTGACCGTCATCGCCCGCAACCCGGCCAAGGCCACGCCCGAAGGCAACGTCTACTGCCGCAAGTTCCTTGAGAACAACCCGTGGCACCCGAAGGACGTCAAGTGCTTCGCCGGCAAAGTCGACTACCCGAACTGGAGCTGGATCGACGCCAAGCTCATCCAGATGATCATGAAGATGACCAAGGGCCCGACGGAAATGACGGCCGTCATCGACTACACCGACTGGGAAGCCGTTGAAGATTACGCCCGCCACTGCCTGACGCTCGAAGCCTAAGCCTTCCGCTCAGGTTCCGCACACGAAAAGCCTCCGGAATCCGGAGGCTTTTTGCGCATATAGGGGTTAAGTCGTGTTTTTTGACCTCGTTTTCGCGTCCTCGTGCCGCTAAACTTAAGCTAGGTGCGCTTGTCCGCCTTTCGCCGATGTTCATCAACGGCGCGGGCCATGGGAGCCAAGCCTTCCTTCGGGCGCATCCGCACCGCCGGCTCAGGCCGGCCACCATCGCAAGAATTCGAAGATCACTAAGACATGACTCAAAGCTTTCCCTGGTACAAGAGCTACCCCGCAGGCGTCCCGCACGAAATCAATCCGGACCGCTATCCGAGCATTCCGGCCGTCCTCGACGACATCGCCGCGCGCTACCCCGACAAGGTGGGGTACACCAACATGGACTGCGGCCTGACCTACAGCCGCACGGCTGCGCTCACCAAGGAACTCGCCGCCTACCTCCAGAGTCTCGGCCTCAAGCCCGGCGACCGCGTCGCCATCATGATGCCGAACCTTCTGCAGTACGTCATCGCCATGTACGCCTGCCTGCGCGCGGGCTACATCGTCGTCAACATCAACCCGCTCTACACCTCCCGCGAGGTCAACGGCACGCTGCGCGACTCCGAGGCGAAGGCGATCATCATCATCGAGAACTTCGCCAAGACACTCCAGAACGCCCTGCCCGGCACGAAGTGCGAGCACATCATCACGACCGCTGTCGGCGACCTCTTCCCGTTCTTCAAGCGCACGCTCGTCAACTTCGTCGTGCGCAAGGTGAAGAAGATGGTGCCCGAATACTCGCTCCCGAACGCCGTCGGCTTCAACGAAGCGCTTGAGATCGGCCGCCGCCACGGCTTCACCGCCCATGAGATCCACAACACCGACATCGCCTTCCTGCAGTACACGGGCGGCACGACCGGCGTTGCCAAGGGCGCCATCCTCACGCACCGCAACCTCCTCGCCAACCTCCAGCAGGTGGGCTACTGGCTTGCGAGCGCCTGCAAGGAAGGCGAGGAAGTCGCCCTCACGGCGCTGCCGCTCTACCACATCTTCTCCCTCACGGCAACGCTCTCCTTCACGCAGTTCGCCGCGAACATGGTGCTCATCACCAACCCGCGCGACATCGACGGGCTGGCCAAGGAATGCGCCAAGTGGGACTTCTCCATCATCGTCGGCGTCAACACGCTCTTCACCGCGATGCTCAACAACAAGATCTTCTGCGCCCACAAGTTCACGCGCCTCAAGGTCACCGCGGGCGGCGGCTCCCAGGTGCAGCGCACCATCGCCGAACGCTGGAAGCAACAGACGGGCTGCAACATCCTCGAGGCCTACGGTCTCACGGAATGCTCGCCCGGCGTCTGCGGCAACATCCCCGAGGCTCCGTGGGACGGCTCGGTGGGCGTGCCCATCCCGTCGACCGAAGTATCCATCCGCGGCGAAGGCTTCCGCGACCTCGGCTGTTGCCCGTCGCCCGACAAGATTCCCGAATACACAGGCGAGATCTGCGTGCGCGGCCCGCAGGTCATGCAGGGCTACTGGAACAAGCCCGAGGAGACGGCCGCCGTTCTTCGCGACGGCTGGCTGCGCACGGGCGACGTGGGCCACATGGACATGAACGGCAGCATCACGATCACGGACCGCAAGAAGGACATGATTCTGGTCTCCGGCTTCAACGTCTATCCGAACGAAGTCGAAAACGTGATCGCGAGCATGCCCGGCGTGCTTGAAGTGGGCGTCGTGGGCGTTCCGAGCGCCAAGTCCGGCGAAACCGTCAAGGCCGTCATCGTGCGCAAGGATCCCGCCCTCACCGCCGACGACGTCAAGAAGTACTGCCGCACCCAGCTCACGGGCTACAAGATGCCGCGCGAGATCATCTTCGTCGACTCGCTCCCGAAGACCGCCGTGGGCAAGATCCTGCGCCGCGAGCTCAAGGACATCCAATAATTCTGCTGCAGCCCCATGAAAAAATGCCAGTTTCCTGCGGAAGCCGGCATTTTTGCATTATCTTGACGTGCGGACTCAGTCCCGTGCGGCAAAGGCCGGATCGGCCTTGAGCACAACGGTCAGGCCCTCGAGCTCCACGCGCTCGCCGCCGCGGAGCTTCCTCGTCTTGCGAAGCTCGACCTCGCCGTCGACGCGCACGAGGCCCTCGGCGACCATCGCCTTGGCATGAGCGCCGGAGTCGGCCGCGCCGACAGCCTTGAGAAGGGCGTCGAGCGTGATGAGCTCGCCCTTGATCTGAAATTCCTGCTTCATAGAAATTCGGCGCGCAGTCCCCGGGACGGGAGAGGACGCGCCGTCCTCCTCTTCAAGTTCGGCCAGGCAGCCCGTCGGAGCGGTCCTCTTCCGAAGACAAGAACCGCCGACACTTCAACTTTCCTAACCTAAGTCAAATCCGAATGCCCCCACGACAGGCGCCGTAGTGACACAATCAACACCTTGACACCTTTCATACGTGCAAACCCTAGCACGCCGAAAGACGGTCAGAACATTTTACGGTACTTCTTTCATGCTTTCCGCCATCGCACTCATTCTGGCCTTTCAGGTCGTCGGCGAAGTCATCAGTCGCAGCGCGGGCATTCCCGTTCCGGGTCCCGTGATCGGCATGATCCTCATGCTTCTCGCCTTTTTCGTCAAGGACGATCTCATCGGCCGCATCCGCCCAACGGGCGGCGTGCTCCTATCGAACCTGTCGCTTCTCTTCGTGCCGGCGGGCGTGGGCGTCATGCGCTACGGCGACCTTTTCCTTCGCGAGGGCCTCGCCATCGGCGCCGTGCTTGTGATCTCAACCCTCATCGCCATGCTCGTGACCGCCTACACCATCATCTTCGTCGACAAGCTCGTGCACAAGAACAAGAACAAGAACAAGGACTGACCATGCAGGACATTCTTCAGCAGCTCTCGCCGATCCTCGGCAATCCCGCCCTCTGGCTTGCCGTCACGCTCGTCGCCTTTATCTTCGGCCAGCATCTCTACAAGCTCACGCAGTTCAATCCGCTCTTCACGCCGATCATCGTGGCCGTCGTGAGCATCATCGTCGTGCTGCTCGTCATGGGCGTGCCCTACGAGCAGTACTTCCAGGGCGCAGGCGTCATTCACTTCCTGCTCGGGCCCGCGACCGTGGTGCTCGCTGTGCCGCTCTTCGAGCAGCGCCAGAAGCTCGTCGAGCTCTGGCTGCCCCTCACCTGCGGCCTTCTCGCAGGCAGCGTAGCCGCCATCGTCTCCGTCGTTGCCTTCGGCTGGCTCTTCGGACTCTCGGCCGAAACAATGATCTCCATGATTCCGAAGTCCGTCACGACACCGATCGCCATGGGCGTGTCCGAAGCCATGGGCGGGCGCCCCGACCTGACGGCCTGCCTCGTCGTGATCACGGGCATCTTCGGCTCCATCGTCGGCCGTCCGCTCTTCAACCTCTGCCGCATCACGTCCGACCCAGTGCGCGGCGTGACGCTCGGCCTCGCCGCACACGGCATGGGCACGAGCGCCGCATTCCAGATCTCGAACAGGGCGGGCGCCTTCGGCGGTCTAGCCATGGGCCTCTCCGGCATCATCACCGCCTTCCTTGCGCCGCTCATCGCAGGCCCCCTCATGAAGCTTCTGGGCATCTGAGCCTGCCTGCACCTCAAATGAAAGCGCGCGCCTCCTTTCGGGGGTGCGCGCTTGTTCGCTTGTTTTTCAGAGAGGCGGTCAGAGGATTACTGCGGCCACGCAGGTGATGATCACGACGCCGAGGATGTTGAGCCAGAAGCCAGCCTTCACCATGTCTCCGATCTTCAGACGGCCGGTGCCGAACACGATCGCGTTGGGCGGCGTGGCGACGGGCATCATAAAGGCACAGGAAGCGGCGAGCGCGGTGGTCACGAGGAGGCCGGAGGCATCGATCTTGAGCGCATCGGCTGAGGCGGAGATGAGCGGCATCATCGTGGCGGCAAGTGCGGTGTTCGAGGTCACTTCGGTAGCGAAGGTCACGAGGGTAGCGACGCCGGCCATCATGGAGACTTCACCGAGGCTGCCGAGGGCCGTGGCCTGAGCGCCCACCAAGGCAGCGGCGCCAGTGCTCTGCAGAGCGGCCGCCATCGTGAGACCGCCGCCGAAGAGGAGCAGCACATCCCAAGCGATCACGTCCTTGGCCGAGGACCAGTCAAGAGCGTGGATGCCGCGCTTGGAGTCGACGGGGATCGCGAAGAGCAGGAGGCCTGCAGCCATGGCGATGGTTTCGTCCTTGAGGGCCGCGAAGGGCTTGGCGCCGTCGAATTCAAGGCCGCGGATGACCGGGCCGAAGATCCAGAGGACGGCCGCGAGGACGAAGACCGCCAGAACGATCTTTTCACCGCGGGACATGGCACCGAGCTTGCGAAGCTCGTTGCGGACCCAGTCCTTGCCGCCGGGAATGCCTTCCATCTTGCAGGGGAAGAGAACGTTCACTAGCAGGAAATAGGTGGCTGGGAGCAGCAGGAGCGCAACCGGAAGGCCGATCTTGAGCCAGTCAATGAAGCTCACGGTCTCGCCGTAGGTCTGTTCCATGAAGCGGACGTAGATGCCGTTCGGGGGCGAGCCGATCACGGTGACCATGCCGCCGATGGAGGCCGCGTAGGCGATGGAGAGCAGCACGGCGATGCCGAAGTTGCGTTCATCCTTGCCGATGACTTCGCTCTTCTGGGTGGAGCGCACGACGCCGAGCACGGCGATGGCAATGGGAACCATCATGGCGGCAGTCGCCGTATTGGACACCCAGGCGGAGAGGCCGGCAGTGGCCAGCATCAGGCCGAGCACCATCTGCTTGGGCTGGGTGCCGAAGAGGCGCAGCGTCAGCAGTGCGATGCGGCGGTCAAGGTGCCAGCGGTGGATGCCGGCCGCGAGCAGGAAGCCGCCCAGGAAGAGGAAGATCGTCCCGGAGGCGTAGTTGCTCATCGCAGCCTTGGCGGACGTGATCTGCAGAAGCGGATACACGACCAGTGGAATCATTGCGGTCGCCGCAATCGGAAGCGCTTCGGTAAACCACCAGATCGCCATCCACACGGTCACGCCCATGCAGGCGCGGCCCGCATACGGGAAGGCGGTTTCAACGCCCTGGGAGTTGATGTAGCTTTCAGGCAGAAGGAAGTAGGTCAGCAGCCCCAAGATCGGGCCGGCGACGAGAGCTAGAAGCTTGCCCCTGTTGGACATGGCGCCGATTTCAATACTGGATTCGGTCATGGTTGAACCCTCAGTTAATGTTGATCGAATCCCGCCTACCGATCCGTGAAATCGTAAACGAGTTCTGTTCGGTTGATAGTAATCAAGCCCGAAACCCTTTTCAACGACACATATTCAAGGGATAACCCGCAAAACCAGGTCACATATTTCACAATACGAAAGCGCGTTCCGCATTGTGAAATTAACCCCCAAGTCCGAGGGGTTTTACCTAAGTCGGACGCCGTACGTCGATTTTCAAGGTGTTGCGACGATTTTGAAAATCTATCCGTTTGTTTGATTCAGTCTGCGCGACGGGGAAAGAGCGCATGCACGCAGTCGGCAGTCCGCCTGTAGGCGCTGCGGCCTGCGGACTGTCCCAGAGGCAGCATGACGAGGTCGTTGCGTCCGACTTCGGAGGCACACCTGTCAAGGGGGCCCATCAGGGCCTTCTGAGCGGGGTAGCCGGCCGTCATGAGCTCCCAGTCGTCGAGGGCCTCGACGAGCGCGTTTCTGAGCACGCGGCTGAGCCTGCCGTTGTAGATGCGCGTGAGTACGGTGTCGCAGGCCGTGCCGAACTCCGCGTAGTAGCGGTGCGCGTCGCAGGCGCTGGACTCGGCCGTCGTCAGCAGGGCCGTGCCGACGGACACGCCTGCAGCGCCCGCCTGCACGAACGCCTCGGACTGGGGCAGCGTGGCCACCGTCTGGTCGCCAGCCAGGCCCTCAAACCACTCCATGAAGTCGAGCAAATATCTT
>ENA-ORRH01001012-ORRH01001012.1-human-gut-metagenome-genome-assembly--contig:-NODE-1012-length-15285-cov-3.16829_pt1 | contig 15285 bp, 13 predicted proteins | sample MGYA00242173_ERZ509130 | MGnify/ENA primary metagenome ERZ509130 (study PRJEB26280, sample SAMEA2338633) | human gut metagenome | biome: human gut; feature: human-associated habitat; material: faeces... | reverse complement strand
CCGGGGATCGGGCTCTTTTATGGTCATCGGTCGGCAGCGAACACGGGCGAGAACTCGTCGAGCCGCTCAGAGGTGTAGCGCCGGGTGTTGTCCTCGCACACGGGCAGCATCTGCTGCGTGAAGGCGGCGCAGCGCTCCCACTCATCCGTCACCTTGTCGCTGTGCGCGGTGTTCAGGTCGTAGTGCGCCGTGAGATAGTCGGCGAGGTAGGGCGTGAACTTCTCTGCGCCGAAGACGTTCAGGTGCTCGGCGTTGGCGAAGTCGCTCAGCGGGTCGAGGCCGATGGCGTCTATCTGCGTGTCGAAATTCACGAAGTTGTAGCCGTACTCCTGCACGACGGATTCAAGCTTTGCAAACACGGCATCATAATTTTCAATGACGGTGCGGTGCGGGAAGCGGGCAAAGAGCACGTTTTGAATGCCAAGCTTCTTTGCTGTCTCGCAGAACGTGCGCAGCGACTGCTCGTTGAACGCGTCGAGCGCCTGCTGGCGGACGGGGATCTCATCCGTTTCCGTGAGGAACATGGAGATGGACAAAAACGGCTTGGTGTACGAGTAGCCCACGCTGCGGGCCTGCTGCTGCAGGGAGAGCGAGCGGCGGATGTCGCCGGTGCACTTCCAGAACGTGTGGTATTTGAGCAGCGGGAAGTAGTACGTCGAGCGCTTCTCGGCCGGGATGCACGTGCGGATGGTGTCGAGCTTGTTGGCCGACAGTGGGATTGTGTCGATCCATTTTCGCAGCGCGGCGTGCGAAAACTCGTCGCGCTCTTCTGCGGTGTACAAAAAGCCGTTGACCTCCACGACGTAGACACCGGGGGTCTGCCGCTTGGCGGCCTCACGCAGCATGGAGGGGTACATGATCCCCTGTGCGGCCGACACGGCCAGCGGATAGCTCGTAAAGCCCGCGTGCTGCCACGCCAGCGGCGCGCAGTAGTCCGTGAATGTCTCGCTCGCGCCGAGGATCATGACATCGAGCGAATTTTTCGGCTCGAGGTAGAAGCTGTGGATATACTGCTGCTCGGTGGCGTTGTTCACGGCCAGCAGCCGGGAGAGCGCGCCGTAGAGCAGCACCGCCACGAGCAGAAACGCGATGACGCGCACGACGGTTTTGGTTTTGGAACGGTTTTGTTTCATAACGTCCTCGAAGATACAGGGTCAGCGGTAGGCTGAAAATTCCGGTGAGAATTCGTTGTAGTTTCCGCCGTCGCCCGGTGTTTTCTGTTTGCAGATGGGCAGCATGTGCGCCACAAATTCCGCGCAGCGCGCCCATTCGGCGGTCACCTTGTCGCTGTGCGCGGCAGTCAGGTCGTATTGCTCGGAGAGATACTGCCCGAACCATGCGGTGAACTTCTCCATGCCGAACACGTTCATGTGTTCGTTGTCGCAGAAGTCGCCGTCCAGCTCCAGACCGATGCTGTCCATCTGTTCGTCGCAGTTGAGAAAGCCATAGCCATATTCGCGCACAATGTCCGCAAGCTGCGAAGGGACGGAGGGGTCGCTGAGCACCGTGCGGTGCGGAAAGCGCACGAAGAGCACATTCTCTACCCCGAGCTGTTTGGACCGTTCGCAGAAATCGCGCAGCGTCTGCTCGTTTTCTGCGCTCAGCGCCAGAGATTTGACCTGACGCTCGCCGGTCTCCACTTTCGGGATGACCTCAAAGGATTTGGTCAGCGAATAGCCGGTCCGGCGCATGGTCAGCTGCTCTTTGGCGGGCCCGCCCCAGACGTCCGGCTCGTTCCAGGTGTCATGGTACTTTTCCATGCGGAAAAAATAGGATGACTGCTGGTCTTTCGGCACGCAGTCTGCGATTGTCTGCACCTTGTTGCGCGACATCGGGATGTTATCGAGCCATTTGTGCAGGCCGGTGTCCGTTTCGTCCTGATTGAAGTCGTACAAAAAGCCGTTGATCTCCACAACGACGACTTTCGGCGTTTGCCGGCGCATGGTTTCGGTGAGCATGGAGTCATACAGGCATGACGGCATGCTCGATACGGCCAGCGGATAGCTCGTGAAGCCATACTGCTGCCACGCCAGTGGAGAGCTGAAGCCGGTGTAGAGCTCGCTCGCGCCGAGCATGACGACGTCGAGCGAATCCTTCGGCTCCAGATAAAAGCCGCGGATATGGCGCATATCCCACGTGTTGTTCACGCTCAGCACATTGGCCGCGGCGCTGTAGAGCAGCACGACGATGAGCAGAAAGATGACGGCACGCAGGGCGCGTTTTTTGGGCTTGGAACGTTGCTGCATATGCTTTGCGCTTTCTGTGCCGGAGACGGCACGGTCGGGGCTTGGGTCAGCGGTAGGCGTCAAACACCGCTGAGAATTCGTTGAGGTTCTGGTTCGTGTTCTCGGCGGCGAGCTTTTTGCTCAGCGGCAGCGTCTGCGTCGTGAAATCGGCGCAGCGCTCCCACTCGGCGGTGACGGTCTCGCTGTGCGTGCCCGTCAGGTCATAGCGCCCGGTGAGGTACCACCCGAACCAGACGGTGAACTTCTCCATGCCGATGGTGTTGAGGTGGTCGGAGTCGATAAAATCCGCGCAGCGGTCGAGCCCGATCGTGTCGAACGCATCGTGCAGGTCGAGCAGCTCGTAGCCGTATTCGCCCACGACGGCGGCCACATCGTTAAACACGTTCGGGTCGGTCGTCTGCGTGCGGTGCGGCGTGCGCAGAAAGAGCACGTCCGCGCCGATCGACTGCGCCTGCGCGCAGAAATCGCGCAGGTACTGCGCGTTCGCGTCGCTGAGCGTCAGCGGCCGGACGTCTGGCGTAAAGTCTGCGGGCAGGGACTTGCACACCGTCTCCACGCCTTTGGACAGCGAGTAGCCGGTCTTGTCCATCGCGCGCAGGCGCCGCTGCACCGGCAGCCAGGAATCGATCTGGTACCAGTTGGCGTGGTATTTTGCGACGTTGAAGTAAAACGAGCTCTGCAGCTCCGCGGGCACGCAGGTGCGGATGGTCTCGATCTTGTTGCGCGACCAGGGCATATTGTCGATCCACTTGCGGAGGTTGGCCTCGAGCTTTTCCGTGTCCTCGTCATTGATGAAGCCGTCGATGTCCACAACGATGAGCTTCGGGTGCTGGCGGTTCACCGCTTCTGTGAGCAGGGAGCCGTAGAGCCGGGCGGGGATGTTCGACACCGTCAGCGGATAGCTCGTGAAGCCATAGTCCTGCCACGCGAGCGGAGCGCTGTAGCCCGTGTAGAGCTGGCTCGCGCCGATGAGCACCACGTCGAGGCTGTCCTCCGGTTCGAGGAAAAAGCCGTGTACGTGGCGCATGTCCCACTCATTGTTCACGATAAAGGCGGGCGAAATGAGCCCGATGCCCAGCACGGCGATGAGCACGAAAATGACCGCGCGCAGCGCCGTGCGGGTCTTGGAATTACGTCCGCTTCCCATGGCTTAAAACTGCATGTACACAAACTCGGACGCTTGTACGCCCGGGCCGTACATACCCATGAGCACGACGGCGAAGATGCCGCCGAGCAGCACGGCCCAGCGCAGGGCGAGGCACTTCTCGTCGAGGATCTCGCGGATGGTGCGCTGCGAGCGCTCCTGAATGACGGAGGCGACGAAGATCACAATCGTGCCGAACAGCAGCACAGCCCAGTCATACTTCGTCAGCGGCAGGGTCTCGAGCACGGCGCCCGGCCGCAGCTGCGACAGGTGCAGGTCTGTTACGGACTTGGCCATCATGCCCATGGCGGCGCGGAAGCCGTCGGCAATGTCAAAGTAATAGCCGATGAGCACGACCACGAACGTGCGCAGCATGGAAAACACCTGATACCACGCGCTCTTGCGCTCGATGTGCAATCCGGCGACGACTTTGTCCGACACCGGCTGCAGCAGCGTGGACACGAGGATGACCATGCCGTTCCAGAAGCCGAAGGCGACGTACTTCCAGCTTGCGCCGTGCCAGATGCCGATGACGAGGAACGTGATGAGCGAGGCCACGGCCGTCGGCAGGACCTTGCCGATATGATTGCCGAGGTGCTGCTTGGCGTGGCGGCCCCAGTTGAGGAACGCCTTCGAGATCGACAGCGGATAAAACAGGTAGTTGCGCAGCCAGTCGCCCAGCGAGATATGCCAGCGGTGCCAGTACTCGGTGAGCGTGCGCGAGAAGTACGGCCGGCGGAAGTTTTCGCCCATGGTGATGCCGAACATCTGCGCCACGCCGCGTGAAATGTCGATGCCGCCGGAGAAGTCGGCATACAGCTGCAGCGCGTACACGAGTGCGGCCAGCAGCACATAGGTGCCGGCGTAGTCGGTGTACGCCCCGGCGACGGTGTGGATCATGCCCACGGCGCGGTCGGCGATGACGAGCTTCTTGAAAAAGCCCCACAGGATCAGCTCCGCGCCGTAGCGGATGTTGTCAAAGTTATATTTGTGCTCGTCATAGAGCTGGTGCGCCAGCTGGTCGTACACGCCGATCGGGCCCTGAATGATCTGCGGGAAGAAGGACACGAACAGCGCGAGCTTGCCGACGTTGCGCTCGGCGGTGACCTTCTCGCGATAGACGTCCAGCACATAGCCCATGGACTGGAACGTGTAAAACGAGATGCCCAGCGGCAGCAGCAGTCCGATGTGGCCGAGCGAGACTGTCAGCCCCACGGACGCGAAGAGCGCCTCCATGGACTCGGCAAAGAAGTTATAGTATTTCAGCACGGCAAGGATGCCGAAGTTGAACACCAGGATGCCGATCATGAGCGCCTTGCGGCGGGACTTGCAGCGCTTTTTATACGCCTTGCGTTCCTCGCGCTCCCAGTCCTGCTTGTGCGCGGCAACGGTCTGCTCCATGCGCGCGGTCATGGCGTCCATGCCGCGGGCGCCGAAGTAGGTCGTGAGCGTTGTGATGACGATGAAGCCCATGTACCGCAGGCACACGAACGCGTAAAACGCGTAGCTGCCGATGAGCAGCACTACCCACTGGAACCGCTTCGGCACCAGGTAGTACAGCACCAGCAGCGCGAGCACCAGCAGATAAAACGACAGCGATGTCAGAGTCATGTTCCGTCCTCCAGCGTCTGGCAGGTGTTGAGCACGTCGGTCGCGAACCGGTCGCGCACGAGCGTGAAGGCCCCGTCGCGGTACAGCGCCACGCGCGGCATATCGCGCGACAGGAACACGGACACGCCCTCCGTCACGGAGTACGCGCCGCAGCGGCCGAGGGCGATCACGTCGCCCACGCGCAGGGGCGGCAGCTGCGCCTCGCGCACCAGCACGTCCGCCGTCGTGCACAGGCTGCCGCAGAGCATCCACGGCTCGGCGGCGTCCGCGCTCTCGCGCAGGAGCGTCAGCGGCGGGACCTGCATGCCCATGAGCTGGCCGTCATACTTGACCTGGTGCATGCCGCCGTCGCACACGGCGTAGTTCACGCCGAGGTTGCACTTGGCATCCGCCACGCCGGTGAGGAACGTCCCGCACGGCGCTGCGAAAAAGCGGCCCATCTCGATCGTGAGCGGGTACTTTTCGCCGAAGGCGCGGATGTGCGCCGCCGCCGCGTCGAGCAGCGCGCAGTCGCGCGCTTCGGCATCCTCGCGGAAGCACTCGGCGTTCAGCCCGGGGCCGTATTCCACGTGCTGCGCCGTGAAGCCGTAGCGCTCGTGCAGCATCGTGAGGTACTCGTCCAGATGCGCGAGCTCCTTTGCAATCACGGCGTCCTTGCGCTTTTGCGTGCCGGAAAAGTAATGGATGCCCACGATCGTCACGTTCGGGAACTCCGCCCGCCGGGCGACGAGCTCCGCCAGCGCGTCGGGGTCCATGCCGAACTGGCTGCCGGCGGTCAGGCGCGGCAGCACGCGGACGTGCTTTCCCTGCGCGGCCGCGGCGGCGCAGATGAGCTCAAAGTGCAGCGTGCTCTCGGCCGTGAGCAGATCTGCCCCCAGCGCGACGGCGCGCGCGACATCGCCCGCGCCCTTGTTCACACCGGAGTACAGGATGCGCTCCGGCGGGATGCCGAGCCTTTCGCAGATCGTCAGCTCGCCGGGGGAGCACACCTCCACCCAGCGGAACACGTCCGGCAGGCCGCGCAGCACGAAGGGGTTGGCCTTCATGGAGTAGCACAGATTTACATCAGAGCCGAACGCGGCGCGCACCCTTTGAGCGCGCGCCGTGAAGGCCTCCAGATCAAACAGATACAGCGGCGTGCCGTATTTCGCGGCCGCCGTCCGGAGTGCAGTCTTGTCCATCAGTCCTCGTCCTGCAGGCGCTGCACCATGGCCAGCAGACGCTTGGCGGAGTTGAAGTTCTCCGGCACGAGGTCCTTGGCGCCGATCTCAATGTCGAACGCGTCGTTGAGCGCCGCGACGAGCGACACGATGTCGAACGACTCGAGAATGTGGTCGTCGATGAGGGCGGTCTCGGTCTCAAAATCCACGTCGGGGCGCAGATCGGTCAGAATGTCCATCAGTTCCTGTTCCATGATAAATATACCTCCTGAAATGAGTAGAGTAAGCAAAATCAGTGTTTGGCCGCGGCGGTGATGCGCTCGGCCAGCGCGCGCATGTTCGTCTTGCCGTTGTCGAGCCGGGGCATGGCCTCGAGCTGCTCGATCTTTCGCGGCACCATGAAGCCCGGCAGGTCGGCGCGCAGGGCGACGGCGATGTCGCGCTTGGTCACGCCCTCGCCGGTGTAAAACAGCCAGATCTGCTCGTGCGCCTGGTCATAGAGTGCGCAGCAGTCTTCCACGCCGGGCACCTTCGCCGCGGCGAGGTCGATCTCCCCGAGCTCCACGCGGTGGCCGAGGTGCTTGACCTGCCGGTCCTTGCGGCCGTGGAACATGAGGTTGCCGTCGGGCGCGAAGTGCCCGAGGTCGCCGGTTTTATAGATGCGCTCGTCGTATGCGTGGTTGAGCGGGTTTTGCAGGAAGCTCTCGGCCGTTTTCTCGCGGCTGTTGTAGTAGCCCAGCGCGAGGATGGGCCCCTTGACGCAGATCTCGCCGATCTCGCCGTCGGGCACGGCCTCATTGCGCTCCGAGAGCAGAAACACCTCGTAGTGCGGGTACGGCTTGCCGATCGGCAGCACGTCGGTGTCCTCGACCAGACCGGGCACGACGTAATACGTGCACGAGGCGGTCGCCTCCGTTGGGCCGTACTGGTTGACGAACTTCGCGTCCGGCAGCGCGAGCTGCCACTGGCGCAGGCAGCTGCACGGCATCACCGAGCCGGAGAAGCACACCTTGCGCAGGTGCTGCGGCACGCTGCACTCGAACGCGCCGAGCGCGGCCGGCACCGTCAGCGCCGAGACGCTCCAGCCCACGGCCGTGACGCCCTTGTCGTTCATATATTCGAACAGGCGCTCCGGCGACATGAAAAGTTCCTTCGGGATGATGGCCGTCGTCGCGCCGAAGCGCAGCGGCAGATAGATGTCGCGCACGGCGGCGATGTAGTCCAGCGGCGACTGGTTGCCGAGCACGTCCTCGCGCGCGATGCCCATCACGCCGGCGTAGTCCTCGATGTAGCACATGAGCGAGTGCTGCGCCGTGATCACGCCCTTGGGCGTGCCGGTCGAGCCGGAGGTGAAGATGATGTACAGCGGGTCGAGCTCTCTGGCCCGCGCGCGGCAGTCAGACAGCAGCGCTGCGTCCTCCGTGCCTTCGAGCAGGTCCTCCGCGATGAGGATCGTGCCGGAAAAGTCCAGCGTCTTCGCCTTGTCGTAAAACGCGCGCTGCACGATCATCAGATCGGTGTCGAGCGTACTTAAAATAGAGTTGAGCCGGTGTACGGGCATTGTCCCGTCCATCGGGGCGTAGCAGCACCCGGCGTACACCGCGCCGAGAAACACCGCCGGCGTGTGCGCGTTGCGCCCGCTCATGACGGCGATGGGTTTTTTCTGCCCGGCGCGGCGCTTTGCCGCCGCCGTACCGATGATGCGCGCCTCGCGCCGCACGTCGGCAAACGTCACCGCACTGTCCTCATCGAGAAAAGCAGGCTTGTCCGGACAGGCTGCGGTGGTTTCCAGCCAGTCGAGCACGTTGGTTTCCATGCGTGCCAGCTCCTTTCCGATAAATGTCCATAATCGCCTTATCCTATCATGTTTTTCACGCAAAAACAAGTCGCCATGTGTCATATTTAAGAAAAGGTAAGAATGTGGCACCTCGGCGTGGGCCCGGCCCGCCGCGAACCGGCATCCGCGCAAAAGGCCGCCGCATCCGGTCTTTTGCACTTGACGCATCCGCGCCCGCAAAGTACAATAGGAATTACCAAAAACAAGCGCTCCGCGGCGCAGCAGAATTTGCACGTTTTTCGGCATATTTTGCAGCCCCTTGTCTGTTATTACCAAAATCATACCTGGAAAATTGTGAACAATTTCCCTTCCACATTTGTGGATGATGTGGTATACTTTAGGAAACCGCGTGAATCTTTCGTGCGCGGTTTCGACGCATTCTGCGTCTGTCGTGTGCTATGATCGTTCCGGTTTCCGGGCACGGACCGGCGTCTCCGCGGAAGGGGGGGGAATGCAGCGGGGCGGAAAGGAAGGTCACAGATGTCAAAGAGAGTTCAGAAGGTGTGGAACGCTGTCACCACCGTGCTGGTGATCCTGGTTGCCGTTCTGGCGCTGCTTCTGGTGGGGGTCCGGCTGGTCGGCCTCCGGCCGATGTGCGTCCTGTCCGGCAGCATGGAACCGACTTATCACACCGGCTCGCTCATCTATGTCAAGCCCTGCGCGCCCGAGGACGTGCAGGTCGGCGATCCGATCACGTTCGTGCTCAATGAGGATCTTGATGTCGTCACGCACCGCGTCGTCTCCATTGATGCGGAAAATCAGCACTTTTATACGAAGGGAGACGCAAACGATGCGCCCGACGGCGCACCCGTCTATTTCAAGAACCTCATCGGCCGCCCGGTATTCACCATCCCGTACCTGGGTTATGTCTCGCACTGGGTCTCGAACCCGCCCGGCATGTATCTGGCCATCGCGCTCGCGCTCGTGCTCATCATCCTGACGTTCCTGCCGGATGTGCTGCGCAAAGCGTCGGAGGCGGACGCGCGCGACGTGGCCCGCCGCGCCGCGGACAAGCCCGGCGATGCCCCGGATGCCAAAAATTCCGGCGAAAATATGGGAAAATAAAGGTTCCGTGCAATATTTTTGCCTGTTCGTGCATTAACTTAGTGATTGCTGGCAGCGCCCGGCACGGCGCTGTTGGACATAGGAAGCTTTGAACAAATGTAAGGGAGGAAAACATGACAACATGAAGAAGAAAACTCTGACGATCGCCATCGCGCTCGTGCTCGTTGTGGCGCTGGCGGTCGGCGCGACGTGGGCGTACCTGAAGGATTCGAGCGGCCCAATCACGAACACCTTTGTTGCCGGCAAACTGTTCGATAATGGCGGCATTAAGCTTCAGGAGAAGGAAGTCACTCTGAAGGAAGACGGCACCTATGAGATCAAGGCAGATGCCCCTTGGAAAGATGAAGGCTACAAGTACACTGTGCAGCCGGGCGTTGACCTTCCCAAGCAGCCGGCTGTCAAGGTGAGCGGCTTGGACACGAAGGCATATCTTTTCGTCGGCGTTAAGGGCGAGACGACGGACGGCTTCACTTGGAGCGTGGATACGGCTAAGTGGTCGCCTCTGATGAACGGCGACGCTCAGGTTGAGAATGGCGGCTATAAGATTTGGGTGCTGAATGGTAACGTGCAGAATGGCTCATATGACATTCTGACTGGCAATACAGTGACGGTCGGAAAGGACCTTGATCCTGACACGCTTACCCCCGCAAACAACATCGAGTTCCAGGCATATATCTGCCAGTCCGCTGGCTTTGCTGACGCTGCTGCGGCATTCAACCAGTGCTTCGGCACCACCACCGGCGCGTAATCACCCCCTCGTTTTTTCCATGTAATATACGCACAGAAGGCTGTGCGTAAAAATAGAAAAGGAGAACGCTACATATGAAAAAGAAAACCATTCTTGTGGCTGCCATCGCAGTCATGCTCGTCGCGGCACTCGTCGTCGGCGGCACCCTCGCGTACTTCACCGATACGAAGTCCGCGAACAACACCTTCACCGTCGGCAATGTGAGCATCGACCTGATCGAGCAGCAGCGCAAGCTGGATGCGGACGGCAACAAGACCACGGAGCTCGAAGCCTTCCAGCAGCAGGGTCAGCACCTCTACCCGATCGTCGGTTCTGCGCAGGGCGAGAAGGATACGCTCGGCATGCCGACCGCTAAGAACTATGTGGACAAGATGGTCACCATCAAGAACACCGGTTCTGAAAAGGCTTACATCCGCGCTTACTTCGCCATTCCCTCCGCGCTGGACAACGGCAATGAGGACTTCAACGCTGGTCTGAACGTCCTGCACTTCAACTTTGGCAATAAGGTTAAAGACGGCGTTGTCACCTCTACCGAGGGCAATGAGTGGAAGTGGACGCACGGCAACAAGTGGAATTACTTTGAGACCACCATTGGTGGCATCAAGTACAACGTCTACTATGCTGACTACTATCAGGCGCTCGACGCCGGTGCTACCACCGAACAGCTCATTCAGGGCGTGTATCTGGACAAGACCTTTGACATGAAGAACGGCACTCCCTATGCGTTCGGCGAAAAATTCGACGTTGACAGCGGCTGGAAATGGGACAACGTCACCTGCCCGGTGTTCGCCGTTGCGGTTCAGGCCGAGGGCTTTAACAGCGCTTCTGCTGCTATGGATGCTGCTTTCGGCGCCAACTACAATCCGTTTGGCGGCGAAGCTACCAACTGGCAGTAATTTCCCAATTTTTGACCCCAAAGGGGCGGCGAAATCGCCGCCCCACTCGGGGCCTACGGGCCCGAAAGGGGCTGGCTTCCGTCCGGCGCAGACGCCGGCCGGGCCAAAGCTTCCCCGGCCCCTTTCGGCCCTTTATTCCCGGTTCCGTCCGGGCGCGAGCGGCGGAGCTGCCGCCGTCCGCGCGCAGACAGAAATGGAGATCCCACAAAAATTTCCTGCGTGCGCCCTCGGGCGCGGAGAGTTTCAGCACTTTTTTTGGACATTCCCTCGAGGAGAAAGGTGGTTTGTGCATGAAGAAGAAGTGGACCATCGCGGCGGTGCTCGTCCTGGCAGTGGCGCTGCTTGCGGTCGGCACGTGGGCGTATTTCTCGGCCGTCGGCCGGGCGGATAACGTCATCACGATGGGCTCCGTCAAGCTTGCACTGCACGACGAGGACGGCACCGGCCAACCGTTTACGACGGTGAGCGCCATGCCCGGCAGCGTCGTGGACAAAGTGGTTTATGTGGAGAACGTCGGCTCCGGCGCGTTTTACACCCGCGTGAAGATCACGCCTGAGGTGGTCGCCGCGAATGGCGAGCTTGTCCCGCTCACGGACAGGAGCCTGCTCACGCTCGACCTGAACGACACGGACTGGATCCCCGGCGCGGACGGATACTATTATTATAATGGTACCCTCTCGCCGAAGGCTGCCACGTCGAAGCTCTTCAACCACGTCACGTTCAGCAAGGACATGGGCAATGAATATCAGAACACCACGGTGCATATCTACGTCACGGCCGAGGCCGTCCAGACGGCGAACCTGGACAAGTACGGCCCCATTGACGTGTGGAAGCACGTCGGAACGGTCGAGGCGAGCACTTCGAGCACGCAGATCGATCCGATCCCGACAGCCTGAGAAAGGAGGACGAAAACATGAAAAAACGTATTCTCTCGCTCGTCCTCTGCGCGGCCATGCTGCTGAGCATGTGCCTGTTCCTCGGCGCGGGCGTCACGCAGGATGCGGCAGAAGCCGCGGGCGAAGTGCCGCAGACGGCGGAGAGCACTGCGACATCTCCCGCGGTAGGACCCATCCTTCCGCTTGTGATGACGCATCCGCAGTCGTCATCGCCTTACCGCGCGGCGCGCGCGCCGTCGCTTGCCGATGCGAATGAAACGCCGCTTGATGACGGCCTGAAGCTTGAAAAGACGGTCACGCCGAATGCAAACGGCGGCTATACGGTTCATCTTGAAGCGTATACGACCGGTACGGTCACTACGACCACCACGACGAAACCCTGTGACATCGTCCTTGTGCTCGACCAGTCCGGCTCGATGGCAGACGATTTCGATGGCAACACCCGCCAGCACGCAATGCAGCAGGCAGTAGATACGTTCATTGAAAATGTGGCAACAAAAGCTAGAGACGAAGAGGTAGAACACCGGATCGCAATCGTTAAGTTTGCGGGGGAGTCTACGGATAGCGTCGGCGATGACACATACAATGATGGAGGAAATAGATATAACTATTCCCAGATTGTGAAAGAATTGACCCCTGTCAATGATGCGGACGGCGCAAATGCAACCGCTTTGACAGCGGCGGTCGACAAGTTGACAGCCCGAGGAGGTACACAGATACAAAACGGCTTGAATCACGCTCAGCGGCTTCTGAACGGTGTCGATTCGGCGCGTGACAGCAGTAAAGTCGTGATTGTGTTCACGGATGGTATGCCGGGTGACGGCGACTTTGACGCAAGTGTTGCGACCAAAGCTATTGCGAGTGCAAAGGCCTTGAAGGATTCCGGTGCGACGGTGTATTCGGTTGGTATTTTCACCGGGGCGAATCCGAACGAGATGTACGGCGCCAGTGGCTTTGATACCAATAGCAACGGCACGGTGGGTTCAAAATGGGTGAAGGACACCTGGAGGCTTTTCCCGGGGACAGATTTTCCGGAAGCAGACAGGCCGGCGGGAAACCGGTTCCTGAATTTGCTGTCCAGCAATTTTGAGGATGCTACGGAAGTTGGCTTGAAGCGTGAGACTAAAGGCTGGGGCGTTCTTCATTATAAAATCACTTATACGATCACCAAAAACTTTGACCAGATTGCCACTGGCTACTATAAGAATGCAGCTGACTCTGCATCCCTGAAGACCATTTTCACCTCCATCAGCCAGACGATCGGCACCGCCAATATTGACCTTGGCAGCGAGACGGTCATCAAGGACATCGTGACGCCGTATTTCACCCTGCCGCAAAACGCCGGCGACATCCGCCTGTATACAGCGGATTATGACGGCAGCACATTTGGCGCGCAGCAGTCGATCGGCAGTCCGGTGACGGCCACGATCGACCCGACCACGCGTGCGGTCAATGTGACCGGTTTTGACTTCAACCAGTACTACATTTCCACGAATGCGAAGGCGGACGGCACGCATGGCAAGAAGCTGATCATCGAGTTTGATGTCTCTGTGGCGGACGGCTTCCTTGGCGGCAATCAGGTGCCAACGAATGATGGGAAGTCCGGTATCTATGCGAAGGGAACCATGATCAAGGCGTTCAATGTGCCGACGCAGGACGTGGAAGTAAAAAGCATCACGCCGACGGCGGAAGACAAGCCGATCTACCTCGGCGAGACTGCCAATTTGCAGGAGCTTGTGCACCAGAATGCCACATTTAACGTCACAAATAACGCTTTTGTGGATGTGACCTACACGGTCGAGGATGAGAAGGGAACGGTTGTCGGCACGTACACGGTTCCTGCCGGAAGCAGCAGCGGAACATGGGTGTGGAGCGAAGCGGCAAGCGGCGGCACCGTCGCCCCGAAGCAGACCACGACCTACAAGGTGACGTGCACGGTTTCGCCCACACAGGTAGGGACACAGCAGGCTGTCAGCAGCGAGCCGGTTCCGTTCACCATCACGGTCAATACCTGCAGCCTGACCATTTCCAAGAAGGTGACCGGCCAGAACAACGGGCAGTCCTTCGTGTTCACAGTGAAGGATACAAACGGAAATGTGATTACCACCGTCGCGGTCAAAGGCGGAGCGAGCAAGACCATTACGGGCCTGCCGATCGGTACTTATACCGTTACGGAAGATACCCAGTGGTCGTGGCAGTATGACTTGACATCCGGAAACGGTGTTAAAAAAGAACTGAAGGCCAATGCTGCGGAAGATCACGCGACGGCAGAGTTCACCAACGCCTACAAGGGCACCAACTGGCTCACGAGCATTGCCGATGTTATCAACAAGTGGCTCAGTGCAGATGATGTCCAGCAGTTTCCGGGTAAGAACTGAATAGGAGGGATGACACATGAAACGTATCTTTAACGGTTCAGGCGGGAGAAAGACCGCGCTCATCCTCTCCCTGTGCCTGATCTTCGCGCTGGCAGTCGGCACCACGGTTGCCCTGCTGGTCGCGCACACCAACGCAGTGACAAACACGTTCACCGCCGCCAAGTCCGGCACGCACATTGAAGAAGTAACGGAAGGCGGCGAAAAGTCCAGCATCATCGTAGAAAATACCGGCACGGCCACGTCCTACGTCCGCGTCAAGCTGGTCATGAACTGGGTCAGCAAAGATGGAAAGACTATCTCCGGCGAGCCCGTGAACATTGATGTCAACTACGACATGGACAACTGGTTCCTCGGCACCGACGGCATCTACTACTACAAGACGCCGGTCGGCCCGAAAGACTCGGACAACAACATGACTGCAAACCTGCTGAAAGATCCCATCACCGAGCCGACAGACGGCAAGCCCGACGGCTGCCACCTCGAGGTGACGGTGCTGGCCGAGAGCATTCAGGCCGCGCCGGATTCGGCAGTAACGGAAGCCTGGAAGGTAGTCAAAGTCGAAAATGGCGTGCTGACCCCGGTAACCACGAAACCATAAGGAGGGCAACGGTATGAAACACAAAAAGCTTACCATGATCGTCGCCCTCGTGCTGGTGGTCGCGCTGGCCGCCGGACTGGGCATCTGGGCGACGGGCGAGGCGAACATTCCCACCGTCACGTACTATGACGGCTCGGACGGCACCAACGCACACTTCACCTTCACCCACACCGGCAAGGGCTCGGACACGAACCTGTTCCCGAACTTCTCCGACTGCATGCCCGGCGACAGCCTCACGCAGACCATCCGCGTGCAGGCCGACAGCAAAAACGGTGTGCAGGGCGCAAAGATCTATCTGCGCGCGGAGATCAACGGCGATGCCTCCGCCAAGGAAGGCTCCGCCATCACGTACAACGATGTGCTCGATCACATCAGCATGACCGTGTCGAAAAACGGCGTCGTGCTCGCGTCCAACAAGACCGCGAAGCTCTTCAGCCAGCTCGACGCGAGCAAGGGCCTCAAGAACAACGTCTTCATCGCCGAGGTCAGCCCCAAGACTGACCCGGTCGATCTGGACGTGACCATCGAGGTCGACCCCGCCATGGGCAACGCGTTCCAGGAAGCGGCTGCGCACATCACGTTCGTGTTCTCCGTCGAGGACAACGAAGTGCCGCCCCCGCCGCTGGAGCGTGAGAAGCACGATGCGTACATCGTCGGCTACCCGAACGGCAACGTCGGCCCGCTCGATCCGATCACGCGTATGGAG
>ENA-ORRH01001001-ORRH01001001.1-human-gut-metagenome-genome-assembly--contig:-NODE-1001-length-15616-cov-2.98233_pt1 | contig 15616 bp, 13 predicted proteins | sample MGYA00242173_ERZ509130 | MGnify/ENA primary metagenome ERZ509130 (study PRJEB26280, sample SAMEA2338633) | human gut metagenome | biome: human gut; feature: human-associated habitat; material: faeces... | reverse complement strand
AGCTCCTGCACGGACTTGCTGCCGGCCGGCGGCGTCATATTCTTCAGGAAGGGGAGACCCGCGCCGTCAATGTCCATGGCGACGGCTTTGCAGCCGCTGGTTCTGGCCAGATCGAGCTTTTCAAAGACCAGCTCCTGATTCCACGGCTTGATCGTCGGCACGCCGACGCCGCCGGCGGTGCGGATGGCTTCCATCGCGCCCTGGAACACGGCGGCGTCCACACCGTCGCCGGTGAAGGCGGCGATGCCGCTGTCGGCGCAGGCGTTGACGAGGATGCTGTTATACTCGCGGTCGGTGTACTTTTCGCCGTAGTGCAGCTTCATCGCGCCGAGCGGGGCCGCAAAAAACGGATAGCGGTACATGGTGCCGAACAGCTCCACGGCCGTATCGACCGGTTCGTTCGGGCAGATTGTGTCCATGTTGACGCAAATCTTCTGCCAGGCGTCGAAGTTGCGGATAAAGCCGCTGCCGGGCGCTTTCGCGCCGGGGCCGGGGACCTGGTTGCCGCAGGCTTTGCCGTTACAGACCGGGCAGGCCTTGCAGTACGGCCCGATGCAGGTGCGTGCGCTGTCAAGAATCTCTTTGTACTCCATGAGGGTACCTCCGTATATCTTTTTCTGTATTGAAAGAGTCGTGGTTCAAACGCCGGTGCCGTCAAACGCCGGGATCATGTCGCCGGTCGCGGCATCGAGGTCCTGATAAAAGCCGTCCGTGATCGGGCTGCCGATCAGGTATTGGTACATTTCTTCGTTCAGCTCCGGGGAGATGGGGTGCTGCAGCTCCGGCCACCGTGCCAGATCGCCGACGGGCGTGTACTGGCTCATGAGGCTGAAGAGTACCTGCCCGGGGGCGAACGTCTGCCCGACCCAGTCGATGACGCGGCGGGGGTTTCCCCCCTGCTGCGGCAGGATGAGGTGCCGGATGAGCACGCCGCGCTGCAGCATGCCGTCCTCGTCGAGCCGGAACGGTCCGGTCTGGCGGTACATCTCCAGAACGGCGGCGCGGGCGACCTGCGGATAGTCCGCTGCGGCGGAGTAGCGCGCGGCCGGTTCCGACAGGGCGTACTTCAGGTCCGGCAGATATACCTGCACGAGCCCGTCGAGCATGCGCAGCGTTTCGACGCATTCGTAGCCCGAGCTGTTCCATACGACAGGGATGCCGAGCTCCAGCCCGGAGAGCGCCTCGGCGATCTGCCGCGTGTAGTGGCTCGGTGTGACAAGATTGATGTTGTGCACGCCTTCATCGCGCAGGCGCAAAAAAATGTCGTGAAGCTGCGCGACGGTGATCTCTTTTCCGTGCTCTCCGCGGCTGATGGTGCGGTTCTGGCAGAATACGCACCGCAGATTGCAGCCCGAGAAGAACACCGCGCCGCTGCCGCGTGTGCCGGAAATGCACGGTTCCTCGCCGAAGTGCGGTGCGGCCCGCGCCACGACCGGCGCGTCCGGCACGGCGCAAAAGCCGAATTGCCCGCCTGCACGGTCAACGCCGCAGCCGCGCGGACAGATGGAGCAAAGTTGTGTCATAATGCCTCCCGCGCATGGGATCTTGCGCGAAATCAATGGATTCTGTGGATATTATAAAGTTTTTTCATCCATTTCGCAATGGCCTTGGGCATGTTTCACGAAAAGTTCAGAAATGCAGCGCTTTCCAGTGGTAGCTTTATTTAAAAGAGAGATTGCAAAAAAAGCGGCTTCGGGATAAAATAAGAAGCGATAAAATAGAAAAAATATGTAAGAGGAAAGCACTATGGTAGACATCGTTCTGGTGGAGCCGGAGATCCCGAACAATACCGGCGCCATCGCCCGCACCTGTGCCTGCACGGGCTCGCGGCTGCATCTGGTCAAACCGCTCGGGTTTGACATTTCCGATCGCGCGGTCAAGCGCGCCGGACTTGACTACTGGCATCTGGTCGATATCTCGGTCTATGAGAACATCGATGAGTATTTTGCCAAAAACGGCGATGAGAACCTCTGGCTGCTCACGACGAAGGCGAGCGTGAGTTATGTGGACGCCGATCTCTCTACCCCGAACGTGACGCTCATGTTCGGCAAGGAGACAAAGGGCCTGCCGGAGTGGCTGCGCGAGCGCTATGCCGATCATTGCCTGCGCATCCCCATGCGCGCGGAGGCGCGCAGCCTGAATCTGTCCAACACTGCGGCGATCTTGTGCTATGAGGCGCTGCGCCAGCAGAACATGCTCGGGCAGATCGATCTGAATGTCTGAATACCATATCACACGCCTGTGTGAAATCACAAAACAGGAGGAAGCAAGATGAACTACAACAAAATGACCGTCAAGGACGTCCCGCTTTCCGGAAAAAAAGTGCTCCTGCGCTGCGACTTCAATGTCCCGCAGGACAAAACGACCGGCGAGATCACGAGCGACAAGCGCATCGTGGCCGCGCTGCCGACCATCCGCTATCTGCTCGACAACGGCGCCGCCGTGATCGCCTGCTCGCACCTTGGCAAGCCGAAGGGCACGTGGAAAGAGAGCCTCACGCTCGCTCCGGTGGCCAAGCGTCTGTCGGAGCTGCTGGGCATGGAAGTCATCTTCGCCAAGGACATCATCGGCGAGGACGCCAAGGCCAAGGCGGCTGCGCTGCAGCCGGGCCAGCTCCTGCTGCTGGAGAACCTGCGCTTTGATCCCCGCGAGGAGAAAAATGACTCCGAATTTGCCAAGGAGCTTGCCTCCATGGCGGAGGTCTATGTCTCCGATGCGTTCGGGACGGTGCATCGTGCGCATGCTTCTACCGCCGGTGTCGCAGCGTATCTGCCTGCGTATGCCGGACTGCTGATCGAGAAGGAGCTGTCCGTCATGGGTAAGGCGCTTGAGGATCCGAAGCGCCCGTTTGTGGCCATTCTCGGCGGCGCGAAGGTGTCCGATAAGATCGGTGTCATCAACAATCTGCTCGAAAAAGCTGACACGATCATCATCGGCGGCGGCATGGCCTATACGTTTGTCAAGGCGCAGGGCGGCGAGATCGGCACGTCTCTGCTCGAGGCCGATAAGATGGACTACGCGCTCGAGATGATTCAGAAGGCAAAGGACCGCGGCGTGAAGCTGCTGCTCCCGGTGGACACCATGGCCGGCGATCAGTTTGCCGCAGACTGTGCGCGCAAGGTCGTGCCGACCAATGCCATCCCGGCCGACTGGATGGGCCTGGACATCGGCCCGGAAACCATCAAATTGTTCACGGAGGCCGTCAAGGGCGCCGGTACGGTCGTCTGGAACGGCCCGATGGGCGTGTTTGAGTTCCCAGCCTTTGCAACCGGCACGGAAGCTATCGCGGCAGCGCTGGCGGAGTCCGGCGCGGTCACGATCGTCGGCGGCGGCGACTCGGCCGCCGCGGTCGAAAAGCTCGGCTTTGCCGATAAGATGACGCATATTTCCACCGGCGGCGGCGCTTCGCTGGAGTTCCTGGAAGGTAAGGAGCTGCCGGGCGTTGCGTGCCTGCTGGATAAGTAAGCCGCAGAAAGGAAGCATAAAACATGAATTTGAAAGAGAGAAAAGCAATCATCGCCGGCAACTGGAAGCTCAATAAGCGTGTGGCCGAGATCCCGGCCTTCACGCAGGAGCTGCAGGCCAATCTTCCCGCCGAGCGCTGCTGCGACGTAGTCATCTGCGCGCCGTATCCGCTCATTGCCGCGCTGGAGACAGCGGGGCAGGGCTGCCACCTCGGCGTCGGCGCACAGGACGTGTCCGAGCACCAGCACGGCGCGTTCACCGGTGAGGTGTCCGCCGAGCAGCTCAGCGACCTCGGCGCACAGTATTGCATCGTCGGCCACAGTGAGCGCCGCAGCTACCACGGCGAGACCGATCTGCAGGTCAATGCCAAGACGAAGATCCTGCTCGACAACAGCATCACGCCGATCATCTGTGTCGGCGAGAGCCTTGCGCAGCGCGAGCATGACCTGACCGAGACGTATGTGGCCTATCAGGTCGCGGCGGCCTTCTCCGGCCTCACGGCTGAGCAGGCCATGCACTGCGTCATTGCCTATGAGCCTCTGTGGGCCATTGGCACCGGCAACACCGCCACGAGCGCGCAGGCGCAGGAGGTCTGCGCCGCCATCCGCGCTACGCTCGGTAAGCTCTATGATCCCGAGACGGCCAAGACGATCAGCATCCTTTACGGCGGCTCCATGAACGCGGGCAACGCAGCCGAGCTGCTGGCTCAGCCGGATATCGACGGCGGCCTGATCGGCGGCGCGTCACTCAAGCCGGTCGATTTCTCGAAGATCGTCGCCGCGACAGCGCAGGGAGCCTGCGAATGAGCAACGGGAAAGTCGCACTCATCATCCTCGACGGCTACGGCATCGGCGAGCCGAACGACGGCAACGCCATTTGCATGGCTCAGACCCCGGTCATGGACAGTCTCCTGCAGCGCTGGCCGCACACGAAGCTGTCCGCCTCCGGGCTGGATGTCGGCCTGCCGGACGGCCAGATGGGCAACAGCGAGGTCGGCCACACGAACATCGGCTCCGGCCGCGTTGTGTTTCAGGATCTGCCGCGCATCACAAAGGCCATCGAGGACGGGACGTTTTTTGAGAATCCTGTCTATGGAGCTGCCCTTGATAACGCGGCGAACGGCAAGGCCCTGCACATCCTTGGCCTGCTGTCCGACGGCGGTGTGCACAGTCACATCCGGCACATCCTTGCCATGGTGAAAATGGCGCATGACCGCGGAATTGCGCGCGTGTACCTGCACTGCTTCCTCGACGGGCGCGACGTTGCCCCCACGAGCGGCGCGGGCTATGTCCGGCAGCTGCGCGACTACTGTGCCGAGCTCGGCACCGGCAAGATCGCGACGCTGCAGGGCCGCTTCTACGGCATGGACCGCGACAAGCGCTGGGACCGCATCGAGGCCAGCTACAACGCCATGGTCTGCGGCGAGGGCATACAGGATCCCGACCCCGTCCACGCGATGGAGGCCAGCTACACCGCCGGTGTGACGGATGAATTCGTCAAGCCCGTCGTCTGCGTTCCGGATGGGCGCATTCAGTCCGGTGACAGCGTGATTTTCATGAATTTCCGCCCCGACCGTGCGCGGGAAATGACCTATGCACTCACGCAGCCGGATTTTGACGGCTTCGCGCGCAAGACCGTTGCAGAAAGCCTGCACTATGTCTGCACGACGCGCTACGATGAGAAGCTCACCGATCTCCCGGTCGCGTTTCCGCCCGAGGAGCTGCACGATACGCTCGGCGAGATCGTCAGCGCCCACGGCCTGCGCCAGCTGCGCATCGCGGAAACGGAGAAATACGCGCACGTCACGTTTTTCTTCAACGGCGGTACGGAGACACAGTATCCCGGTGAGGACCGCGTGCTCATCCCGTCACCGCGCGAGTATCCGACCTATGACCTCATCCCCGAGATGAGCGCCGTCAAGGTCAAGGACGAGCTTGTTAAGCGCATCCGCACCGGTACATATGACATGATCGTCTGCAACTTTGCCAACTGCGACATGGTCGGCCACACGGGCGTGATGTCGGCTGCCATTCAGGCGGTCGCGTGCGTGGACCGCTGTCTCGGCGAGGTCGTTGCGGCGGCGCAGGAGATGGGCTACACGCTGCTCGTCACCGCCGACCACGGCAATGCCGACCGCATGGTCGAGCCGGACGGTTCGCCGAACACGGCGCACACGACGAATCTCGTGCCGCTGGTGCTCGTCGGCAGCGATCTGCCGCTGCGCCCGCGCGGCCGCCTTTCCGATATCGCACCCACCATGCTCGAACTCATGCACATCGAGCCCAAACCCGCAATGACAGGCGAGAGCCTTATCGAAAAATCATAAAGGAGTATGAACATGAAGGATTATTTTGAAATTGTAGACGTCAGCGCCAGAGAAATTCTCGACTCCCGCGGCAACCCGACCGTGGAAGTGGAAGTCACGCTCGACGACGGCACCGTCGGCCGTGCGGCCGTTCCGTCCGGTGCTTCCACCGGCATCTACGAGGCCTGCGAGCTGCGCGACGGCGATAAGAGCCGTTACCTCGGCAAGGGCGTGCTCAAAGCCGTGGAGAACGTGAACGTCGAGATCGCAGAGGCGCTGCAGGGCATGAACGTCCTTGACCAGACCTCGATCGACAAGCTCCTCATTGAGCTCGACGGCACGCCGAACAAGACCCGCCTCGGCGCCAACGCCATCCTCGGCGTGTCCCTCGCGTGCGCGAAGGCCGGCGCGCTGGCGACCGGCCAGAGCCTGTATAACTACATCGGCGGCTGCAATGCCAAGACCCTCCCGGTGCCGATGATGAACGTGCTCAACGGCGGCGCGCATGCCACCGGCAGCAACGTCGATATTCAGGAGTTCATGATCATGCCCGTCGGCGCCAGGAGCTTCTCCGAGGCGCTGCGCATGTGCTCGGAAGTGTTCCACGTGCTCAAGAAGGTCGTCCCGGCCTCCGGCGTGGGCGATGAGGGCGGCTACGCGCCGAACCTTGACAGCGACGAGGATGCGCTCAAGGCGCTCGTCAAGGCCATCGAGCTGGCCGGCTACAAGCCGTATGACGATTTCATGATCGCCATCGACAGCGCCTGCTCCGAGTGGTTCAACGCCGAGGACGGCTGCTATCATCTGCCGAAGCGCGGTATCGTCATGACCCGCGAGCAGATGGTCGATATGTATGCCGACTTCGTGGAGAAGTACCCGATTATCTCCCTCGAGGACGGCATGGCCGAGGATGACTGGGAAGGCTGGAAGATGCTCATGGACCGTCTCGGCAAGAAGATCCAGCTCGTCGGCGACGATCTGTTTGTCACAAACGTTCAGCGCATCAAAAAGGGCATCGAGCTTGGCGCTGCCAATGCCGTGCTCATCAAGCTCAACCAGATCGGCACCCTGACCGAGACGCTCGACGCTATCCAGATGGCGCACCGCGCCGGTTGGACGGCCGTCGTTTCGCACCGTTCCGGCGAGACCGAGGACACCACGATCGCGGATATCTCCGTGGCTGTCAACGCCGGCCAGATCAAGACCGGTGCGCCGAGCCGCACCGACCGCGTCGCGAAGTACAACCAGCTCCTGCGCATCGAGGACGAGCTGTTTGACGTGGCGCAGTATCCCGGCAAGGATGCATTCTTCAGCATCAAAAAGTAATTTTCCCAAACCGGTATAAAAGGTGTTTGCGTGGGTGACAATACCCATGCAAACACCTTTTTTCTTGGAGGGAAACACGATGGAACCGAACAAGGACAAGAAACCTGAAAAGAGATCCGTACGCTTCATCGAAGGCAAGGGCTTCTACATAGCCCTCGTCCTGTGCGCAGCGGTGATCGGCGTTTCCGCCTGGTCACTGCTGTCGGGTACGAAGACTATGGATGACGGACGCGATCAGAACGCGGTGCTGGAAGTCACGCCCGCGCCGACAATCCCCGTGCCGGCGACGCCGGTGCCCACGCCGGAGATGACGCCGGAGCCGGAAATTCCGGTCGAGGACGCCGCTGAGACGGCGGCGCAGGACAAGTATGTCTGGCCGGTGGACGGCGCCGTACTGCGGCCGTATGCCATGACGGCGCTGGCCTATGACGAGACCATGTCGGACTGGCGCACGCATGACGGCATTGACATCGAGGCCAAATACGGCACAGTTGTCTCGGCCATGGCGTCCGGCACGGTCACGAAGGTGTATTATGACGATCTGTATGGCACGACTGTTGTGACCGAGCGGGAGGACGGCCTGCGGTGCACGTACGCCAACCTTGAGTCGATCCCGACGGTGAATGTCGGCGATCAGGTTTCCGTTGGGGATACCATCGGCTCGGTCGGTGATTCCGCCGGCTGTGAGTCGGCGCAGGAGAGCCACCTGCATCTGTCGGTTGCGGCCTCCGGTCAGAGCGTGTCGCCGCTGGACTATCTGCCGCAAAAAAATTAAAAATTCGCCGCAAAACTTATTGACAACAGGAGCATTGTTTGGTACAATGCTCCTTGCGTTTGGCAGTTGCTGAGGCGCGAACAACATGGCGGCATAGCTCAGTTGGCCAGAGCATTCGGTTCATACCCGAAGTGTCCCCGGTTCGAATCCAGGTGCCGCTACCAAGGGGATGCTGCACCCGCAGCATCCCATCTTAGGCCCGTTGGTCAAGTGGTTAAGACACCGCCCTTTCACGGCGGTAACATGGGTTCGAGTCCCGTACGGGTCACCATTTGGAGGCTTAGCTCAGCTGGTTAGAGCGCATGCTTCACACGCATGAGGTCGATGGTTCGAGCCCATTAGTCTCCACCAGCAAAATCCTGTGTTCTTTGAACACAGGATTTTCTTATTTCAGGAGGTGCTTATGAAGCTGATCGCTCTGGATCTGGACGGGACTCTGCTCAATTCGGATAAGGTCGTTTCCCAGCGGAATTTTGCCGCGCTTTCGCTTGCGGCCGGGCAGGGGCACGTGATCGTCCCCGCGACCGGACGCGCCCTCCGGGCGATCCCGGAGCAGGTAATGGCGTTCCCGTTTCTGCACTACGCCATTACCATCAACGGTGCAAAGGTTTCGGACACGCGCGCCGGGGAGGCGCTCCTGCGCGCGGAGATCGCGCTCGACACCTGCCTGCGTCTGCTCGATTTTGCCGGGCGTTATGATGCGATGTATGACTGCTACTGGAACGACACCGGCTGGGTGGATCGGTCGTTTCTGGAGCGGGTGCGCTATTATAATTCCGATGAGGAGGTAGTCACGCTCCTGCGGCGGACCCGCGCCCCGGTGGATGATCTGAAGGCATTCCTACGCAAAAACGGCCAACCGGTCCAGAAGGTGCAGCTCTGCTTTCGTGACATGGCCGAGCGGGAGACCGCCTGGGCGGAGATCGCGGCGGCGTTCCCGGAGATCCTGGTCACGTCATCCTTCCGCAACAATTTGGAGCTCAATGCGGCCAATGCGGACAAGGGCAGGGCGCTGCTGGCGCTTGCGCAGCACTTGGGCATCCCGGCTGCGGATCCCATCGCCTTCGGCGACAGCTCCAACGATCTGCGCATGCTGCGTGCTGCCGGTACGAGCGTTGCCATGGGCAATGCCGCATCAGAGGTGCGCGCGGTCTGTGACTATGTGACCGAAGCCAATGATCGCGACGGTGTGGCGGCGTTCCTGTATGCGCACGTTCTGCATTGAAAGAAAAAGACCGTGTTCCGGAGAACATGGTCTTTTTATATCGGGAAATTACTTCTTGAGGTTGGCCTTGATGACCTCGCCCAGAATGGTCATGCCCTTTTCAATCTTCTCTTCGGGCATGCAGGAATAGTTCAGGCGGATGCAGTTGTTGTGGCCAGCATCCGGGAAGAAGCCGTCGCCCGGGACGTAGGCAACGTTGCGCGCCAGGTACTGCTTCGCCATCACGTTGGTGTTGATGTACTCCGGCAGTTCGACCCAAGTGAACAGGCCGCCGTTGGGGTGCGTGAACTTCGCCTCGGGCGGGAACTCGCGCTCCATGGTCGCTATCATGACGTCGCGGCGCTTTTTGTAGCACGCACGGATGGTGGCAACGTGCTCGTCGAGGTCGAACATGTCGATGAACTTGGAGACAACGAGCTGTGCCTCGGTGGAAGCCTGCAGAGATGCGGCCTGCGCGAGGAAGTTGTACTTCTGGAGGATCTCGCCATCGGCGCAGACCCAGCCCAGACGGTAGCCGGGCGCCAGAATCTTGGAGAAGGTGCCGAGGAAGACAACGAGGCCCTTGGTGTCCATGCTCTTGAGCGCGGGCAGGTACTCGCCTTCAAAGCGGAGCTCGCCGTAGGGATTATCCTCAACGACGGGGATCTCGTACTTATTGATGATGTCCATGAACTGCTTGCGGCGCTCGAGCGGCCAGGTGCGGCCGGACGGATTCTGGAAGTCGGGGATGACATAGATCATCTTGACGTTCTCGGTCGTGGCAAGCACTTTCTCGAGCTCTTCCATGATCATGCCGTCGCCGTCGGTGGGGATGGCGACAAAGTTCGGCTCGCAAGCCTTGAAAGCGTTCAGAGCGCCAAGGTAGGACGGGCTCTCGATGATGACGACATCGCCCTTGTTGCAGAAAACACGTGCCGAGTAATCCAGACCCTGCTGAGAACCGGAGGTCACGAGGATGTTATCAGCGCTGGTCTTGATATTGAGCTTCGCTTCCATGCGATCGGCGATCTGCTGACGGAAGTGCTCAAAACCGTTGGTGCTGGAGTACTGGAGCGCGACCTTGCCCTGTTCATCAAGGACAGCGTCGGTCGCAGCCTTGATCTTGTCAACGGGGAAGAGCTCCGGAGCGGGCATGCCGCCGGCGAACGAGAGCACTTCCGGTTTGTTGGCCAGAGCAAGGAGCTCGCGGATCGCGGAACCCTTCAGCTGACTCATTCTGCTGGAAAACTGTACCATTTCTAAATTTCCTCCTTATTTTGCAGGTAATGATGAACAAAATCATCGATTACATCTCGACTTATTTAAGCACATTTTCATAGAAAAGTAAACCGTTTCCACGAATTCTGAAAGAAATTTTCGTTTTCATAATTTTTAATGCTGTTTTTATTTCTTGACATAGAGCAAAAAATTCGATATGATGATGAGGCAAAGGGGTGTTCAGCATGATCGGAACCACGCTCAAAAAACTGTTGGATGAACGCGAGATCAAGGTCAATGAGTTCGCGCGGCAGATCCAGGTGCCCGCGCAAACGCTCTACAGCATCATCCGGCGCGACAATATGAAGATCGATTTTGAACTGCTTTTGCGCATCTGCGACGCACTGCATGTCCCGCTGGAGACATTTTGCGGCACCGGCAGCACCGACCAGCCGACGCCCGAGGAGTGGGAGACGCTCTGGAAGCTGCGCCGCCTGGATGACCACGGACGCCTCGTGACCCTGCAGCTGCTGGACGCCGAATGCGCGCGTCTGCAGGCTGCCGAGCAGCAGCCGGAGCAAAATAAGATCATTCCGCTGTATATGACGCCGGCCGCAGCCGGCTATGCCTCGCCCGCCTTTGGGGACGACTATGAGGATTATACCGTCGCGGCAGATTCGGAGGCGGATTTCGCGGTTCGCATCGCAGGCGACAGTATGGAGCCTTATATTCACGACGATTCGATCGTGCTCGTCAAGCGCGGTGCCACGATCTGCGACGGGGACATCGGTCTGTTCTTTGTGGACGGCGACATGAAATGCAAGCAGTATTGCCAGGACTATCTCGGCAATGTCTATCTGTTCTCCCTCAACCGTGCGCGTAAGGACGCGGATGTGACGATCAGCGCCTCGTCCGGCATCACCATTTGCTGCTTTGGCAAGGTGCTGCTCAAGGGCAAGATCCCGCTGCCGCAGGACTGAAAAGAAATGATTTTCGTGATGATACTGTCTGATGAAAAGAGCCTGCCGATGCCGACAGGCTCTTTTATGTTATTCGGCTTTCCTATATAGGTCTCTCTCTGAAGCAGAATTGACATAAACATTGTAATCAAACGATGAGTAGTCACCGGCCGTAACATCCGATGCCTTTGAAATGTCACCATACGGAGCGTATGTGCAGGAAGCAATCGTGAACGCACCGTTGGTGTCGTCTCCGTCACAATATAGATACACCACAACCGCATTTATTTTGTGCGATCGAGTATAGCTGCTGGCAATGAATTTCGCCATATCAGATAGCTGTTCGTCTGACATTGCATAGAGGTAGTCCTCAGAAGCCGTAACGCGAAGTGTCATCCGCTCCGCAGAGCTTGTGCTCGTGTCTTCGAACTCAGCGACTTTGTAGATATATCCTGATACCGTGACCGTATCTCGTCCGTTTTCGCTCTGCCGTCTTTCGTTTGAGCGTAAACTGTAGCTGTTCCTGCCGATAGAGCATTAATCTTGTAATAAACACAAGTGTCAAGCACAGTTTCGTCGTAAACGAATGTTGCCACCGCGGGGTCAGAGCTTACGAACTCGATATCGTCAATGGAGAAATCCTTTTTGCCATCGACCTTGAAGTAGCCCTTTGCAGAGTCACCCGCATCAAGCTCGACGTGCCCGCTTGAAGCAACCAATTTTAGCGATGATATTCCGGTTGAAGTTGATTCGCTACAAGCGGACATGGATAAAACGCATAGAAAAGCTGATAATAGTGCGAGCATTTTGCGCGTATGACGCGTATGAATCTCATCCTATTCATATTCTTGGCCATCCGCCGATCGACGGATGGCCGTTTTTGGTACTTTTATGTATCAGCGGTACATGAACGAGTAGTCCACATTCAGGTCGCTGCCGGTCCAGGAGCCATCGAGCTTGCTGAGCACACGCGCATAGCCCTCCTCGTCCTCTTTGTACGGGCGCGGGCGGTAGTCGTTTTTGCTGTCCGTGCTCGACAGGCGGCAGGGAATAAGGTCATACCCCTCGACGGTCCAGCTGTTGCCGTCTTTTTTCACGGTCACCTGCGCGATGGCCGTGTCCACGTCGCGCGGGGCGGTGTTGCCGCCGAAGCTGAAGTTGCCAAGGCTGTAGAAGATATAGCCGCCATTGTAGGCTTCCATCTTCTGCAGGACGTGCGGGTGGGTGCCGAAAACGATGTGCGCGCCCGCGTCAATGGCTGCGTGAGCGAAGGATTCCTGATTTGCAGTTACCTTGTAGCTGCCCTCCGTGCCCCAGTGCGGTGCGAAGATCAGGATATCCGCCCCGGCGTCCTTGAGCTTCTCCATACCGGCGGTGATGTTGCTCTTGCTCAGGCCGGTCCACCCCGGACAGTAGATGCCGATCTTCAGCCCATGCTCGGTCGTGACCACCTTGGATTCCCCGGCGGCCGCCCACGGTACACCAACTGCGTCAAGTGCAGCCTTTGTGTCCGTGACGCCCTTGGCGCCAAAGTCGTCCGTGTGGTTGTTGCCGAGCGTGACACATTCAACACTGCCCTGCACGAGAATGTCCGCATAGGACGACGGGCCGCGGAAGTAGAACAGGGAAGAGGACTTGAGCTTTTCATCCGAGAACGTGCACTCGAGGTTTGCCAGTGTGAATTCATCCTGACTCAGATACTCCACAACGCCGGAAAAGGGCCAGGACGTCCCATTTTTATCGATATAGCTGTCAAAGTCGCGCCCGGTCTGGATCGAGGCGAGCGTGCAGTCGCCGACCATGGAGATGACAAGCGTGTCCGGCTCCTTCGGCTTATCGGCGTTTTGCACCGGCTGCGGCGTACCGGCAGCGCTGCCGCGGTCGGGCAGTGTGATGGGGTCCTTCGCCAGAACATTGCAGGTCATGACCGTGACCCAGGCGCCGAGGCCAATGGCGATCACGAGCACGACGATCAAAAAAATACCGGATTTGGAAAGCTTCATGGCGTCACCTTTTCAAAACAAACTAATAGCAATATTATAAACGACCGGTCGGAAAATGTAAATATCGCATTTCGCTCTTGTCCGCGCGGCGCGTTCGGGGTACAATAGAGCGATACTGTTTGGAGTGAAGATGCTATGGAACGAAATGATCCGAAAATTCTCATCACGGATAAGGCGGCGCGCAGCCTGCGCAGCGGTCATCCGTGGGTTTATGCAGACGAAGTGCTGCAGGCGGACGCCGCCTGCGGCAACGGGCAGATCGTGGATGTGTGCACGCGCGGCGGCCATTGGCTCGGCGCCGGGTTTTATAACAGCGCGTCCAAGATCCGCGTGCGCGTGCTCTCGCGCAACGCGAATGACCGTTTCGATGAGGCGTTCTGGGCGCGGCGCATCCAGTATGCGGTCGATTACCGCCGTACGGTCATGGGGCCGGATTTCGATAACTGCCGCCTGATTTTCGGCGAGGCGGACGGTTTTCCGGGCCTGACGGTCGATCGCTTCGGCCCGATCCTGGTCGCGCAGGTACTCTCGCTGGGTATGGAGCTGCGCAAGGTGCAGCTGTTCACGCTCCTGCTGCAGACGCTGCGCGCAGGCGGGGAACAAATCGACGCGATCTACGAGCGCAACGACGTTAAACTCCGGCAGAAAGAGGGCATGGAGCAGGGGACCGGCTTTGTGCCTCTGGATGGTCTGCAGACAGACCTAGACGGACATGTGACGATTCGGGAAAACGGGATCCTGTACGATGTGGATTACATCCACGGGCAGAAAACCGGCTTCTTCCTCGACCAGAAGTATAATCGCCGCGCGGCCGCCCGGCTTGCTCCGGGCAAGCATGTGCTCGACTGCTTCACGCACACCGGGGCCTTCGGACTCAACTGCGCGGCGGCGGGCGCGGCATCTGTCGTATCGGTGGATGTATCCGAAGACGCGCTCACGACCGCGCGGCGCAACGCAGCGCTCAATGGTCTGCAGGATCGTGTGGAGTATCTCTGTGCCGATGTGTTTGATCTGCTCACAAAGCTGGCTGAGCAAAAGCGCGGGACATATGATTATATCATTCTCGACCCACCCGCCTTCACCAAGAGCAGCGCAACCGTGGCCAACGCCATCCGCGGCTACAAGGAGATCAACCTCAAGGCCATGCGCATCCTGCCGCGCGGCGGCTATCTTGCCACTTGCTCGTGCTCACACTTCATGACGGATGACCGCTTTCGCGCCATGCTGGCGGACGCCGCTAAGGACGCGCAGGTCTCCCTGCGGCAGATCGAGGCACGTCAGCAGGGGCCGGATCATCCGATTCTCTGGAATGTGCCGGAGACGGATTATTTGAAGTTCTATCTCTTCCAGATCGTTTGACATAGGCGAAAAAAAAGCCCGTTGGCAGCTGCCAACGGGCTTTTCCATGCATGAATTTACAGCACGTTCATGAGGTTGAACGCGATGATCAGGCCTGCAAACACGATGGAGACCGTGGAGCAGAGCTTGATGAGGATGTTCAGGGACGGGCCGGAGGTATCCTTGAACGGGTCGCCGACGGTATCGCCAACGACAGCCGCCTTGTGCTGGGGGCTGCCCTTGCCGCCGTGGTTGCCGCGCTCAATATACTTTTTCGCGTTGTCCCAGGCACCGCCAGCGTTGGACATGAACACGGCCATCGCAAAGCCGGTGACAGAAACACCGCCGAGCAGACCGACAACACCGGTGGGTCCAAGGATCAGGCCGGTGACGATCGGAACGACAACAGCCAGCAGCGCCGGGGCGACCATCTCGTGCAGGGCGCCCTTGGTGCACAGGCTGACGCAGGCCGCATAATCCGGGTCTGCCTTGTAGTCCATGATACCGACGATCTCGCGGAACTGACGGCGCACTTCCACGACGATGGACTGCGCAGCGGTCTGCACAGCGCTCATGGTCAGTGCGGAGAAAACGAAGGTGAGCATCGCGCCGATGAACAGGCCGACCAGGACGGACGGGCTCGTCAGCGTGAAGTTGAGGGTCTCGGGCGTGCGGGTCTGCACGATGTTGACGTAGGACACGAGCAGCGCCAGAGCGGTCAGGGAAGCAGAGCCGATCGCGAAGCCCTTGCCGGTGGCAGCAGTGGTGTTGCCAAGGGAATCAAGAGCGTCGGTGCGGTCGCGGACTTCTTCCGGCAGACCGGACATCTCGGCAATGCCGCCGGCGTTGTCGGCCACGGGGCCGTAAGCGTCGGTCGCAAGGGTGATGCCGAGGGTGGAGAGCATGCCGACAGCGGCAATGCCGATGCCGTACAGGCCCTGGTTGAACTCAGCGGTGAACGCGCCGCTGGCGTCGATGATCGTGGTGGTGCCGCCTGCGCAGAAGTAGCTGAGCAGGATAGCG
>ENA-ORRH01000997-ORRH01000997.1-human-gut-metagenome-genome-assembly--contig:-NODE-997-length-15670-cov-3.66257_pt1 | contig 15670 bp, 6 predicted proteins | sample MGYA00242173_ERZ509130 | MGnify/ENA primary metagenome ERZ509130 (study PRJEB26280, sample SAMEA2338633) | human gut metagenome | biome: human gut; feature: human-associated habitat; material: faeces... | reverse complement strand
ATTGAGGTCGAACCAGTTTTCCGTGACAAGCCCGCCATTGGTGGAGACCCTCATATTGTTCATATTTTCGTAGCGTCCGGTCCAGCCTACGGTGGCGGCAATGTCGAAGCGGTTGATATTATAGTTGAAGTTCAACATAACATCTCCATAGACAATGTCGTAACGGCGGTTGATGGACTGGAAGCTACCGTTGGGGTCGTATAGGGAATTGGGTTGTTCGCTTTCATATTTCAGTGTTTGCTTCACATCTGTGATATCAGTTGAAACCTGGGCGCGCAGACTCAGCCAGTTGGTTATCTGCCAGGTGGGGCGAATCATACCGATGAGCCGGTTCTCTGTCTCGTCGCTATGGTGATGGTACATATTCCACAGCATGTTGTTCACTCCGGTGGCGTAACTGGGGTCGTAGGCCCATGATTCCTCAGGAGTCAGCGTGGCGTTTCCTCCGACAAAGGTATTACGGTATCCCAGACTGGTGACGTAACTTTGTTTCAGATAGGGAATGTCCAGGAAGGTGGAGAACATGTTGCCGAAACCGCTGTATAGGTTGAGCGAGGTTTGCGGGCGGTCTTCTACATTCTGTACGATGTAGTTAAGGGAGTATTCCAGTTTCAGCGGTTTCGCCAGTTGATACGAACCGGTCAGCTTGAAGTTGTGTTTGGTGAAGCTTCCGGTCAGGGCATTGGGAATCTCGTCCATGAATGTGTAGGAGAAGCGGTTGCTGGTGGTTTCCGTCCCTTGTGAGATGGCGAGATTGTAAGTCTGGGTCCAGCCGGTGCGAAACAACTCTTTCCACGGGTTGTCGGTCAGTGCCTGGTAGGGGCGCATCTTCCCGTCCCAGTAAAGTACCTCGCTGCCGTCGTATTTCGGGCCGAAGGACAAGGTGGTGGAACGGAGGCTTTTGTAGCTTTGTCCGTTTAGGGTTCTCTGATAGAAGCCTCCCGTCTGTTTCTCATAATCGCTGTATGCGGTGTTGTAGGTTCCCGGCCCGTATACGGTCTGTACTTTTGGTAGATAAGCCGGTAAGTTTGCCATGACTTGGGCATTGAAGTCCACCGTCAGCTTGCCGCTTTTGGCGCGCTTGCTAGTGATGACTACCGCACCGTTTGCAGCCTCCGAGCCGTAGAGAGCTGTGGCGGAAGCTCCTTTCAGAATACTGAGGCTCTCGATGTCCTCTGGGTTGATGTCTACCAGACCATTGGAACGGATTTGTCCGTCGTTGCCAAATTCGGCGAAGTCCGTGCTTTTACCCGTGCCGCCGTTGCGGATGGGTACACCGTCCAGAATGATGAGTGGCTGGTTATTTCCAGTGATGGAAGTCAGTCCGCGTACGTTGATGGAGACAGCTCCGGCAGAACCGCCTTGTGTCTGTGTGATGCGGACTCCCGGTGCTTTACCGTACATGGCAGAGGCAAAGTTGGGTGCTCCTGCCTTTACCAATTCGTCTGCACTGATGGTACTGATGGCATAGCCGACACGTTTCGTGTCTTTTTTGATACCCATTGCCGTTACTACGACTTCTTTCAGTTGCTGGGTATCTTCGCTGAGTGTAATCTTCAGGTCGCCTTGCTTTTTTCGTTTTGCCAGGTTTATCTCCCGAGTAGCATAGCCCATGTAAGCGATAGAGAGTGTTGCATCTGCAGGAACGGTCAGTGTGAAGTTGCCGTCCACATCGGTAATGACGCCGTTGTTGGTGCCTTTCTGTATGACGCTGGCACCGATAAGCGGTTCTCCCGTTACATCTCTTACAATGCCTGTAATGGTTCGGTTCTCTTGTGCAAAGGCTGTTCCGGTGAAAAGAAATGTTAATAACCAACTTGCAATAATCAAACTTTTTTGGAAGTGCGACGCTGAATGTGGAATGTCACACCGTTTTCTCATCCTGATTTTCATACTACTGAAAAATAATTGATTTATCTTATTATAAATGTTACGTCCTTTCGGCAGATATTTTAGCAAGAGGTATGCCAAACGAAAGGCAGACTATCCTTTTAAGGATGAATAATGTTGATAATCAATTGCTTATTTTCTATCGGGAAAAAGGGAAGTTCGGGTGTTTGTGGTGTGGAGATGTGGAAAAAATCCACAGTAGGTATTCCACAATTTCCCTCTCTTCCCTTGAAGTCTTGTTGTCGACCCTTATTGGTAGCCTTGTTCATCGGAGGTATGCTCTATCACTACAATAAAATCTGGTGCAGTTGCAGTGGTTGCATTTTTTTTCAGGGTGGGAGTGTTTTTGACCTTTATCCGGGAAGGATTACTCGAACGAAAGAGCTATCAGCCTGCGGTTTGTGAGATTGATATTAAGCCAGTATAAATCAGAGAATTACTTTCAAAATGTGACTACTATGGTTACTGTGGCAAATATAGTTATTCTTGATGGAAGAACTGCATGTTTGGCGTAATAAGTATCTATGTTTGGGAGAGAAAGGATAGGGAGGTACTCTTACTTTTAGGAAATTAATATCATGTTTGCACCTTATTTGTTTCGTGCAAACATGATATTAATAAATCTTAGTGGTTTATTTTACTTCCCACGTATCATTCGTCATCAATAACTCCTCGAAGTTGTGATACTTCTTCTTGGCAGACACCTCTTCGATTTGTTCATGAACAGCATCGTCGTAAGTAGGAGCTTCCACATCGCGGATAACACCGAGTGCAATCGGGAAGTCGGGACCTTCCATCAGGGCAAGCTTCAGTTGCAGGGTGTTGTCCATGCAGTGGGCATCGTGGATGAGGATATCCTTCTCTGTAATGCCGTTCTCACCGAGTTTCACGACTTTTAGACCAAAGCCTTCCTGCATCAGTCCGTATTCGTTGTTCTCGCCGAAGAGCATCGGTTCGCCGTGTTTCAAGTAGATGGCATTCTTGGCGCGGTCTTCCTTTTTGGCTACGGAGTCATGCGTACCGTTATTGAAGATAACGCAGTTTTGCAGAATCTCGCAAACGGAAGCCCCTTTGTGAGCCATGGCTGCCTTCAATATTTCCACTGTCCCCGGAGCATCGGTAGCTACCGCGCGGGCAAAGAAACGGCCGCGGGCACCGAAGCAAAGCTCTGCCGGGTGGAATGGATCTTCTACCGTACCATAGGGAGACGACTTGCTGACGAAACCACGTGGAGAGGTCGGAGAATATTGACCTTTGGTCAGACCGTAGATGCGGTTGTTCAGCAGAATCATGTTCAGGTCGATGTTACGGCGTACGGCGTGGATGAAGTGATTACCGCCGATGGCCAGACCGTCACCGTCGCCGGAGATTTGCCATACCGTCAGGTTGGGATTGGCAACCTTGGCACCTGTAGAGATGGCAGCAGCACGTCCGTGGATGGTCTGCATCGCATACGTATTCATGTAATAGGGCAGACGGCTGGAGCAGCCGATACCTGAGATGACGGCATTCTCCCAAGGAGCTTTGCCGATTTCTGCCATTGCTTTGTGCAGTGAAGCCAGAAAGAAGTGGTCACCACAACCCGGACACCAACGGGGTTGTCCTTTTTTATAGTCTTTTGCTGTATATTCGCACATAATCTTTTTTAATTGATAGTTGATAATTGATAGTTGATAATTGGTGGCTGGTCATTGATAATCCGCATATTACGCATGGTTATTATCAATTGTCAACTGTCAATTATCAATTAATTTATTGAACGCTGCGACCAGCTCGGCAACGACGAACGGTTGTCCTTTGACTTCGTTGAACTGGTACGGGGTGAAGTTGTCTATCTTCATACGTAGATAACCTGCAAATTGTCCGAGATTCTGTTCGGCAACTACCACCTTCTTGTACTTCTTCAGAACGGTTTCCGTGTTCTTGGGGAGCGGATTCAGATAAGTGAAGTGGGCGAGGGCAACCTTCTTGCCTGCCTTGTTCATCTCTTCCATGGCCGAATACAAGTGGCCGTATGTACCGCCGAAACCGACAATCAGCAAATCGGCATCGTCTGCACAGCCTTGCACTTCTACATCAGGTACGGGGATTTTGGCAACCTTCTCGGCACGCAGGTGGCACATCAAGTCATGGTTTTCGGGATCGGTGGAGATGGCACCGGTATTGCTGTCTTTCTCCAGACCGCCGAGGATGTGCATATAGCCTTCTTGTCCGGGGATGGCCCAATAGCGGACACCTGTTTCGGGATTGCGTTTGTACGGAGTATAGTTGTCCTTCATTTCGGAAGTCACGTAGGGAGGGGTGATGGCGGGATAGTCTGCCAGTTTGGGCAGCTTCCAGGCGCCGGAGCCATTGGCAACAAAGCCGTCGGTCAGCAATACGACCGGGGTCATGTGCTCCAGTGCAATTTTGCTTGCCATGTAGGCTGCGTCGAAACAGCTTGTGGGTGAAGAGGCGGCGATGACGGGCATTGGGCTTTCACCGTTGCGGCCGAACAATGCCTGCAACAAGTCTGTCTGCTCTGACTTGGTGGGCAGACCGGTAGAAGGACCGCCACGTTGCACGTCGAGCACAACCAGCGGAAGTTCTGTAATGACTGCCAGGTTCATAGCTTCCGATTTCAGGCAGACACCGGGACCGGAAGTGGAGGTCACAGCCAGCGCACCTGCAAAAGCGGCGCCGATAGAAGTGGCGCAACCGGAAATCTCGTCTTCGCATTGCACGGTCATCACGCCCAGAGACTTGTGCTTGGAGAGTTCGTGCAGTACATCGGTTGCCGGAGTAATGGGATAGGAGCCGAGGAACAGCTTCAAGCCAGCCTTTTCAGCTGCGGCGATGAAACCGTAAGCAGTTGCTTTGTTCCCCGTGATATCCATGTATCTGCCGGGAACGGTAGTCTTACTTTCAATCTTATATGTATGGGCTACGGAAGCATGGGTGTTGTGTCCGTAGTCATATCCTGCATGGATGACCTTGATATTTGCTCCGGCAATTTCGGGCTTTTTGGCGAATTTCTCGCGGATGAAATCTTCGGCTATTTTCAGATCGCGGTTGAACAGCCAGCATACCAGGCCTACTGCAAACATATTGCGGCATTTCAGCATGGACTTGTTGTCCATTCCGGTGTCGGCAAGGCAGTCTTTCACCATCTTCGAGATGGGGGCGGCGATGACATCCTGCTTAATACCCATTTCCTCTATCGGATTATCGGTCTTGAAAGCGGCCTTTTCCAAGTCTGACTTCTGGAAAGCATCTGTATCGATGATGATACAAGCAGTGGATTTAGCAAACTTATATTGGGTTTTCAGTGCGGCGGCGTTCATCGCTACCAATACGTCGCATTTGTCACCTGGGGTATAGACTTTCTCTGCACCGATATGTACCTGAAAACCGGAAACACCGGTGAGTGAGCCTTGCGGGGCGCGGATATCTGCCGGATAGTCGGGGAATGTACTGATATCATTGCCCACGGTAGCCGAAACTGTTGAAAAGATGTTGCCGGCGAGCTGCATACCATCGCCGGAGTCTCCGGAGAAGCGGACTACCACTTGCTCCAGTTCTTTGACCATCATGTCGTTTGCCATAACTTACGAATTACTATAGATTATTTGAGGATTACTATTCCGTTTACATAGGCAGCAAATTTCGGAAAGTTAATCGGATTAACAAAACTTTTTTCGGAAAATCGGCAGAATACATTATCTTTGCATCCGTAATCAGCTTGCGTCGTGTAAAAATAGTGTAGAAGTTCTATAAATATTCTACATATTCCGCTGATTATCAGTTGAGGCTCTGTAGTTCAACGGATAGAACAAGAATTTCCTAAATTTTAGATAGGGGTTCGATTCCCCTCGGAGCTACTTTTCAAGCCCGTCTCCATTAAGGTGGCGGGCTTTTTGTTGCTTGTTGAATTCGGCTATTATTTCTTCCTTTTTTGTTTTTCTACGAAAAAACAAGAAATCAATCGTTCTGTGTTGAGTTGAAAAATATGGGATTTAAAATTGCGTGATTCTTGTCGTTACTTTTCGGAACTGCTCTTTATAACCGGCTAGGTTATAGCAAACCGGAATGGTACTGTTGCCGACACGGTATATGCCGAATTTGAAGTAATATCCTTCTTCGTCATTGCGGCCAATCAGTATCTCCTCATTGTTTACGATATGTTCTTTCACTTCCTTTTCTGATTGACGGTAGGACATGGTTACGTCAAGAAGTCCGGGTTTAAGAATGGTTTCTTTTTCTTTTCCATATTCGGTCCAGTCTATATTTACCTGAAAAGTTATCCAGCAATCTTTGGGGAAATTCTCGAATGGCATTTTATATGCTATTGTCGAGGTTTTGAAGGTAGAGGTGACTGGATGCATGATTTCTGCCTTGTCAGGATTGGCATTACAGCGGTCGGTCTTGTCCGTCAGCCATTTGCGGTCCGAATTGGCTTTGATGTAGAAATAACCTTGTGAAAAGCCGAAGGCAAGCGGGGGATAACCGCCTTGTTCTATCAGCCAACCGTTCGGTTTCCCTGCTCTGTAGAGGGTATCTCCTTGGGCGTTGATTTTGATAATTTTATCATATGCCGTATTTTTCTTGAAAATCATTCGCCTCTCCAGTTCCAGAAACTCCTTGGTACTGAGTCTCATTACTTTGCCATCAGGGTCGGACACAAGTGTACGGCTTGGCATGCCGTGCCATTGGGCAAAGATGGTAGATACGTTTTTGTCAAGGGTATGTGGAATGTAAACAGAGAATGTGTAGCTCATGGATGAACCTTGCGGGCAACTTCCCTTGCCATAATGATAGACGGTCTTCATCTTTTGAGCATTGGGATATTCATCTGCCGGATAGTTTTTGAAATCGTCGGATACGGCATAGCAATAGCATAGTTCGGCGCGACCTTTGGTTTCTCCTTTAGAGTAGCCTTCCAGAGTGTTGTCATCTTGTTTCAGCTCAAAACGGTAAGAAGGCTGTCCTTGAAAGGGACGGGAGTAGTCCAGTTGTATGGCATGGGACTTATTGGTACCTACGGCCACCCAACAGCCGTCGACAATCTGTCGGATACGAGCAGAGTCGGCCTGTACATTCACACGTTCCTTGATGGGAGTTAATTCCGGCCATTCCATTATTTCGGGCAAACCTTTTCTTGATTTCACTCCATAGAAGTTGGATTGGGATTTGTTTTTTGCCCGGATAAGGCGTAGTTTGCATTTTGTTGATTTGTCAGGGGCCAGCGTTACGCTTTCTCCGGTTTTCAGGTCCAGTTCATAGGTCTCATTACCCAGCGGTTTGATGGAGACGGTACGTCCTGCAGATAGCTGATGGACGGCATCCCATCCGGATAACTGTATACGGCAAGGTTGTCCTTTTTCACTGGTCAGGCTGACCCATTCGGTTCTTCCGTCTTGGCGTTGAGCCGAGACGGTAAATCCTCCTTCCGCCCTGAGGGCATGGAAAGCACAATCTTTCCAATGGTCTGGCACAGCCGGGAAGATACGTATAGTCTCATCCCAGCTTTGTATAAGCAGCTCAGTAAGGGAGGCCGCAGCACTTAATGGGGTTTCTATTACCGGATTCTTGCCTTGACTTTCCACATAGAATGTATTGGGTAGCAGAATGCTGATTCCGATTGGTTTGTTGATGAAATGTGCCAAGCGTTCGTAAGCCTTGTTACCGTTACCCAAATAGGCATATAGAGAAGCTGCTCCGGTATAGGAATATCCTGCTAATCCTTTCCCATCTTCTAAAGACAACCAGTGTTCGATGGATTTCTCCAGGAATTTACGGTTCTCTGGTACATCGGGATGTAAAAGTCGGAAAGGGTAGAAGGCCAATAGGTGCGAATAATGGCGGTGGGACTTCTCCAGCGGTTTGTTGGCGGCAATCATCAGACCGTTTTCATTGGTGGGATATGGAGCCAGTCGTGTCAGGATTTCTTTCCAGCGTGCATAGTCGGGATGAGTGCTTGAAGTTCTGTCATGACATGCTATCAATGTTTGGAGCAACCAGCTCAGTGAAGCTAATCCGTAATTGCTGTCATTGTATTTTTGGAACCCTTCATATTCGGGAGACTCAATATGGGTGAGATGCCATGTGTTTTCTTTATAACACAGTATTTTATCGAATACGGCAAATGCGTCCAGTGCTTTTGGAACTACTTGTTGTTTGATATCTTGCCAGTCAGCACCGGCATATCGCAGGTACATATAATAGTTTTGCAATGCCCAGGTGTAGTCACCTATCTTGCATGGTTCAATAGAACGGACAAGTGAAGGAAACACTTCATCCATCAGTCGCTGGAAGTTTTTGCCTTGTTCCATCCTATTGGCTGGTCCTATGGGCATATAAGTCAGTTGTATATTTAGGTTCCACCAGAAACTGGGCCATGGGCTCAGTTTGAAGAAAGTGCCCATTACGTCCATTGCCGGGCCATCCGGATGAGAACAAGTGGCAAGTTTGTACATCTGTATGAAATAAAAGTTCTCCAGTTTTTTGTCCGGAATGGAAAGGAAAGAACGTTCGTGGTAGGCATTCCACCACTGGCGTGTCTTTTGTTTCAACAATTTAGTTCCTGTAATCTGTGTTGCTTCTACAGTCTTCATGGCTTTGGCAAGAGAGAGGGATGAAGCCGGCACTTCATTGGCTGTAGACACGTACAATACGGAACGTGATTTTCCGCCCGGCACCTCTTTCCAGTAGGTTGCATAGTCTCCTCCCGCCAACAAGGACTGTACCCAACTACCTTCTTTGTCTTTTTGGTTGACGACAGGTGCGGGGTTGTCCTTGTATTTTAATTTTTCTTTCAAATGGGGAAATACTCTTATGCGGGGAGAGCATGGGTTCCCGGGAATCCCCTTCCAGCGGTAAGGGACTCCGGAGGAAACTTCCACGATATTCACTTCTTCGGGTTGGGGAGTATAGGCGTGGAAAGTCAAGTCTCCTTTGTCTGTTTTTAGGTGTCCGGTCAGTTCGGCATTGTAAATGTCGAGATAAAAAGTGCCTGAAAGTATCTTCCCTTCAGGGAATAATAGCATTTTACCGACATCAAGCCTGCAAAAATCCACCATTTTATCTGCCTCTTCCGTGCCAATGGAGGTTTTTCGGTAGGGAGCTTTCCTATGATCTGTGACATCGGGACGTCCCAGATGGAAAACTAATGCATTGAGTGTGGAATCGGCATATACCATCATGCCGACCAATCCATTACCTAAAAAAGCACCTTCATTCCATTGCATGGGTAATTGTTCCCATATCAAGGCATGTTGGCGCATATACTTTTCCATGTCCGGAAACGAAGCTCCGGACATGGAAGTACATATGAAAAACAATAAAATTACGATTTTGATTGTACTACGCATAAATTTATTCCTTTTAGTTGGGCAACGGTATCATTGCTCTACGACCATAGTTAAATTTCAGACCTCTTTTATAAGCTTCAGGACCATATAGGTCTTGGATATCCATTTCACCCAAGTTCACGAGGATTCCCCGCGCCATGAGTCCGGCATCTTCGTTTTCAAGGCGTGGCAGGGTTTCTGCGGCTTCTCTCAGCTCCGACAGGAAAGGACGGATACAGTCACGCATATCAGGGTCTAAAGATAAGCATTCCAGTGAAGAGTACCCTATTTTTCTGTATTTTTCCTCTGTGGGAATAATTAGGCGGGCAACGCTTTCTTGACTTTTACCCAGATAGGCTGCGGCATAGGCGGCTTCGGAAGCGATGTAGGGATTACTGTCTTGGAGGAGTGCCAACAAGGCTTGCGGACAAGAAGATATTTGCTTTTCTCTGGCAAGTTTGGCATATCCTACTACTCCCCAGAATCTCATTTCGGATAGCGGATTGGTAATTGCTTCTTCTAACATAGACAGAGAGGCGGTGGTTGCTGTTCCAGCTGTTTCAACAAGAGTATAAAGTTCGTTCAGAGGATATTTCTCCTTGCGCACTTTGTCGTAAAGAATATGACCGGTGCGTGAAGTGGGAAGGAAGAACCCCAAATCACCGGTGACACGAATATGGTCAGATAGTGCTTGGCGCATTTTGGACAAGATTTCTGCATATTCGGGAGTACCGGATAAGTCGTGCAGTTCATCCGGATCTTTTTCAAGGTCAAACAGCATTTCTGCCGGATGGGCTTCGAAAGTCAGTTTCCAGTTAGGGTTGGTATTATGCCCTTCCAATACTAGTTTATCCCATGCTTTGTTGGAAGGCATTCCCCATTGATAATAATTGCGCAGGGCAAACTGACGATAGGGGATATAACTACGGATATATTTGAAACGCCCATCGGTAACGGCGCGTACCGGCATGAAATGATGCAATTGATTGGCTGCTAATGCAAATTGCATCTGGCGTTTTTCTTTGTTTGCAAACTTGCCGTAAAGTGCTTTGCCCTGCATCTGTTTGGGTGGTTTTACCCCTGCAAGACTAAGTACGGTAGGCCCTAAATCCGTGAAGTTGACCAAGCTGTACTCTTTGCCTGAAGCCTGCTTGGCCAGGTGTTGCCATTTGGGCGGGAAATAGACAATCAGAGGTACTTTTAGACCGCTTTCGTACAAATATCCTTTACCACGGGGTATACAACCGCCGTGGTCACTGAAGAAAAATATAATTGTATTTTCATCCAAGCCTTTCTCTTTCAGGTCTTTCAGGAAGAATCCCAGCCAGGTATCCACGTCTTGTACTGCTTCTAAATGACCGGCATAGTCGGAACGTACTTCCGGCAAGTCGGGAACATAAGCAGGCAATGAAAGCAGTGCCGGGTATATGCCTTCCCGTGTGTAATCTCTGCGTCCGTCTGTATGGAAAGTTCGGATGCGTCCCATGTGTGAGGTTACCGTGTTGAATACAGCGAAAAAGGGTTGGTTCTTTTTTCGTTTGGGACTATTGTATGAGGCTTTGTTGCTACATTCGTCCCAACATATTTTATTGTCAGTGGTAGAGTTGTAGTGTGTCTTGCTGTTGTTTGTACAGTAATATCCGGCTTCGCGTAATTTCTGTGGAAAGAAGATGTCAGCAGGTGTATCGTAGGGCACAGGATGGATGTCCATGCCGTAAGTGCTTGAATAGCATCCGGTAATCAGTGAAGAACGGGCAGCCGAGCTCTGGGGAGCTACGGACCATGTGTTCATAAACTGTATGCCGCGGGCGGCAAGGCTGTCCGCATTGGGAGTATGTACTCCTCTGTTGCCGTAGCAACCGAATTCGTATGCACTAGTATCTTCAAAGGTGAGCCAAAGAATATTGGGCTTTTCGTTTTTTGTGTCTGCCGCCTTTGTCTGTGTGGAATACAATCCGCAGAAGGCAGTACACATTAATAAAGGTAGGTGTCTCATAAAGCATTAAGAATTAAGAACATTTGTTTCCCGCAGCTAAAGTAGTCCGTTTGTGTTTAACTGAGACTTCCTTATGTTTAAAAGTGTACCAATATTGTTTTGGCAAGTGAGGTTTCAACAATATTAGCATTGATTCAACAATATTACAAGAGGTTTAAACGCCCATTGGCATGATATTGAATAAAAAGAGAGTGAAATACTGATAACAAAGGACTAACTTTGAGCATTAAAATCTAACCATGAAAGAGATATGAAAAACATGTTGTTTATGATGGTGCTGTTTTGTGTATCATCTTTGGCAGGACAAGCACAGAATGTAAATGCGAACTCTTTTGATGATTCATTGCGTAGTGAAGCGGATAAGCTGTTGACGGAATGGATGGATGCTTTTCTGGCTTATCAGTGCACCTATTCCGATTCCGCACTTGATGGAGGAGTCTTATGCCCTGCATGTGCCCGTATGCATGGACGTATAGGTGATGCCGTACTTCCTTTGATGTATTTGGCAGAAAAGACCGGAAACCAAAAATATTTGCTTGGAGCCAAGCGCTTGATGGCGTGGATGGAGAATGTGCACCGTCCGGACGGGTCATGGATGAACGATGTACATGTATCGGATTGGAACGGTACGACGGTATTTGCAGCGATTGCTCTTTATGAAGCTTTGCATTATCACGGACATCTATTGGATGATTCAACCCATCATCATTGGAAACAGCGATTGGTAGAGGCTGGTGAGTTTATGATGAACAATCCTTTCATTTATAGCCGAAGGCGAGAAGGCATGAGAAATATGAATGTAAATTATTCTGCTTCAGCAACCTATGCACTATATGCTATCGGTGAAATGTGCAATCGGCCTGAATTTAAGAAGGAAGCCGAAGAGATAGCTCTCGGATTAAAAGAATATTTTACCGTGAATGACTGTTTCTTGTATGGCGAGGGACCTAATATCGCCTCAGAAACTCCAAACGGTTGCCGTCCGGTAGATTTGCTTTATAATGTAGAAGAATCACTGCCTAATATGGCATATTATGCAGTGATGGCAAACGACATGGAACTATTTTCGCTTGTGGAACGTTCCATGGATACTCATCTTGAGTTTATGTTACCCGATGGCGCTTGGGACAACAGTTGGGGAACACGAAGCTTTAAATGGACTTATTGGGGCGGGCGTACCAGTGATGGCTTTATGGGAGGTTATTATTTGATGGCTGCTGCCCGTCATCCGGAATATTTGGAAGCCATTCGCCGCAATATCCGTTTATTGAGTAAGGCTACCCATGGTGGACTTCTTTATGGAGGAATGCATTATTTTGCATCCGGTGTTTCTCCTTGTATTCATCATACATTTGGGCATGCCAAGGCGTTGGCTTCTTTTTTAGAACTGCCTTCTGTGAAAATGACTTCTTTGGAAAAGCTTCCCCGTGACTCCGTTTACGGAGTGAAGTTCTTTAAGGATATTCGTACGTGGCTTTTATCCCAAGGAGATTGGCGTGCCACATTTACCGGATATGACGCCGAATATAAAGTGAAAGGGACTCATCCAATGGGAGGTGCTCTTTCGTTGTTGTGGCATGCTCAGGCAGGACCTATATTTGCTGCGACTATGAACCGGTATAAATTGATTGAAGCTCCCAATATGCAGGACAATGTCCGTAAATATCTGATGGGAGGTACCCCCCGGGTTGAATCGATTCAGGATGAAGTTGCATATAGTAATCTGGACGATTTGAATACGGACATTACTTGTTTTATAGAAGACGGGTTCTGTCGATTTAATGTAAATTCTCATTTGGTTGATATCAATCAACAGTCTCCAAAGCAGGGAGAAGTACCGGTAGAGGTGAACTATGCATTTTCAGAACAAGGAGTGAGCATAAGCGTGGAACGTTGCAATGACTCGGCTTACCTTGTGTTGCCAGTTATCGCGTCGCCCAAAGAAGAGGTGAGGATAAGTACGCGAGAAGCTTCCATAAAAAAAAATAAGGGGATATTGTACATCACTTGCGAAGCAGGATATATAGATGTAGCACCGACAGATAGTGATGGACGAATCTTTAATCCGGTTCCAGGATTCTCTTTTGTACCTTTGCGAATAATACCGGAAAGTATTGGCAAGAAAATACAGATTAATATTTACTTTTGCTAATGTGTTTTATTTATTTGCCTCATAATAGATTACAAACATGAAAATACAGCAATATTTGTTAGTGCTTTTAGAAGTATTATTCCCCTACATGTTGAATGCCGATGTCACTGAAGATATTCACTTTTCCCATATTGGTTTGGAGGAAGGATTGTCGCATAGTACGATTTTTGCGATTAATCAGGATAAAGGAGGGAATTTATGGTTTGCGACGTATGATGGTGTGAATAAATATGATGGTTACAACTTTATTGTATATCGTCATCAATATACCAATCCCAAAAGTATTGCCAGCGATATATCCCGTTGCATCACAATGGATGATTCAGACCGGATTTGGATAGGAACTCGTGAGGGGTTGTCTCTTTACAATCATTATAAGGATGAATTTTCCAATTATTATTATAAGAGAAATGGTTTGAACGTAGCTGTGACCAGTATTATCCCGATAAAAAAAGATTGGTTGATGTTGGAAAGAGTGTTTCCTTTCGGATACATTATCCTCTTCTTTGCATGGATTGCAGCCGGCAGCTTTGGTACGCCAGGGTGATTGTATCTATATAGGTACTGAGGAAGGTGTATATATTTATACTTTGTCAAACGGTATTTTGGAGAAACTAGTGGATGTGCCTACTGGCATCCGGGTTCATACCATTCTGTGCCAGATGTTTAATAGAATATGGCTGGCTACGGAGGGAGATGGACTTTATCTGTACGACATGAAGACAAAGGAGCTGAAGAATTACCGTTATGAAGATGGGAAATCAGGATTGAACTCAAACTATGTGCGTTCTTTAGCACTGGATACAGAGAATCGCCTATGGGTGGGAACCTATGGTGGATTGAATATCTACAAGGAGGGATCAGACAGTTTCTCGTCCATTAAAAGCTCTGAGATTCAGGAAGGAAGTTTATCGCAGAATTCAGTCCGGAGTATTTTCAGAGATTCGCAGGGTGGCATGTGGCTGGGTACTTACTGGGGAGGGCTGAATTATTATCATCCTTTGTGTAACCGTTTCCAGCGTATCAAACATGTCCCGTTCTTGAACTCACTCAGTAATAATGTGGTCAGTTGCATTGTTGAGGATAACAAGCATAATTTGTGGATTGGCACGAGCGATGGCGGTTTGAATTACTATGATAATGCCTCTCAGCTATATAAGAATTATCTATTCAATTCGGGCAATCTAGATGTACCTTTCAAGGATATCAAGACGGTGTATGTAGATGAGGTACAAGATAGAATATATGTGGGGGCACATGCCGGAGGAATGATGGTTTTACATCGTAAATCCGGTTACATAGAATATTATAATCGTCACAATAGCAATTTGCCGAGCAATAATATCTATTCTATTATTTCAGACGGGTATGGGGGGCTTTGGGTGGCATCGCTGGAATATTTATTGCATTTTGATATAGATAAACGCAATTTTACGATTGTTGATGTAGATGGGGACGGGCATAAATTGCAGCAATACAATCGCTTGTTGTTTTGTGACTCAAAGAAACGTATATGGGCTGGGGGAGAAATGGGAATTTCTGTTTTTAACCAGGTAGGTACCTCTTTGCTCCCTAATACGGATTTTCAGATAGCTTCTGTGTTGAAGCAAGCGTTTGTGAATTGTTTTTACGAAACATCTTCCGGATATCTGTGGATTGGAACACGTAACGGATTGTTTGCTTTGAAAGAGAGTGATAAGCAGTTTCTGCAATATACTACAGAAAACGGTCTGCCGAGTAATGTTATTTATGGAATTCTGGAAGATGCTTACGGGCGTTTATGGATAAGCACGAACCAAGGGTTGAGTTGTCTGAATTCGGAGAGTGGGAAGTTTCGTAATTTCACGATTATGGACGGATTACAAGGCAACCAGTTTAATGCTGGGGCTTATTGTCGAAAAGACAATGGCTACATGTTGTTTGGTGGAGTCAACGGCATTACTTCATTCCGTCCTGAAACGTTGATTGATAATCCTTATGCTCCCAAACCTGTGATCAATAAATTATTTGTTCATAATAAGGAGGTATTACCGGATGATGAAACCGGAATTTTAAAGGAAAGTATTACATACGTGAATCGTATAACTTTATCTTCATCTCAGAATTCATTCGCCATTTCTTTTGTCGTTTCCAATTATATAGCGGGTAAACATAATACATTTACCTACAAACTGGAGGGATATGATAATGTATGGTATAAGCAGAATGATATCAGCCTTGTTTCTTACTCCAATTTGCCAGCAGGGGATTACACTTTTTGTATAAAAGCAGCGAACAATGATGGTAAATGGAATGAGGAACCCG
>ENA-ORRH01000995-ORRH01000995.1-human-gut-metagenome-genome-assembly--contig:-NODE-995-length-15695-cov-1076.53_pt1 | contig 15695 bp, 9 predicted proteins | sample MGYA00242173_ERZ509130 | MGnify/ENA primary metagenome ERZ509130 (study PRJEB26280, sample SAMEA2338633) | human gut metagenome | biome: human gut; feature: human-associated habitat; material: faeces... | reverse complement strand
GGGCATCGCCCTGGGTATAATAGCAATCAGCAAGGCGCCCTGTAAGGGCAAAAGCCTTATAAATTGCCCAGTATTTTAAAGCTTTTGCCCTTACAGGGCGACAGGTTTGCGTCCGTAATTACCCAGGGCGATGCCCTGGGCTAGGAGCTTCTGCCCTTTCAGGGCGTGTGGGGCAAAACTTGCCAATTCAGAACTTCCCTTGAAAATTTCTTAGATAAATAATAGATTCTGGCAAATAGAAGGTTCGTTGCCACCAAATATGACAGGTGGTACAGCCATTATCGTGATTAAAAAAGATGATGGGCAAATACAATATATTCGCCATACAAAATGACGGTTGGGTATTTATAGATTTAATTTGCCCCTTCCAATAAGGGTACGGAAAAACAAGATAAAGTTTTTGCAACATGAGATAAAGTGTATATGGAGGAAAATATGTAATTTTGCAGCATCAACTAATAATTTTAATATAAAAGAATGAATGTTCGGAAAATAATGAGATGCATTGCTTTGGCTGTATTGTCTTATGACACAGCCTTGGCGCAGAATCCAATCATCAATAGCCAGTTTACTGCAGACCCAACGGCTCGCGTGTTTAATGGGAAGATATATCTCTATCCTTCTCATGACATACCGAGTCCGATAGAGAAACTGAAGACTTGGTTTTGTATGCCTGATTACCATGTCTTCTCTTCCGAGAACCTGATGGATTGGCAGGATCATGGAGTCATCGTTTCGCAGGATAAAGTACCTTGGGTGCAGGACGGCAGTTATACGATGTGGGCTCCTGACTGTGTAGAGAAAGACGGGAAATATTATTTCTATTTCCCTGCCGCTCCGAAAGGGGAGGAGAAGGGATTCGGAATAGGTGTGGCGGTTGCCGACCAGCCCGAAGGACCATTTATGCCGATGTGGAAACCCATAGAGGGTGTGCACGGCATAGATCCTTGTGTGCTGATAGATAAGGACGGACAGGCTTATATCTACTGGGCGGGAGCAGGTTTGCACATGGCTAAGCTGAAACCAAACATGACGGAACTTGCCTCGGAACCCAAACTGGTAGAGGGATTGCCTGAAGGATTCAAGGAAGGACCATTTGCCTTCGAGCGTAACGGCAAGTATTATTTCACCTTCCCTTGGGTACGTGAAAAGGATGGAACTGAAACGCTGGCTTATGCCATGGCTGACCATCCGATGGGACCTTTCACGTTCAAGGGCATCATCATGGATGAGTCGCCTACGAAGTGCTGGACCAATCATCATAGCATCGTGGAATATCAGGGTCAGTGGTATCTCTTCTATCACCATAATGATTATTCGCCTAAGTTCGACAAGAACCGCTCGGTGCGAATCGACTCTCTGAACTTCAATCCTGACGGAACGATACAGAAGGTGATACCTACGCTAAGAGGTGTGGGATTGACGAACGCTCGTTCGCGTATTCAGATTGACCGTTATTCTGCGCTGCAAGGCAAGGGTATTGGTATTGATTATCTGGATAAGAACAACTGTTTTGCCGGATGGAAGACTCTCTTCTCTAAATCGAATACTGCCCTTATATATAATAAGGTGGATTTCGGTAACGAGAAGGTGGAAGAAATCACCGTTCGTGCCAAGTCTTCAAAGGGCGGTGTGCTCGTAGTCAGAGCCGATGGCAAGAAGGGTAATATCATCGCTAAGGTGAAGATTCCGAAGTCGACTGGCTGGAAGAATGTCCGTGCCCAGGTGCTCCATGCTCCTCAGGGCGTTCATGCTCTCCATGTATCCTTGCAGAGTGGAGCCGATGTAGAGGTTGACTGGCTGGGCTTCGATGCGTTGCCTTGGGAAAAGGGAGCTTTCGAAACTCACCAGTATCGTAATCTCTTTGCCGATATGGGCTATAAGCAGGCTGATATAGACAAGAAGGTGAACGAAGTGTTCAATGATGTGTTCTATGGTAAGAACAAGGTCTATTTCGAGGTGGGCGATTCCATGGGATATGTCAGCGATATAAAGAACAATGATGTGAGAACCGAAGGCATGTCGTATGGAATGATGGCTGCCGTGCAGTTTGACAAGAAGGACATCTTCGACCGCCTCTGGCGATGGAGCAAAAGATACATGCAGCATCAGGAAGGACCTTATAATGGCTATTTCGCATGGAGCTGCAAGACTGATGGAACGAGAAATGCGCAGGGAGCCGCATCGGATGGTGAGCTCTATTTCGTAACTTCGCTCATCTTTGCATCCAACCGATGGGGAAATGATACAGGCATCAACTATCTGAAGGAAGCGCAGCATATTCTGGATTGCAGCATGCAGAAGGCGGGAATGGACCGCACAGCTCCGCTCATCAATCTTGAACATCAGCTCATCACCTTTACGCCCGATCATTGGGGCGGGAAGTTTACCGATCCTTCTTACCATCTCCCTGCCTTTTACGAGGTTTGGGCGAAATGGGCTAACGACGGACGGTCCCAGTTCTGGAAGGAGTGTGCTGAGAAAAGCCGTGAGTTCCTGCATAAGTGTATCAATGAGAAGACGGGCTTGAACCCGGACTATTGCAACTATGATGGCAGTCTGATGAAGACCGGTCGGTTGTTGGGTGATGCATTCCGTTATGACTCATGGCGAGTGCCAATGAACATAGCGCTCGATTATTCCTGGGCTTGCAAGGATAAGGAGTGGCAGCAGAAATATGCCAATACGCTGCAGAACTTCCTGTATAGTAAGGGCATTGATTCTTTCCTGGACCAGTATAATGTAGATGGAACGATGGTAGAAGATATTCTGCCGGCAGGTACGGCTCCTAAGGCACTCCGCCATTCTATCGGTTTTGTTGCCACTTCGGCTGCGGCTTCATTGGTCAGCAATCATGTGAAGGGCAGGGAATTCGTCAGTCATTTCTGGAATGCCAAACATGAACCGGATAAAGAAGGCTTCTTCGATGGCTATTACGACGGACTGTTGCGTCTCTTCGCCTTCATGCATCTGAGTGGCCGTTATCAGATTATCGAACCTCAATAATAATGAATAGTCTATGTACAACATTTTTAATAAAATAGTTAGATTGTTTTGTTTATGTGTATTCCTTTTTGGACATTCCTCTGCGGATGCCCAAAATAGGAATTTACCTGCAGACATCAATCCTTATTTCGGACCAGTCGGCAAGCAGGCTGTCATGCCTAATGCGGCTGGCTTTATTCAGAGATGGTTGCTCCTGGAGCCCATCTCTATGCCGGTCAAGAGCAATGTCGTTTTTACTGATTCTTATCTGAAGGAGATATTCCATACGCAGTATTTCCCTAAACAGATGGAAACAGTTCCTAAGGATGGAGCCTTCGTGAAGGTGGGCAAGGAAAAACTGAAATGGCATGCGCTGGACAGTAAACTGTTTAATGTGAAACTCTTCCGTTTCGCTACTTCATTTAAGAAGCCTAAGTATGGTGTCTTGTTCTGGGCGGTTACCATTATCGATTGCCCTGAGGAGATGAAAGACGTCCGCTTGTCTGTTGGCTCGAATGGTGCTTCCATGTGGTGGCTCAATGGTGAGGAGGCGGTGATGCTCGAAGGCGACCGAAGAATGGTTCGCGATGATGTGGTTTCTAAGAAGCTTACCTTGAAGAAAGGTAGGAATATCCTTCGTGGTGCAGTAATCAATGGACCTGGTATGAGCGACTTCTGTGTCCGATTCATCGACGGACAGGGCAAGCCTGTCAGAAACCTGTCTATTCACGTGAAGTAGTGCAATCAATAAAGAAAGTTATGAAACAGAACAATATATTTTTCAGATATTTTAGCCCGGTTGCTGCTCAGCAGAAACTTTATGCTGCTGCTTTGGTTGCCTTGTTGTCTTCCTCTGCTTACGAGGCAGAAGCCCAGGTGGGCGAACCTTTCATTCATGATCCTTCTACCATTGCCCTGTGTGATGGAAAGTATTATACCTTTGGAACGGGTGAAGGTGGAATCTGGTCGGAGGATGGCTGGACCTGGCAGGGTGGTGCTGTTCGTCCCGGAAGAGGAGCGGCTCCTGATGTGTTGAAGATTGGCGACCGTTATCTTGTAGCCTACAGTGCTACGGGCGGTGGATTGGGAGGCAGTCATCGCGGTGATGTCCTGACGATGTGGAACAAAACGCTCGATCCGAAATCGCCTGATTTCAAATATACTGAACCGGTGGTTGTTGCCTCATCCTTAGATGATGAAGACTGTGATGCCATTGATGCGGGCTTGTTGCTCGACCCTACTACCGGCAGACTCTGGCTCAGTTATGGTACCTATTTCGGATTTATCCGTCTGGTAGAACTCGATCCGAAGACAGGTAAGCGGATGGAAGGCAACGAACCGGTCAATATCGCCATCGACTGCGAAGCTACTGATTTGATTTACCGCAACGGCTGGTATTATCTTCTCGGCACTCATGGCACCTGTTGCGATGGTCCTAATTCTACCTACAATATCGTGGTGGGACGTTCGCGAAAAATAACCGGTCCATACGTAGATAATGTGGGCAGAGAGATGTTGCAGGGCGGTGGAAAGATGGTGATTGCAGCCAATAATCTGAAGACGGGTCCCGGTCACTTCGGACGCTATATTGAGGGAGAGGGTGTAGAAAAGATGTCGTTCCACTATGAGTCTGATTTCAGACAGGGAGGACGAAGCGTGTTGGCTATCCGTCCTTTATTGTGGAAGAACGACTGGCCTGTGGCTGGTGATGAATTTCATGCCGGAACCTACGAGATAGAATCGGAACGAAGAGGCTATGCCCTGGAGATTGCCGTAGATTTCGTGAGAATGCAACGTGATATCGAACCTTTCTGGATCAAGCCGACCAAGCCTCTGAAGAATATCGAACCTCAGACCTTGAAGGAGGTAGAGGCAGAATGGCCTAAGGGAGAAGTAAAGGTAAGAATGAACGATTACATGTTCCGTCCTCATCAGAAGTGGAGTATCATGCCTGCCGGAAAGGGTGGTTATCTGGGTGGTCCTTATTATAAGATCTGCATAGAAGGCACTACTCGCTATCTTACCGCAACCGCTCAGCATGATGTCATTGCCAAACCTGAGTTTACGGGTGAAGATGCCCAGCTTTGGCGCATCGAACAGCTCACCGATGGCACCTATCGCATCATGCCGAAGGCAGTGCCAGGCACTGAAGAGAAGCTTGCATTGGTTTCACTCGGCGACTGTACCCCAGGCTTGGCTCCCTTCGATTTCAATAGCGATAATTCTAAATGGAATTTCAGGCAACAATAATAAATAACTGAGCCCACTTTAAAAAGGGGCATATTTTGAATCCAGTCTGACCAGTGTGGTCATTCTGAGTGAAACATAGCAATCGGCTCCGCTGGTGAATATCTTTCGAGAAATCGCTTTGAAAGAGCCGAAAACTTCTCTAATAGGCCCGAAAAAGGCAAATATCGATCTTTGAAATGTTGAAATCTGGAATATTACCATCCTTCGGAGGTTCATCCACATACATCTGCTATATGCATGCATACGATGTTTGAGCAAGCCCCTATATCGGGTCTTGCCATTACGTGTATGAAAACTGTATTGGAACATGGCAGCTTCTACGTTATTCCGTTTATGCTGTTCCTCTAAAGGAAGGCTTTCTATCTGCTTCCTTAGCTGATAGGCTTTAATGTCTTTGTCTTCAAAGTAACGCCAACCGGTTTTGTTGTTCCATGGGATTCTCCATCGCTTTCTGGAGCCCTGCTTTGTGACGGCTTTGACGGCCTCATAGGTGTTGCCAGTAGCAATTTCCCTGATGGTCAGACCATCCTCGTCATGTGGTATCAGTTCCCATCTACAGCCACCTTGCATCTTACCTGTCTTGAGTTGCATAGCATTGTGATTCTTCGCAAACTCTCGATTGTCTGGACTTTGATAGGCACCATCTGCATAAAGGTCTTTAATGGTAGAATCCGTGACACGTTCACTGTTTTCCACAGCCTCCTGAAGGAAATGGCAGTCTGCAAATACTGCAGTTTCAACCTGAACGGAAGTGATGATGTTAGGCTTGCCTTCCTCTACAGTCTCTGTGATATTGGTCACATAGCCTTGCACCTTCTGGTCGTTCTTGCTACGATAGGTTGCATCAGGATCGTTAGGATTCTGAAGACTGTCAGCCTTTACCTCCTTCTTGTCTCGAAGTACAGCCTTTCCGTCCATTATGACATACTGTTCATCAAACAGACGCTGAAGAAGATCATGTGCAGGAGAAGTAGCTGGAAAAGCTGCCAGTATCTCCATGATGAAATTACCAATTCTGGCAAGATTGCTCTGAAGCGTATCAGAGTCAGAGCGATAAACTGTCTTGGAGGAATCCTCTTTCAAGTATTCCTTTGCCCGTTCTTCCTGCTCTGGGGAGAGATGGGTAAGTGTGCATGTCTTGAGGAACTTGACCAGAGTTGTATGTATCAGTTCATAGCGAGACTGGCAAGCGATATTGCTGCCGATAAGCTTACTGTCCATACGGACGCATTTGCCTGATATCTTGAGAAGATGTACCTGATTGCCGGCAAGCTGCTCGAAGCAGAGCTGCATCAGGTCAATGCCAGTTCTTTCCTGATATTCGCAGATGCGGCGGCGAAACAGATAATAGGTATCTATTGATGGGGTTACATCAGTCAGAAGTTCCATGCCGAGAGCCTTTCTGGTAAGAAGGTCAAACTCGCACTTCTCAAACAGATCCTCGTCGCTGCAACCGAATCCCTCCTTCAAGACTGACATTGCCACGAGTATGCGAATGGAGGCATTTGGGCGGCCGCTCTTCTTGCCTTCTGGAAACAAAGGCTTGAATATCTCCTCATCAATCTTGGTCGTCACGAGACTATAAAATTGGTTATGCCATGCGTTGGGGGCAGAATACTTCTTTGAAGCACGACTTCCTAACTGCATTGAGGGAGCCGTGAATATATCTAACTGAGGATTCGGATTTGTCTTTTTAAACATAGTCATTCTGTTTGATTGATGGTGTAAAGATACGAAAAATATTCCAGATAACAGCATAAATCAGAGATTATTTTCGTGAAATATAAATATTTAAAACAAGCCTTACTTTTTAAAGTGGGCTCAGCTATATTATTTTTCTATTAATGTATCTCGTTTAATTTTAGGCATTACAAGCGTATCGGGTTGATAATTAACCCAAACACTATCTCGATGTCTTTTATACATCCTTGCTCTTTTGGTATAATTAATAAATGGAGTTTTATTTATAAACATCGTATCACTAGCATTTTCAGAATTAACAATTGGTACAGAATCCCGAACAGCATAACAAATCGAGATAGTATCTTTGCTTTTCATATGTTTATCAAACATATATACATTCTCACTAGCTGCAATTTTGTATACATTTCCACTAGAAAAAGAGAATCCAAAAGGAGATTGTATCAAATCCTCATAAAAAGGACCTACCCAATATGAACCTTTAATGCGATTATACCATATTGGTACATCTTTAGAATTTACAATCAAATAAGAATTCTTACCCATTGGATATCTTTCCAAGTCTTTAACTATAAAAGAAACCATATGTCGTTCTCTTCTCTCCTGTGTACAAGAAAACATACAAAATAACAGCATAAATACAATTAAATTTTTCATTATTCTAATGATCCATGTTTTCATACGTAAATTCCTTTAAAGAAGAAAAAAAGGGAGTGCTTTTTTTCAAAACACCCCCTAATTGTCAAACAATCTATAGTTCTTTAAACTAAAAACACTATATTAACAAAACAACTTCATGATTACCAACCAGGATTCTGCTTCAGGTTAGGGTTCTTATCCAATATAGTTTGTGGATAAGGAAGGTATTCATGCTTACCCTCCTTAAAACCAACTTCTGCACCTCTGTCCTTAGCCTCAGAAGTAGTAGTGGTGTAGAAACGACTATTAGCCTCTGTGCCATGCTCCCATTTTACATTCTTGTCGTCAGCCTTAGGGGCACGATATACCTTGTCAAAGAGGTGAGTAACAGCTGTACCAGAATTCTTGATGCGCTCTATAGCCTTGGCATCTTTCCAACGCATGATGTCAAACCAGCGGCAGCCTTCGAGCCAAAGTTCGTAAGACTTCTCTCTCTTCAGAACCTCCATGTCGACAGTCTCGCTGATGGTCTTAGAACCCGCACGCTGCTGAATCATATTGATATACTTCTTTGCCTCTGGAGTATCACCTGTCTGGAGGCAAGCCTCAGCATAGTTCAAAAGAACCTCAGCATAACGCATCACAAGATAGTTGTTCAAGCGAGTATTGTTACCATACTTATCACCTTCTGTATCAGAAGCCTTCATCATCTGCTTAAATGCCAACCAGGTAGAGTTACCATAGAGACCATTCAACTGATCTTTGATACCAATAGCATGAGCTGTATCCTTCTGCGCCTGCGTCATCGCATTTATTTTAGCATCAGCATACTCCATGTTATATACGGCATCATCAATGTGCTTCAGTGTAGCCTTCAAGCGATAAGAGTTACCATCATTAGCATAGAACTCATCGCCAAACCACTGTGGAACACCAAGACCACCCCAGCCATCAATGCCAGCATATACTGCCTGAGGAGCAGCAGCAAAGTGATCAGAACGCCAGTTCCAATAGTTGGTTTCCATCCAACTAGAACGCTGTTTCATACCATCCCATTCACCCTTACCTTCATAATACTCGAAGTTAACCTCGAATACCTTCTCCTTATCACCATCTCCCTCTATATGGAAGTTGTTGATATACTCATTGCCAGGCATCAAGTCATACTTACCAGAATCGATAACCTTCTTGAGAGCAGTTTTGGCCTTTTCATACTGTCCCGCAAAGAGATAAGCCTTACCAGCCATTGCCCAAGCAAAGCCCTTGGTTACCTTGACGGCACCGTCCTTATCATCTTGACCTTTGCGCTCATCTAGGTCGGCTGAAGCTTCTTCGCACTCATTAGCCACCCATTCTATCAACTGCTCATGAGTCATAGGATGCACAGGATCCTTGTCACAGTTGTATGGTTGGTCTGACCCTGTCAATACATGATCTACGAATGGAGGAGTACCCCATAAGTTAGCCAAGAGGAAGTAGTCGTAAGCACGAAGCACACGAGCCTCAGCCACACAACGTTTTTTCACTTGAGTATCTGCATTCTGGAAATTATTGATAACCAGATTACAAGTATACACAGATAAGTAAAGACCTGAATAGAATAGCTTTGGCACGTCAAGTTCTGCATCATAATAGAACTGATTCAACTTGATGCCGAACTCATTATCACCTGAGTTTTCACCAGCAGCCAAGATATCATCACCACACTCATTCAGAATCAACTTATGAGGAGTATAGATACCAGGACTTCCCTCCACGTCTGGCTGACGACCTACTACATTACACATAAATCCCTCGTATGCAGCCACGAGAGCAGCTTCGGCATCAGCATCTGTCTTATAGAATTTCTCCATTGGGACAACACCCTTCTGCTCGATGTCCAACTGATCCTCACAGGATGTTGTAAGCGTCATCGTGCCTGTGGCAGCCAGGGCTAATATCGTTGAAAATAATATCTTCTTCATTGTTTGTATCATTTAAAAAGATTAGAATGTTACGTTCACACCAAATACCAACTTCTTAGAAGTAGGGTAAGTACCATTATCAAAACCACGAGAGGCACCACTATTCATAGAAGCGGTCTCTGGGTCTGCGCCAGGATACTTGGTAATGGTGAAGAAATCATCAAGTGAGCAGAATACACGAAGATTGCTAATACCTGCCACGCTAGAGATAGCCTTTGGCAATGTATAGCCCAACTGAATCTGCTTGAACTTGAAGTAAGCACCGCTAAATACGGCTGCACTTGAGCTAAAGAACTTCCAGCTGTTAGCCCAAGTCTTCATATTAGGATACTTTGCTCCAGAATTGTCTGCGCCTTCACGCCAAGAATCTTTCCAATATGTATCAATACCATTGATTTTTGGACGGTCTGCAGAAACCATTAAGTTATAAATCTTATTGCCTGCAGAACCAGTACCGAAGATGGTCAAGTCGAAGCCCTTGTACTCAGCATTGATGGTGATACCGTAAGTAAACTTAGGAATACCAGCACCCAAGTCCATCTTGTCCTCATCAGATGGAGACTTAGTAAGTCCACCATCCTTGGTATAGAACTGAGCGTCACCATTCTCATCAACACCAGCATACTTGTAACCACGGAAATACCAGACAGAATGACCCTTCTCAAAAGTAGGTTTCAACTCATTGTTGAATCCATCGATACCAATATCATTGATACGGCTAACCAAATTAGACATATCCTGTACCTCATTCTTCAAGGTAGAACCATTAACAGATACAGAATACTTGAAGTCACGAATATGGTCTTTCCAACCTATCTCGAAGTCCAAACCAGTATTCAGCACCTTACCTGCATTAATAAACGTCTTGCTGACACCGATTTCTGGAAGAGGTGAGATCTCTAACAAAAGATCCTTGGTTGTCTTACGATACCAGTCAAGCCCCAAAGTCAAGCGATCATTCAAGAAACGAGCATCAAGACCTAAGTCTACCTGCTCCGACGTCTCCCAAGTTAAATCTGGATTGGCTAGACCTGTTGGCTTAGAGCCATAAGACGGCTTACCATCACCACTAGATGGATTATACTGATAGAAGTTAGCGTTTGATGCAATAGGAGACTGATACTGATAATCGTGCAAAATGTTGACATTACCATTCTTACCCCAAGAACCACGAAGCTTCAAATATGAGATTGCATCACGGTTGATATGATCCTTAAAGAACTTCTCATTGCTGATAGCCCAACCTGCAGAAAACGATGGGAAGTTGCCCCAACGAGCCTGCTTGGAGAGTTTAGAAGTATCGAATGCATCACGACGGAAGTTTGCTTGGAAGAAGTAACGATTGTCGTAACTATAGGATACACGCCCAAAATATGACAACTCAGTTGCATCTGTTGGCGAATTATTCACCTTCTTGGTTGCACTTGCCAGCAAATAGTCTATGTAACGGAAATTTGGCTCATACGATGACAATATATCTGGACCTTCGGCAGAAATATTGTTGTTGTCCCAATGATTCTTGGTAAATGACATACCGACCATCGCTCCTACAGAGTGCTTACCAAATGTCTTCAAGTAATTGGCAAAGTTTTCCCACTGGTAGTACAAGCTATTGTTTGCATTGGATGCAATCTCATACTTGGTGCTATTTGCCATAGAGTTCAAATAGTAAGGCTCAGCATAGTTGTGATAATTACTTTGGCTGATACGATAACCCAAACGAGAAGTGTAGGTAAAACCTGAGAATGGCTTGATGTTGGCAGCCACTGTACCACGCACGTTGACACCAGAGGTCCATGTATCATGACGATCTCTCTGGTACAATGGATTACCTGTAGCATCCTCTACATATTTAGATGTACCATAGTAATCATTATTATGGTTAGAAGCTGTAGGAACAGGCTTACCCGCAGCAATTGCTCTCTTCATAGCATCTGGCAAATCATTCACATCGCTGATATAAGCTGGTGTCAATGGGTCAATGGATACCACAGAGTTGAGCAATGAGCCATAACCCTTGGTCACTCCCTTGGTCTTATATTTTTCAAAAGAGGTATTGGTTGTTACGTTCAACCACTTATAGATATCGTAGTCTGCATTAATCTGACCTGTAAAACGCTTGTAAGTATCCTTACTGCCCTTTACAATACCATCATTGCTAAGAATATTCAAGCTGGCAAGGAAGCGTCCCTTACCGTTACTTGCCTGAACAGTAAGACTATGCTGATGAGCCAAAGAAGACTCAAACACCTCTTTATACCAATCAGTATTCTGACCCTGATAGTTGTTGGTCTGAAGTACCTCATCACTCAAGTCACCGATATACTTATGATACTCAATATATTCAGGAGCATCAAAGAGGTCTGCCTTCTTACCTAAAGACTGGATGGTGAACTTGCTGCTGTAAGAAATCTGAGCCTTACCGCCATTGGCAGCACCCGTCTTGGTAGTAATGATAACGACACCATTACCCGCCTGCGCACCATAGATGGCAGCAGAAGCGGCATCCTTCAATACCTCCATGCTCTCGATCATAGATGGATCCAGGTACTGGATGTTATCCACCTTCAGACCATCGACGATGAGCAACGGACCGATATTACCACTATTAGAAGAATAACCACGGATACGGATATCGGCAGCCTCACCCGGACCACCCGAGTTGATAATCTGCACACCGGCAGCCTTACCCTGGAGGGCAGCACCGGCATCGGTAGCTGACAAACCCTTGATGTCATCGCTCTTGATAGATGCAACTGCACCAGTCAGGTCGCTCTTCTTCTGAACGCCATAACCGATGACAACGACATCATTCAGAACTTTTGAATCATCCTTCAAGGTAATGGAAAGTGTTTTACCAGCCTCAGCTTTCACGGTCTTAGGCTCCATACCCACATAGGTAATTGTCAATGTTGCATCAGGTGCAGCATCAATGCTAAACTTACCGTCCAAGTCGGTAACAACACCCAGCTTGCTACCATTTACTTTAACAGTAGCACCAATGACAGGTTCTCCACTTGGATCAGTCACTATACCTTTTACTATGCTCTGAGCCGAAACTCCCAAAGGAAGCAAACAGAGCAGGAATAGCAATACAAACGGCTTTTCAATCATTTTAAAATTCATCATCTTAAAAATAGATTAATAGTTATACTTACTTGTCAGTTGCTAAATACTACATTATTATATTCTACATCCTAAATTCTCTAAAATTTCATTAAGGATGCTGAAACACGTCGCAAAAATAGATAAAAACATTAAAACGCATTTTACCTCAAGTAACAAATACTTTATCACAAATAACATCTACCCAAAAAGAGACAAAATGAAACATATTCTGAAACCTGAGACAAAAGAATCACCTTATTATATAAGAAAGGGAAAAGTTATTGATATATGAGACAAAGCACGTATGGAAATCTTTTCATAACTTTGCAAACAGAACAGAAGATGAAAATCAATCTAATAATTTAATTAAATATAAACTATGAATAGATTATCAATCTTAGCATCGATGCTCGCGATGGCGTGCCTACCTATGATGGCACAGAAAACGGGCAGTAAGGTTCAGGAAAAGCCTGATCCTAATTTTCAGATTTATCTCTGCTTCGGACAGTCGAACATGGAAGGAAATGCGGCTATCGAAGACATCGACCGAACGGGCGTGAACCCGAGATTTCAGGCTATGTATGCCGTGGATGATGAAAAGGCAGGATGGAAGAAGGGACAATGGCACACCGCTGTGCCGCCACAGGCAAGACCCTCTACAGGACTGACTCCTGTTGACTATTTCGGAAGAAAGATGGTGGATAACCTGCCAGACAGCATCAAGGTGGGAACCATCACCGTGGCCGTGGGCGGAGCCAGCATCGACCTCTTCGATAAGCGTACCTATAAGGCTTATCTCAAGAAACAACCCGACTGGATGAAGAACTTTGCATCCCAGTACAACGGAAATCCATACGCCCGACTGATAGAACTGGCAAAAATAGCCAAGAAGCAGGGTGTTATCAAGGGCATCCTCCTGCATCAGGGCGAAACCAACAACGGCGATGCCAACTGGCCTAACCGAGTAAAGACTGTTTATAACGACATCTTGAAAGATTTGAATCTGAAGGCAGAAGACGTACCTCTGCTCGTAGGCGAAACCGTACAGAAGGATATGGGCGGAAAATGCTGGGCACATATCGCCATCGTTGATGATATTGCCAAGACCATTCCTACAGCCCACGTCATTTCTTCAAAGGGCTGTCCGCAGCGTGGCGACGGTCTCCACTTCATCGCAGAAAGCTACCGCACCATGGGCAAGCGCTATGCAAACATGATGCTCGCCCTGCAGGGAATCATTCCAGACAGCAACTATCCGCGTGTAGATAAGGACCGCAGAGCTTATGTAAAGCTCCATGCTCCTGAGGCAAAGAAAGTAATCTTCGACATCTGCGGCAAGCAATATGAGATGAAAAAGGATTTGGATGGCGACTGGTACGGCGTGAGCGATCCGCTGGTAGTAGGATTCCACTACTATTTTCTGAATGTAGATGGCGTGCAGGTAGTTGACCCTGCCAGCGAAACCTACTTCGGCTGCTGCCGTGAAGCAGGCGGTCTGGAAGTTCCAGAAGGAGCAGAAGGCAACTACTATCGTCCTCAGCAGGGCGTAGCCCACGGTCAGGTTCGCTCAGTATCTTACTATGCAGGCTCCCAGAAGCAGTTCCGCCGCGCCATGGTTTACACCCCTGCCGAATATGAAACCAACACCACCAAGCGCTATCCTGTGCTCTATCTGCAGCATGGAATGGGCGAAGACGAAACGGGCTGGAGCAAGCAGGGAATGATGCAGCACATCATGGACAACCTGATAGCAGAAGGCAAGGCTGAGCCTATGATTGTGGTCATGGAGAGTGGCGATGTAAAGAAGCCTTTCGTTGCCCGTCCAGGCAAGAATGTAGATGAAGAACGCAGCCACTATGGAGCTTCTTTCTATGATGTGATTATCAAGGATCTGATTCCGATGGTTGACAAGACATTCCGCACTTATACCGACCGTGAGCATCGTGCGATGGCTGGATTGTCATGGGGCGGTTGCCAGACATTCAACACGGTATTGCCTCACATGGACAAGTTTTCTGCCCTTGGAACCTTTAGCGGTGCACTCTTTGGCGTGGATGTAAAGACCTGTTTCAATGGAGTTTTTGCCGATGCAGAGAAATACAACAAGAACATTCATTATATGTTTATGGGCTGCGGTTCGGAAGAGAACTTCGGTACCGAGAAGATGGCACAGCAGTTGAAGGAGCTGGGCATCAAGCTCGATGTTTACGTATCACCAGGCACTCATCATGAGTGGCTCACCTGGCGCCGCTGCTTCAAGGAATTTGTTCCTCACCTCTTTAAGTGGTAAACAAACTATCAATACATAATAAATCCCAGAACCGCTTGGAAGAGCGATTCTGGGATTATTTTATATACTTCTTACCATTGAATTCCCGCACTGAAACTACGTCACGACGTATCTTTTACTACGTCCGGACGTAACTTTTGCTGCGTCGGGACGTAACTTTTGCTGCGTCGGGACGTAGCAAATCCCTCAAAAACACCGTTATTTTGCTGATTTTATGCCAAAAGTGGTAATAGGTGGCAATAAGGTGACAATAAAAACACCCCTTATTGCCACACGTTATCCTCTAATAATCAAAGAGTTAAGCATAAGTGTGGCAAATGTGGCATTAAATTAGAAAAAAATACACATGTAATACTACAGGATACTGATATAGCTCAGTCAGCTAACTCAAGTAGTTCAATCAGCTAACCCAAGTAGTTCAGTAAGCTAACTCAAGTAGTTCAATCAGCTAACTCAAGTGACTCAATCAGCTGACGCAGATATCTCGACAAGCCGAAGGATACGTCTCCGTTAACCTACGGAGTCGTATCCGTAACCCAATGCAGTCATATTCTTAACCCCACGCAGCCATATCTGTAGGCAAACGGAAGCACATCATGGCAAACTATCAGACATAATAAATCCCAGAACCGCTTGGCAGAGCGATTCTGGGATTTTTTATACCATTTGTTTAATATTTATATTATATAGATTAATTCGTTACTGAGCCCACTTTAAAAAGTAAGGCTTGTTTTAAATATTTATATTTCACGAAAATA
>ENA-ORRH01000992-ORRH01000992.1-human-gut-metagenome-genome-assembly--contig:-NODE-992-length-15753-cov-2.52242_pt1 | contig 15753 bp, 14 predicted proteins | sample MGYA00242173_ERZ509130 | MGnify/ENA primary metagenome ERZ509130 (study PRJEB26280, sample SAMEA2338633) | human gut metagenome | biome: human gut; feature: human-associated habitat; material: faeces... | reverse complement strand
ATCGTAAGCCTTAAACTCACGACCTTCGGGTTATGAGGACTATCCAAGTCGTTTTGGTCTTTTATTGAAAGTTGTAGTTTTCCTTTATATTTAAAGGGTTTTGTGAGTTTTGTTTTTAAGATATTTTTGGTCATTTTAGGTCGTTTTTAGGAGCATTTGTCCCCAGAATGTCCCCAAGATTTCCAAAGGCTTATGACTGTATGTCTGAAAATCTAAAAAACATATTTAAGAATTTTTCTAATTAGTGTTGGAGTTAAGTTCTTGTATTCAATAATCAAATTATTGGAGGTTTTATTTATGAATAATTTAAGAGAAGTAAAAGATGATATTTTAAAAGATTGGCTAATGTTTAGAGAAGATGAGATTTCTTCTTTGACTTGTGAGGAGGATAAAAAACATTGGATTTATTTCGATGAAATTAGTACAAATATTTTAAGGAATGTTCCTAAGGAAAATAAGAAGTATGTTCAAAAACAACTTAATAGACTTGATGATAATTTTCTTGATTATATTAGTCATTGGAATGAAAAGTATTATAGGAACGGGTTTGTTGATGGTTCTCAGTTGGTAATGGGATGTTTTGAGGAATAAATAATTTACAATTGTGCTACAAAATTGATAATTTTAAGCACAGATGTAAAAAACAATTGTGCCATATTTTTGTGCCTTTGTGGCACAATTGTAAAATTTTTAAATATTTAAGTATATAAAAGGCAAGTTGATTCTCGCATTTATATTATCTTTATTTCATATTTTACTTATTTTGTCCATTTTAAACTTATACAATTTATCTTTATCTATCAGCATAGCTTCTATAATATTTCTTAAAATTCTTTTTGTAATAAAAGAAATATCTGAAATGATCCAATTTTCTTCTTTGAACTCGCCATAATCATAGTTTGTATTTCTATTGAATTTTTTATTAAAATCTATTAATTCTTTCTTTAATGAATTATAATTACCATGTATTAATCTTGACCTTATATCATAAAGTTTTGCTGAAAAATTTTCAATTTGATCTCTATCTTCTAATTCATCCATATCAATAAAATATTTCAATTTTTGTTTAAATTGTTCTCTTGTACTATGTTGTGGATTTACTATCAACATTTCTATCAATTGAATATAATTTAGTAATGAATACATATAATTTTCTCCATAAAGTAATGTTTCTATAATAAAATCCAATTTGAAATAATCATCTGCCCCATCTATATATTTATCAATATTATTTCCAAATTCTATAAAAGATGATATTTTTTCTTGATATTCCTCATTACTATTTTTATAATATTTATATCCAAAATATTCATGTTCTTCTCTTTTTTTATAGCATTTATTTATTAGATTTTCAAATATGTAATCTCCATTATATAAATTATCTACAGAATATCCATTGTAGTATACAATATCTATATCATTTCTTTTATCTGAATTTTTTCTTAAAAAATTAAATAAAAATAGCATCTTATATTCAATATCATATTCATCAATAGGATTTATTAATGGATGACTTCTTAATTCTTCAGCGATATTTTCTTCATCACATTTTTCAAATATTTCATCATCTACAATAATCGTATGTTCAGATGTTTCTATTTCTAAAACTAGCATTTTTTTAGTTATCAAAGATATTAACTGTCTACTATTAAATTTTGATATATCTTTTTTTATCTCATTTTCATAATATTGGTCATTAAGATATTCTATTAGTTCTGTCCTGAAGTTTATGTTATTATCTAAATTATTAATATAATTATCTTCTACTAAATCTTTGACATATATATATAAGTCATCTTTGTTAGAATTTTTTAAATATAATCCTAATCTTTTTGAAATACAAATAGAGTTTACTCCAATATCTTTTAACAAATCTATTATTACCATATAAATTCAATTCTCCTATAATTATAAATTTAATTATTATACCTTTTTACAAATTATTTTTATTTATATTACCAATAATGTTTAATCCTTTTACTAATATTTTATATTTACACAATAATTGCTTCTTTTTTTCCGCTTTACTATATTACATCTGTATTAATTTTACTTTCTTCTATTCTTTCTTCTCTCTCAATAGAATAACTTACACTACCAATATAATTACCATTTTTAAATATATTAGATGCACTATATGTAATATTCAAAATTTGTCTATACCAATTATTTAAAACATCTTCATAATACACTATTAATTTCATATTAGTTGTACTATTCAACTCTAATGCTAAAAAATGATTACTTTCAATTTCTTCGCCCTTTTCCATTGAAATAACATTATTCTTTCCTGATAATCTGTATGTTGAATTTGTCACATCAGATTCATAATCAATAATAATATTTTTCACACTATTTAAACCTATATTTTTAAACGAAAAATTCAATTCAAATGGTTGTCCATCTTTTATTGATGTTATTATTAGTTCAGATATATTTCCTTCACATTTTCTTTCTGCATCAACATTGTATTTTAATAATGGCATATTTTGAATTCTAAGATTTTCTTTGTCCCTTTTTTCATTGTCTTCATTATTTTTCTTTATTTGAATAAAGGCAATATATATAGAAGCTGTAACCCCTATTACTGATGAAACAATTGTAGATACATAAGTAAATAAAAAGCCTAACCAATTTTGACTATCTATATTTTTCATTAAATTTAATTTGGAAGGGATATTCCACAAATCCAAATAATATATAATTATCGGTATAGAAATTATAATTACATAAAATATAAATATTATTCGCTCCCCACCGGTATTACATTTTTTATAATTCAGTATTGCAAATATCAAAATGATTGCAAAAACTATTATAAATGATATTATTTCTATCATCGTATCAAACCTCCTATTCAAAAAAGCAAAACATGCCTGTATTTTATACACTCATATTTTGCTTTTCTTTTGTCTATAAACTATAATAAAACTCTTTTATTTTATTAGCCATTAGAACTCTTCTTTTAGCTAAAAATTCTTGATAATTTTCAAAAGTCATATTAATAAATTCTTTTGGAACTGCGTTTTCCTCTAAGTTTTTGTTCAAATCTTCCATATTACTAATTAATCCATAAGTATTTTCTTCACCATTACATTGTTCTATAACTTGTCCCATATATTCATTCGGAGATTTATTACTAACTTTAATATTTATCTCTGTTTGTAACATAACAAAGTTAGCAATTTGATTATACATTTGTTTATTAGAAATTCCATTTTTCATCAAATAATCTTTAGGGAATATATGATGTATATCTCCTCTATCTTCAATCATATGTTGTACTTTTATTCCTTGAGATAAAAATCCTCTATCTCCTAATTTTATTTGTGCTATTAAAAATGTTTTCCAGAATGGACTACTTGTAACTGATGTATTAAATTTCTCAACAAGAATGTTATTCCAAAATGTTTCATGTAATTGTCTTTCTTCTTCTTGTTTTATATAATCTTCAATACTTTCAGCTTCATTTAATCTTCTAATATCATAATCAAACATTGACTCTGGAGATGATGTATATCTTTGTGTTAGAATTGACATTACTACCCATCTTCTTACTAATGTTTCTATCTTAGATTGTTCTACATTTTTTTCTCTTAACAATAAATATAGAATATATCCAAAGTTCAATACGTTTTGAGATCTTACTAAACTTTCATCTATAATGCCAGCTGATTTTAATATCATTATATATCGCTCAAAATTACTTTGATTTACAAATTGTTTTACCCCTTCATATAATTTTCTAAAACTATCTTCCACAATATCTTCTCTATATTCTCTTGTTTCAAAGTCACGTCCTGATAATAAACTTACTAAATCAGCTAATTTTCCTCTTTTAAATTTATATGTAAAAGCTACTCTTAACACATCTGTATATGATGGTAGGTATAATTCTTCATTTTTATCTTTAATCCATCCTATTTTATTGAATATATCTTTTTTACTAAATTCAATATCATTGTTCTTAATATTTTCATAGTCTGCAGGTGTTTTAGCAAAATGACAGAAATAGTCTATCGCTTTTCTAATATCATTTCCTTCATATTTTTCGTTTACACTTATTTTTGACATTGCAAAATCTGCTTGTGACAATACAACACCTTCTGAATTTATTCTAACAAATATTTCTGTTACAGTATCTATGTCAAGAGTAGAACCTAATTCAATTCTTCCTATTGCTATATTTTTTATAGCTAATAATTTGTTTATTCTCTTATTAACTTCATTTGGACTCATTTCGAACTTCTGTGAATAATCAGTTACAAATTGCCATGTATCTACATTTCCATCTTTCATAAATTCTGAAATATCTGATATCCATTCTTCTTGTTTTTCTATTGCTGGATTTAATGTTTGAAACTCTTCACTTTTTATATTAAAAGCAATTTTTATTCTTCTTTTTTTATAATTACTATCTAATACTTCTTGCCCAAGTAGTGATGCAGTTAAAGCTGTTACTCTTTGTTGTCCATCTATTAATACTTGCTTCCCCTCTGAAGAAGAACCATCTTTTAATTTTACATCTGGACTTTTCCATGTAATTATATAACCTACTGGGTATCCTTTATATAATGAATCTATTAAATTTCTTACTTTAGTTGTATCCCATACGAATGGTCTTTGTATTTCTGGAATTGCTATTGTTCCATCTTTTACATATCCCAATAGTGTACTTATTGATACATTATTTACTTCAAAATTTGGCATATTCTTTATCCTCTCTACTAATTTGAAATTTTTCTAAATATTTCAAACCTATTATTTATATTATTTTGAATATTACTCATAAAATTATCAATATATTCATAATCTATATTTCCTTTATCATCTACTGGTAATTTAATAGCAAAATCTGTTTTTATATGTCTATTTAATTCATCAATAAAGGCTTTATAATGTATTTGTCCTTCTTTAAATATCATTGAACATATAAATTGTTTTGTATTAAAAGACATATCAAACTTAGGAATAAGTACTACTACATTTTGACTAGTATAAAAATCTTTATCTTGTACAAAGCACGACCCTAAATATGCACCGCCAAGAGCTAATGTTAAATTTCCTGCCTTAAATGGTTTACAACCTTCTATTTCATCAACACAAGTAGTTACTCCATTATTAACGCCTGACCTTCCTATAAAATTAATAGTAGGATTATCAAATTTCATTGCTATTCTATCTAATTTTGTACCTGCGTCAATATCAAAAATATCATATAAATGAAATTTCTTCCAAATACTTGTATCACATTTTTTTTGCAGAAACTTCTTAGTAGAAATTTTTGTTATTGATGTTCCAACACTTTTTTCTATGTGCTTTATATAATTTTCCATATATTTAAAATCGATTTCACCTATGTTATTAATAGGTAATTTCACTACCATTTTACTTGCAGATTCTCTAGTAAATTTATTCACATAATTATAATTCAAATCAATCGCCCTACTTTTGAATATCGTTACAAAAAATAAATATGAATATTTTGTCCAAGAATTTTTATACTTTCCAATAGGGTACATTCCTTGAACATGAGCATATCCTACAAATGGTTTTTCATGATAGAAAATTGAATCTGATGATGTGGTATCACTAAATGTAATTATATTCCCATCTTCTGTATTATCCTGATTAGTATAACCTCCAACACCATTATTAAAACTTGAATTTACGATAACCTCATTTATTCCATTGTGTTCCATTAATGTACTATTCGTCATTTTATATGCTTTTGTAGGATGTATATCAAATAATTCTCCAACTGTAAAATTTCCCCATTCACTTGTGTCAATTTTATTCATCTTTATTATCACCGCCTTTTATGGTAATAGTAATATCATTATCATTTAATTCAATGTCACTTGAATACATTACTTTTGACAACAAGCTATCTGAAAACTCCTTTACATCAATTTCATTTTTATACATTAAATAATCCATCATTGTTTTTGTAAAATCTTCTTCACATATTTCAAATTTCTTTTCTGGCATCTGATAGCTTAAATGTTCATTTGGATTAATCCATTGAATACTATCATCACCACTTTGTTTATGAACAACATCTACAAATTTATCTTCAATTTCTTGCCATCTATCTTTTATATCATGTCTTCCTTTATTTTTTACTGTTTCTAGACCATCATCTTCAATATAGCATCCAAAAATTTCTTTTCCGTTCTGAGGAATTCCTGCTTCAAAAACAAAAACTGATGTAGTGATTCCTTCTGAAAAAACTTTTTCTGGTAATTTAATAATTTTCTGTAATTGATGATGCTTTAAAATTGAATCACTTTTATCTTTTTCTAATTTTTTATCTGGTAATATAAATGCACAAATTGTGTGTTGAGGAACATTGTCCAAAACATTTTCAACTATCTTTAAACATCCATATTTTCTTTCAAAAGGTGGATTCATCAAAACTTTAGTGATTTTTTTATCTCTTATCCATTCTCCTGCTTTTACTGTTCTAGAATCCATCTGCTCTAAATTTGTCTTACCATCTTTATGAATTAGCATATTAGCACAAGCTAATGCAAAAATTTCTCTATCAAATTCAATTCCATATAACTGCTCGCTTTTTATTTGTTTTGCTTTATCAGTTTGTATGCCTCCGGCTTCCTTAATCATTTTACTCATTGCTTTAACTAAAAATCCGCCGGAACCACATGCAGCATCTAAAACATAGTCATCTTGATGAACATCAATTATTCTATACATAAATGAAGTTATATGCTCTGGAGTAAATATTTGTCCACTTTCTGATTTCTTTTTATACCTATTGAATTCATTAAAGAAAATTCCCATAACATCTTCGCCATTCCAATAATCAGAATTTACACATTCTGATATTTCTGAAATCCATTCAATAAAGTTATCTATTGCCTCTTGATTTTCAGTAGAATTCATTTTTATTTCTGAGTATACTTCTAATAATATATCTAATTTTTGATTTTGTTTTCTACTATCTTCTAAAGATTTTGCTAATGTAGAATGGATTGATGTATGAAATGTTTGATAATTCATTCCTTTAAATAAACTAGCACCATATCTTTTTGCCACAAGAGCACATGCAGTAAAAATCATTCTATGATACAAATTCTTTATTCCAAATTCTACATGAAGGCAATCATTGATTTTTTTAGTTAAACTATATATACGTTGCTTATCTATTTTATTGTTATTGAATAACGATAGATAGTAATCTTTATTTTGAAGTGTATTTACTGTTTCAATTTCTTCATTATTCTTAAACACTTTTATATCAACTCCATTATATAAAATTCCTATAACTTTTTTATATTTAGTTAAAACTATATTGCAATTTTTTATTATTTCATCAACATAATTTTTAACATTTAATTTTGAAGATTTGGTTTCAAGAATAATCGCTGGCATCTCTGTATTATTTGGTAAATACCATCCATCTGGTCTATCGGCAACTCCTTTAAAACCTAATTGGTTAAAAGATGTTAATTGTCCCACTCCACTTATTGCTATATTTGAATCATCAAATTTCAATATTCTCCCTGCAAGATCTCTTACTTCATCCTCTGTCATTTCTTTTATCATATTTTTTGCCCCCTATAAATCTATATCCTTCCAAAATTATTTATATCATAAATTATCTTTTTTTTCCACAAATTGACACTTATTTCTCAAAAAAATTATTGGCACATTTCTGTGCCATTTTTATCTATAATAATCTCTACTCTTTTTCTTAGTATTTTCTTGTTTTTCTTTCGTCTTTTTCTCAATTTCTTTCGTCTTAAGTTTCTCTAATTCTTCTTTCATAATAGGTACTTTAGCTTTAATTTTATCACACAACCTAATCTCCTCTCTAATTTTAGTAATCTCTTTACTCACCAATTCAATTTTTTTATTAAAATCCTCTTTATTCTCATTTTCAGCCATGTTTTGTCTCTTATAGTACAAGTTGTTCCTTTGCCTAATTAAATCCTTTAATTGGTCGTTTAAATTTGTTTTACACTCATTTAACTCTTTACTATCAGTTATATTATATTTAACTAACAATATATTTTCTTTTGAATACTCATCCATCTTTTTAATTTCTGCCCTCATAGCTGGTGTTAGTTTGTATTCTATATTCTTTTTAGGATATACCTTTAGTAAATAACAATAATATAAATACAAACCTTTAAACCCTTTAGGTTTTGAAAACTTTTTTAAAGTACCTTTTAAATATAATTTACCAGTATAAGTTTTAGGCTTTATTACTTCTTCTCTATTAGGATATCTACTAAAAATTTTATTTTTTATATTATCTATTGAATATTCTTCTCCAAATGCTCTTTCGATTCTAATATTTCTTTTGTGGGGATATCTTCTTATACTAATTTTATCTGTTCTAAAATAAATTTCATATCCCATATCTTTTAATCTTTTTATAAATTCTTTATATGTCCATGAATGATTTATTGCATAATCAATATCTTCTTTTGCAAATTTATAGTAATCAGAATTTGATAAACTTTTTCTATAAAAATTTTTAAAATTGATTCCAGACTTACAAGTTTTTTCATCCAAAACTTTCAATCCATATTCATCACAAATGTCATCAGAAGTTTTTCTTAATAACGCTGTATTTTCAAAATTACTATAATACTTTTTTCCATCTTTAAATGAAACAGAATTTAAAACAAAATGATTATGAATATGATCTGTATTAAGATGTGTTGATACTACAACTTCAAATCTATCACCCCACATTTCTTCAGCAAGCTTTACTCCTATTTCATGTGCTATTTCTGGAGTAACTTCTCCTTCAGCAAAAGATTGATATCCATGAAATGCAACTATCTTATTGTTCTTACTATATTTATCTTTATTAAATTTCTTTTTAGTTTGTGTCATTTGTCTTATTGCAGTATCTAATTCACAATTAATTCCTGTTACAAAAAATTGTTTCTCAGTCTTATTTGGATTAGTTGTATAATCTAATAATTCATATATATTATTTATATTTTTATTCTGATATTTTTTATTTTCAGTTTTGCTTTTATCACTTGCATAATTAACTACATTGTCTAATCTATTTTCTACTTTCCATAGTTTTGTTGTCGCCATTTTATCCTCCTCTCTTTTCAAAAAGGGGATTGGGGATTTTTCCCCATATTAGAATTTCGTGCTGACGGAATTCATTGCTTGCTAATACATACTTTATAGCTATTAAGAGATTAAAAATGCCCTTGTTTATTTAAAACTCAGGCACTTATTTCTTTAATTTTCATTATTATATACATACATATTTAATACAATTTCATCTGCAATATTACTAATATTATTCATTCTTTTTACCCATTCCATTTGATCTTTTGCTTTTAATTCTTCAGTAATATTTTCTTTAATTTTTAATTCATTTATTAGATTTTTATATAATTTTTCGCAATTGTTTTGTACATCCATTAAGTGTTTTTGTAAATCATTATCCATAATTAGTGAATGATATTTTGCTTTTTTATGCTCCTTTAAATATCTCAATCTTAGTGCACTATACTTTCCTAATTGAAATCCTTTCATGTTCCTTGGTGGTATTAAATTTGGTATATAATAATCTCTTTTTTACTATAACTTATCTTCATATCTATCTCCCCTTTTTGATTTTTTATTATTTTATTTGGAGAAATTAAGGGCTTTTTTCTCTTAATTTCCCACTTTTTTAACTCAAAATATTTACTTTTTTAAACTTTTATATTAAAATATTTTATAGGAATTCTCGGGTTAGTATTTAGTTTAGCCGCTTATACTAACTCTTTTCTTTTATCTTTTCCATTCAAGCTTATCCCTTTACACATCTCATATAATCTAGAAATAATTGAATCTGCTATTTCATAATTTACATTATTTGCAAGTCTTTCTCTTAATCTTTCCCTGTTATAATTTGTTGTTATTACTACTGGTAAATTATTTTCATATCTATTATTAATTATTGTAAATAACTTTTCCAAAGTCCATTCACTTGGTCTTTCTTTTCCTAAATCATCTATAATTAGTAGTGGAACTTTTGAATATTTTTCTATTATAAAACTCTCTGTTTTGTTTTCTATTGTGTATGTGTCTTTAACTTCATTTAATAGATTAATCAGTGTTCCAAACACTACTGGTATTTCTGATTGAATCAAGAAATTTGCAATACTTGATGCTAAATGTGTTTTTCCTGTTCCTATATTTCCTGTTATAATTAAGCTTTTTCTCTCTCCATTTTTTATTAATTGAGCATATTCTTTTGCTTTGCAATACGCTTTTTCGTTTTCTTTTGTTATTTTAAAATTTTGGAATGAATAACCTTTTAATCTTGAATGCATTTTACTTTTATCGTATAACTTTTCTATTCTTCTATCCTTTTCTCTTTTTTCTTGAAGTTCAAGTTCTTTTTTTCTTTTATAATCTTGTATTTTCCAAAATTCTTTTGCTTGAATACAATTGCATCTTTCCACTTCCTTATTTATTTTGGTTTCTACATCACCAATAATTATAATTAATTTTTCTTGTTTTAAATTTCTTCCACAAAATTCACATTTTACGCTTTCAGCGATTTCAGTTTTTAACATTATTAACTCCTTTCTTTATAAACTCTTTTTTCTTTTTAATTTCTTTTTTAATCTTTAAATCCACTTTCATTTTCTATTTGTGTCCCATCTTCTCTTCTAATAATATTTTCTTCTTTATTCTTTTCTTCTGTGTTACGTAACGTTTCTGTAACGTTACATTTCTTTTGATTAGCTCTAAATTTTTGTGTTCTTTTTCTTCCATTTTCTCGTATTTTATCAAGTTCATCTGCATTTTGATATATACTCCAATTTTTAACAAAAATGGTATCATCTTCTACAAAAATCATATCAAGTTCGCATAAAGCTTGTATTATTCTTGTAAGTTTAGGTAACGTTTTGTGCATTACCTTTGCTAAATCTTCTAATGACATTGGTATATTTTCTCCAAGAAGTACAGCTCCTTTATTATTACTTTTACCAGCTAAAATTAATAACTGAATCCATGCTCTGAAATATGAGTCCCCATCTCTATTTCTTAGTAGCTTTTTAATTTTTTCATTATCAAATATATCTATATATAATTTTAGCCACTGTACTTGTGCCATCTTTTTCCCTCCTTTACATATTCATTGATGCTTTTTCTTTTTCACTTAAATAATCATCTAATGCTTTTATTCTAAATAAGAACTTTCCACCAACTTTTGAAAATGGTATTTGTTTTCTTTTTACTAATTGATTAATTAACCAATACGAAATTCCTAAATATTCAGATGCCTCTTTCATTGTTAGTGTTGTTTTTTGTATTTGAGTAATCGCCATATTTCCTCACCCCCTTTTTGTGAATTTTCTTGACTTTTTTTCTTTCGTATGGTAATCTATTATTATAAGTAATCTATTACAAATATTTTTCTTTATCTGTAAGCGATTATTCCTTATAATGTATTACTATGATATCGTAATCGATTTTATTTGTCAATAGCTTACAGTGAATTTTTTTAATTTTTTTGGAGGGAATAAAAATGGATTTGAATTTTTATGCTAATGAAGGACATAATCTGTATAAATTTGCAAAATATAACATAGAAACAATTAACAACAGAAAATATATTGTCGCTGATAGTTCCACTAAAAATCATTCTTCTGGTGCACCTTTAATAGACTTAGAAGAAGACTTTTCTATCAATGCACTTGTTGATTTATTAAACATTGGTAAATCTGCTGTATATGAAGAAAATAATTTAGAAGAACAAATTATAAATTTCGTTAATACATATAGTACTTTAGGATTGATGAATGATTTTCCTATAAATAAATACTTTTGTTTAGATGAAAAAATAGTATTAAAAGATTATAACTATATTGGAAATTCTGATTGCACAACTATATTAGATCGTGAAGATTATTTTAAAATATTCTTCCCTAAGTGTACTGATAAAGAACTAAATGAGCTTATAGAAAAAGCAATTAAATTAGCAGAAACATCTGCTATGGAAAAATATATAACATCTGATTTAAATAAGCTTTTGATTGGCTCAAATTGGTACTGTGAACCTTTGGATATGTTTGTTCAATATGTTAAATATATGTATAATTTATTAAATGCCATAATAAATAAAGAAGATACAGTAGAAACAAAATATAATGCTTTTGAAGTTAATCATATAAATATGTTCTTAACTCAAAAAGAAAATGTAAATATAGAAATTCCTATTACATCTTTAAAACAATTTATAGATTTTTACTTTGCGAGAACTGTGTCTAGAGATGTTAATTTGTTAAAAATTTGTAAGTTCTGCAATAAGGCTTTTATTGCTAATAATCCTAAAGCAGAATATGATACTCCTCAATGTAAAAATAAAGCTAATGTATATAAAAGTAGAGCAAAAAATAAATAAACGACAAGTTTAAAATTCTTGTCGTTTACTTTTTAATTTCTTATTTGTATATCATCTCTTAATTGTAAATTATTTATAGCAAATCCTCTGCTTTTCAAACCTGTCACCATTTCAGTATAAATATCACTTTCCTCATTTTCACTATCTATAGTTACAACTAATGTATATGGTTGTTCAACATTCTTCATGTTATTTCTATTAGTACAATCTAACCTTATTTTCCAATCTTGCCCAGATATACCACCCTTTATTTTTCTATAATGTCTTTTTATCGGTGCCCACTTCGAGCCATTTTCTACTCTTGAAGCTTCAAATTTCTCATCCCATCTCTTTTCTAATGGAACTTGTCCTTTATATACTAGTTCTCCTGTTTTTTTATTAAGTTTATGTAATCCCATACTAAAATCAATATTGGACCTACAATATTCTTGTCCCTCAGTTGGATCTAATTGTGGGTTATATGTCAATGTTGCTGATATTTTTCCATACCATTTTCCGTTTTTATGTAATGATTCTGGATATGGTATATCTTCAATTTCTATATGCTCTCCGTGTTCTTATTTTACCTTGAATAATAATTGTTACTTTACTATTATCACATTTCAATATTTCATCTAAATCTCTTTCAGAAATTCCAAAACCAAAATATTTTATTTCTTCATCTACAATTTCTTGTTCCTTTGTAATAGGATTAACACATGAATGTATTAATAAAGCTTTTGATAATTCTAAACTATTTTCATTATTTATCGTATTCAGTATATTTTGGTATTTTATTGTAGCAAATGGTGTAGAATAACTTGTACCTACTCCTTCAATATAATTACCTTTTGTATCAAAAGATACAATTCCGCACCCGTCTATACTTCCATCTTCATTAATATTTCCTCCATAATCTACAATGTCTGGTTTATTTATATAGTTTGCTCCTGGTCCTCTTCGAGAAAATGGAGATGGTTCATTCACATCGACAACACCTTTGTCTAAAGCAATTGCTCCTACTGTAATTCCTCTAATTGAATCTGCTGGTGTTGTAATTCTATCATTATACTGAATATCTGTTGGCCATTCTCTTATTGCATTTTGAAAATTTCCTGCTGCTATAAATATTTGTACTCCATACTCATCTTGAATTCTATCCAACTCTATTGCAAAATCAGAAATTACATCTCTAGCTTCTATATCTGTTCCTAATGACATATTCCATACTTTAACCTTATCAGAATATTTTTTCATTATGTTTTCTATCCCTTCAAGAAACAAATCTTCAGACATTTCATCTGTAGGACCATATTCTTCATCTGCATTTGGAATTGCAACAACATCTAAAATTTTGAAGTTCGGTTCTCTAATATCAACTATATCAAAATTTAATTTTTCACCAAAAAGCATTATACCAGCAATAAATGTAGCATGAGAATTATTTTGATATTCTTTAGGAATTAGTTCTTCTTTTTTATATATCCAAGGTAAAATCTCTTTATTATCTTCTGATATTCCCGAGTCAATCAATCCTACTATTGGATATTCCTTTCCTTCTATTGGTTTTGGAAAAGAATAATCCATTTTCTCTAATTTTTTTATTTTTGGATTCACAATAGAATATTTTTGAAACATATCTATAGATTTTATTCCCTGATATTCAGATAATTGCTTTATTTTTTTTGAATCATCACACTTTAATGAATATACTTCCATTGTTTTATACGAATCCAACTTGGTTATTTCACCATCAATTCCTATTTCTTCTATTTTTTTCAAAAATATCTCTCTATTTTTTTTATTTTGTTCATCATCTTTATAATCAAATAATTTTATCTTTAGTGGTCCTTTTATATTATTTAGATTTACTTTTAATACATCTTCTGAAGTATACATTTCTATTCTTTCAATTTTTGTCATTTCAGATGTTTTTGTTTGAGCTTTTGTATTTTTTATTTCTTTTTCAAGATTATCAATTCCTTTTGGAGTTATTTTTACGTAAATCTCATTTAATTTACCTGTTCCAACCATTGGACAAGTTGTAGTATTAAATAAATTATTTGGCTTATGTGTTTTTGCAATAGCTTTTTCTTTCATTATTACCTTTCCAATACATGGAACTTCTTGTTCTTCTATTTTTGCAATATTACTTTTTATTTTCTCACATTGAGTAAATATGTTATTCCTTACTTTGTCAGTAAATGGTTCTAGAAATACAACTCTTCCGCTCGAAATATTCGGTTTAATATCTTCTGTACGTTGTGCAACCATTATAATTGGCAATTTTTCTTTCATCCTTCTCTATCCTCCTTTAAAATTTGTGATATATATGGTTTAGAATAATTAAATATTCTAGCCAAATTTGTACCTGAAAACAATTTATTATTCATATTATTTAAATACTTTATTTTTTCTTTATGATTATCTATAACTATATGCTTATGTCTTAAATAATACTCAACAAAGTTAATTAAACTAATTTCTTTTTTATCAATTATTGCGTCCATTTTTACTTTATTACATATTTGTTCTAACTCAGCACCAGTAAATCCCTCATACAATTGTGCTATAATATCTATATCTTCTTTTTTTAAATTCATATTACTTACCAATTTATTTATAATATTAAATCTAACTTCATATTCTGGTTTCTGAAGATTTATTTTAAACATAAATCTCCTCCATACTGCAGGATCTAGTAATTTTTCATGATTAGTTGCTGCAATTATAATACTTCCATTCTGTATTGAATCTATATTTTGCAATAAACTATTAACTATTCTTTTTAACTCGCCAAGTTCATTTTTATCATCTCTAACTTTTGCAATCGCATCAAATTCATCTAAAAATAATACACACGGAACGCTTTGTGCATAATTAAAGATTGCTCTTATATTTTTAGCTGTACTTCCTAAATATGATGATATTAGCCCATCTAATCTAGTCGTTATTAATGGTAATTCCGTTTTTTTAGATATATATTCTGCTAATTTACTTTTACCACATCCAGGAGGGCCAAAAAATATTAATGTATTCGGCAAATTTATTCCATTGTTTATTATTTGATTTCTATTATTATAATATTCTAAAAATTTATCTATTTCATTCTTACACTCTTTATTCAAAAACACTGGCATTTCTTCTATTTCAGCTGGTTCTAGTCGGTCTGCAATTGGTAATCTTGATTCACTATCAACAGGAACCTTATATATTGTTTGCATATTTAGCGATTTTAAATTAGTTTCACTTTTACTAGCAATTATTTTTTCGAATTTTTCTGCTAACCTAATTTCTCCATTTTCTTTTAGTTTCTTTATTAATAGTTGTGTATAATTATAAACCTTTATTTTATCCATTTTCATACAACC
>ENA-ORRH01000989-ORRH01000989.1-human-gut-metagenome-genome-assembly--contig:-NODE-989-length-15839-cov-21.4403_pt1 | contig 15839 bp, 14 predicted proteins | sample MGYA00242173_ERZ509130 | MGnify/ENA primary metagenome ERZ509130 (study PRJEB26280, sample SAMEA2338633) | human gut metagenome | biome: human gut; feature: human-associated habitat; material: faeces... | reverse complement strand
GCTCAGCAATTCAAGCAAGCTTGATTGCATTCGTCTTGCACGATGATTCAGCCCGCCCTTGTTAAATGCGAAATAAAGATGAGTATTCCCAACCGCATGCCCGCGAGATAAGGAACCGACTTTCTTTAGAGAAAACGTCAGTAATATAATAAATAATAAGGTCATAAAGCCTCTCTGCCTGTCGAAGAGCGACTTTATAACCTTAAACCTTAAAACCTTAAAACTTTAACCTCTAAACTGCGCGTAGCGCCTCACAGGAATCGTTTGCTGAGATATTTCACGGGATACCACACGGCTCCCCATCCCACGATAATCACGGTGGCGAGCACCAGCACAATGTCGCCTCCATGGATGCTCACGGGGTAGGCGTTGATGATAAAACTGTCTGCCGAGCCGCCGAGCTTCACTAGGCCATATTCCATTTGGAGCCAACACAGTCCAGCACCCAACCCAATGCCTAGGCATGCACCGAGCAATGTAATTAAGCGCCCCTCGCACAGGAAGATGCGGAAGATGGTCTGCTCCGAAGCTCCTAAATGGCGCAGTGTCATCACGTCCTGTCGCTTATCGATGATGAGCATCGACACGGAACCAATGATATTGAAACAAGCCACCAAGAGAATAAACGTCAGGAAGAAATAAGCCATCATCTTCTCAATGTTCATCACGTTGAACACCTCTTGCTGCTGCTCCAACTGGTCCATCACTCTAAATCGACTGCCTGCCACCTGTTGCATGCGCTTCTTCACCGCCTCGAGGTCAGTGCCCTGACGAAGTTTTAGCTCAAGCCCCGTGACGCAGCCCGGCTGCTCAAAGAGGCCCTGAGCAAACTGTAGAGAAGTGAGCATATAGTTTTCATCGTACTTCCTTTGGTTCACGTTGAAGCAAATTCCGGGTGAGGTCAAGTCGTCGGCATTGAAGCTCTCGGCAGGATTGACGAGGTTTACCTTTTCGCCTCTTCGTGGCGCGCAGATTTGCAGCGAGCCATAGTCGATACCTCCCATTGTGGCTGCCAGTCCGATGCCTGGTATGCCATAGTTGAGCGTGGCGCGATGAAGTTCGTAGCGTCCGTTGCCGTAGAGGATGCTGCGTATTCCCGTCACTTTGTCGTAGTCATCGTCAACCCCTTTCAGCACAATTACTGTGGGTCTTCCCTGAAACAGTATGAGCGCATTGTCTTCCAGGCAGAAGCTAGCGGCCTCCACCTCCTTCATGCTGCGTATTTGTTGCAGTGCGGGATCATCCATCGGAGTGAGCTTCGTCTGTGTTGGCACCACCTCAATCTGTGGGTCGAAAGCCGTATAGAGGCTCCCTATGAGGTCGCGAAATCCGTTGAACACGCTCAGCGTCACCAGCAGTGCTGCCGTGCCGAAGGCCACTCCAGCCACTGAGATGCCCGATATGATATTGATTGCTCCCACCCTTTTGCGCGAGAACAAGTATCTTCGGGCAAAGAAAAGCGGCAGTCTTAGTCGCTCTATGAGGCTCATTCTGCGATAGGTTTGTCGTCGCCCTCAGTGCGTTTGAGCAGAGAGTCGATATGGTCGAGATAGTTGAGAGAATCGTCGAGGAAGAACTTCAGTTCGGGGATAATGCGTAGCTGATGGCGCACGCGAGTGCCCAGTTCGTAGCGCACTTGTCGTGTATTCGCGTTGATATTGTTGAGTATCTCTTGTGCTTTTTCTGAGGGGAAGATGCTCAAGTATCCGCGAGCGATGCTTAGGTCGGGACTGATTCTTACAGCGCTCACCGACACCAACACACCATGTGTGCCCTGTGTCTGTCGCTGAAAGATGTCGCTCAGTTCCTTCTGTATTAGTCGGGATATTTTCTGTTGTCTTGTAGTTTCCATATATAATATAGGTATCATACGGTGCACAGGCACCTTGGGTTAGGATGCGTTGCTGCGCATGGAGTGCGTCAGCTAGGCATACGTGTGTTCTTGTATTTAATGATTGCGTTTGGGTTTTCGGTTCGCCTTTTTATGAAACTTCTAAAGGGGAATTGGATACCCTAAATTTCAGAATTTATAGAACCACCCTTAAAAGTCTTCGTTGTCTACGGCAGCTGTTTTTTTAGCCAGCCAAATGCGGTCGGCATCGTCGGTGAGTAGCGGCATAATGGCCGAGCGCACGCGGGCGTGGTAAGCGTTGATTTGTTCCATCTCTTCGGGTGAGAGCAGCGAACGGTCAACGGCTTGGAGGTCGTAGGGGCAGAGCGTGAGCGTCTCAAATTGTAGGAAGCGGCCGTAGGGAGTCTCTTCGGCTTCTTGACAGAGCAGTGTGTTCTCTATTCTTACCCCGAAGCGTCCCTCCACGTAGATTCCAGGTTCGTCGGTCACTGTCATTCCTGCCGTGAAGGGCACTAGCGTACATGGACGCACGTTCTTGCGTATTTGGTGAGGACCCTCGTGCACACATCCGTGTGCTCCCACTCCGTGGCCTGTACCATGTCCGAAGTCATAGCCCTGTGCCCAGAGGTCGATGCGAGCTGCAGTGTCGAGTTGTAGCCCCGTGGTGCCTACGGGAAATTTCATGTGAGCGAGTCTGAGATGCCCCTTCATCACAAGTGTATATACCTCTCGTTCCTCTTGGGTCAGTCCACCTAGCGCAATGGTGCGTGTCAGGTCCGTTGTGCCCGAGAGATATTGTCCGCCGCTATCGAGCAGTAACAGACCATGGGCGGGTAGGCGTACGCTCGAGTGCTCATCGGCCTCATAGTGAACAATGGCACCATGCGCTCCAAAGGCTGCTATTGTGCCAAAACTCAGTCCCTCGAAGTCGGGTTGTTCGGCGCGTAGGGCGGTCAGTTTCTCATCGACGGAAAGCTCTGTCACCTCCTCTTCGCGTTCCATCCGTTCGTCGAGCCATCGCAGAAATTTCACCATTGCCACGCCATCTTGTACCATCGCGCGGCGCATGCCCTCTTGTTCTTGTTCCGACTTTACTGCACGCCACATTTCCACGGGCGAATGAAACGTTGCCACACCCTTTGGCCATAGTCCCATGCACGCCGTCTCACGGCATACGCGCAGGCTAGGCAGGGCTTTGAGTTTCAATGCTTCGGCATAAGGCTTTGTTGCCACGCCAGCCCCCGCCAGCCGTTCGCGTGCTTCGGAAGTGAGCGTCTCGGCATGGGTATAGAGCGTGAAGCGTTGCGTTTCGGCTTCGTAGGCCAAGTAGCTAAGAAACACGGGGTTGTAGTCCACATCCGCTCCGCGCAGATTGAGCGTCCAAGCAATGTCGGATAGGTCGTTGAGCAGAAACACTTCGTCAGTCTCTGTACGTTGCTCCTCTAGTGCATGCTGCAGGGCGCAGAGCTTCTCCTTGATGGTCTGTCCGGTCCATTGCTCATCTTGCACGCGAATAGGCGCTGCGGGCAGTGCCGGACGTGTGGTCCATAGTTGGCTAAAGGCATCCTTACGCGAGCAGTACGCGATGTGTGACAATCCAGGCTCCATATCGGCGGGAGCTCCGATACGCGCTTCGGATCCATAGTGCTCATGAATCCATTCCTCTACGCTAGGCACTCCTTCTGCGCCATCCTTCATTAGTTGAAATCCTGTGGTTGAGAGTTCTTCCGAGGCTTGCAGCCAGTAGCGTGAGTCTGTCCAGAGCAAAGCTTCTTTTTGTGTCACCACAGCTGTTCCTGCCGAACCTGTAAAGCCTGTGAGCCACTCTCGGCAAGCCCAGTGTGGAGCGATATATTCACTATTGTGTGGATCGGCCGTAGGCACTATATATACCTCTAGAGCCTCCTGGCTCATCCATTGACGAAGAGAATTGAGCATACGCTTGGGTTGGATATTTGTAGGTTCTTTTATTTCTGTGCAGAGAGGGGCTTATTCGCTGTCGCGTCAGAGCGGGCAGAGATGGACTTCCTCTTCCGCCTTCTTACTTGCTCAGTTCCAGCATGCGTTCGATAGGCTTCACTGCCTCGCGAGCCACCTCTTCATGCACCTCAATCTCGGGCCATTCGTAGCGCAGTGCGTTGTACACCTTCTCCAGTGTACACAGGCGCATGAAGTTACACTCGTTGCAACCACAGGTGCTATCATCGGGAGGCACGGGAATAAATGTTTTCTCCGGGCAGTGCTTCTGCATCTCATGCAGAATGCCGCTCTCTGTCACCACCAAAAAATCCTGTGCATCGGAGTCAATAGCATATTTCAGTAGCGCGGCCGTAGAGCCCACCACATCAGCCAGTTTCACCACAGCTCCGCGACACTCCGGGTGTACTAGTACCTTAGCTCCGGGGTGCTCCTGTTTCAGTTCCACGAGTTTCTCCACAGAGAAGCGTTCGTGTACGTGGCAACCACCATTCCATAGCAACATATTGCGTCCTGTCTCGGAGTTGATATAGTTGCCCAAGTTATAGTCGGGGCCGAAGATGAGTTTGGCATCTTTGGGAAATGTCTCTACAATGCGTTTGGCATTGCTCGAAGTCACCACCACGTCAGTCAGTGCTTTTACCGCCGCCGTAGTGTTCACGTAGGAAATCACTTGATAGCCCGGGTGCGCCTCGACAAACTTCTTAAAGTCCTCTGCCGGACAACTCTCGGCCAGTGAGCAAGTAGCATTCAGATCGGGCACCAACACCTTCTTTTGCGGACAGAGTATCTTATTTGTCTCGCCCATGAAGTGTACGCCACACATCACGATGATGTCGGCATCCGTGCGTGCTGCCTGTTGAGCCAAACCGAGGCTGTCGCCCACGAAGTCGGCTATATCCTGCAATACTCCTTCTGTATAGTAGTGGGCCAGGATAATGGCATTTTTCTCTTTACACATACGGCGAATCTCGGCTTTGAGATCCACGCCCGCGGGCACGGGTTCGTCCACGTAGCCCTTTTTCTTCCAGCTATCTTTTACTTCGGTCATCTTCTTAAATGTGCTTGAGTTAGGGTGCAAATTTACTTATTTAGTTTGTAGTTTCCCTATTTAAGGTTGTAAACTTTTCAAGTTTCGGTTTTAACTTGAGCAGGCTGAATGCGCAATTCGCTATATCAGGATTTTTAGCAAGGAAACTTCGTATGGCTGGTTCTACCTCCTCATCGGTGTGCTTGAGTGAAGTCCTTATCTGCTTGTTGGCTCTGCTGAATGTCATTTTGCCCCAACTCTTTCTGAGCGTCGTTTTGTAACTTCGTATATGTGCCGTCCACAGATGTACGTCTTTCCGTCCACAGATGGGCATCTTTCCGTTCACAGATCTTCATCTTCCCATCGTTCACCGCCCAGTGACTGATCGTTCACCGCCCAGTGACTCATCGTTCAACGCCCAGTGACTGAGCGTTCACCGCCCGGTGAACGATGGGAAAGTCTTCAACGAGAGACGGAATAACCTAGGTTTTAGCTTGATAATGAAGCCGTTCTGTTACTCCGTTCGCAGCGTACGTATTCACCCGTTCGCAATGGGAGAATTTTATCGTGCAAGACGAATGCAATCAAGCTCGCTTGAATTGCTTGATACGCAGCCGATAATGCACGGGCTGAAAGCCCAACAAGCGCATAGCCCAGGGCTTTCAGCCCGCTCATACTAAATCCGAAACTTAAATCAATATAAGAAAGGCCGCCCTGTAAGAGCAAAAGCAGGAGGTGAGTTCTTACTTTTGTCCTTACAGGGCGACATGTTCTTGCTCATTCACTATGAATGACTTGGATCTTTCAGTCTGCGCTATTTTGACTTTTCAGATGGTGCTACTTTGAACTTCTGAAAGGTTGCCCTAGATGGGGCTGAAAATGGCGGCTTAGGGTTAGGCGGTGGAGTGCGGCGGTTAGATGCGCTTGCCTGCGTACATCTTTTCGTAGTATAGCTGGTAGTCGTCGCCACTGACGGCTTCCACCCAGTCGCGGTGTTCGAGATTCCAGCGAATGGTCTTGACAATGCCCACTTCAAAGGAGGTTTCGGGATACCATCCGAGGTCGGCCTTAATCTTCGAGGGATCAATGCCGTAGCGCTGGTCGTGGCCTAGGCGGTCTTTCACGAAGGTGATGAGCGATTCGTTGATCCAATCAATGCTGATTTGTCCGTCGGCGCCGATCTCTTGGCGTTTCAGCAAGGTGCGGAAACGGGGCTCTTCGGCCATGATGTCGTGAATGGTGCGGATGATAATCTTGACGATTTGAATGTTTTGGCGTTCATTGTGTCCGCCCACGTTGTAGATGCTGCCGTCTTTGCCTTGATTGATCACCATATCGATGGCTTTGCAGTGGTCTTCCACATAGAGCCAGTCGCGTATGTTCTCTCCCTTGCCATATACGGGGAGGTTCTTGCCTTGCAAGATGTTGTTGATGACCAGGGGAATGAGCTTCTCGGGGAATTGATAGGGTCCGTAGTTGTTAGAGCATCGTGTGATGCTTACGGGCATGTGATAGGTGTCGCGATAGGCACATACGAAGTGGTCGGCCGAAGTTTTTGAGGCACTATATGGGCTGTGTGGACAAAGGGGAGTCTGCTCTGTGAAGAAGCCTTCGGAGCCGAGCGAGCCATACACTTCATCGGTGGAAACTTGATGGAAGCGTACTCCGGGGCGCCATGTGGGGTAGCCTTGTGGGTCGCGTCCCATCACCCATGCTGCGCGTGCAGCATCGAGGAGATTTTGTGTGCCCAGAATGTTGGTGTTGAGGAAGAGTTGCGGATTCTCGATGCTACGATCTACGTGGCTTTCTGCGGCGAAGTTTACCACCACGTCGAATCGGTATTCGGCAAAGAGTGAGTCAAGCAGTGCACGGTCGCAGATATCGCCTTTCACGAAGAAGCAACGTTCGTTGTCGATGTCTTGTGCGATGGTGCCGAAATAGCCAGCATAGGTCAGCAGGTCGAGTACTACTACGCGCACATTGTCGTATTTCTTTAGAATGTACTTCAAGTAGTTGGCACCGATAAATCCTGCGGCACCTGTTACGAGATAGGTTTTCATTATTAAGTATAAAGTATTACAAGCTTCGCTTGAAGTATAAAGTATTACAAGCTTCACTTGAAGTATTAAGTATAAAGTATTACAAGCGGGATGAGGGCTTAAGATGCAAAGGTAACTTTATAACCTTCTAACCTCAAAACTTCAAACCCCCATAGTGCTCCGCTACCTGATTGGTGAGGTCGATAAATTCCTTTACTGAGAGCTGCTCTGGACGACGGGTCAGCAGTGGCTGAGAGAGAAACTCCGTGTGGTCGGGAGCGCCTTGGCATTGCTGGTCGAGCTCGTGGAGGAGGGGCTTGATAGAGCCGCGCATCATCTTGCGTCGCTGATTGAAGGTGGTCTTTACCACTCTTCGCATAAGTTGCTCGTCGCAGCCAGGGTGGGTCACATCGTTGCGCGTGAGACGCACTACGGCACTGCGCACCTTGGGAGGCGGATTGAATACGCCTGGCTCGACGGTGAATAGATAGTCTACCTTATAATAGAGTTGTACTAGTACGCTCAGAATGCCATAAGCCTTGCAACCCGGAGGGGCGGCTAGTCGTTCGGCCACTTCTTTCTGAATCATGCCCGTGCAGCAAGGGATGAGGTGACGATAGTCGAGCATCTTGAAGAAGATCTGGCTACTAATGTTGTAGGGATAGTTGCCCGTGAGCACGAAGGGACGGCCTTCGAAGGTGTGGTCAAGGTGCATCTTTAGGAAATCGTCTTCTACGATACCTTGCTCGAGCGCGGGAAAGTGTTCGCGCAGATAGGCCACGCTTTCGAAGTCGATTTCCACTACTTTGAGCTCGCGCCCTTTCTGGAGAAGATATTGCGTCATTACGCCCATGCCGGGACCCACTTCGAGAATGGGTAATTCGGGGCATGCATCTACAGTATCGGCGATGGCTTGTGCCGTGGGTAGGGAGGTCAGAAAGTGTTGGCCAAGAAATTTTTTAGGGCGTACGGACTTCATCTAATATATTTTTTCTACTTTTGCATAAGAACGCAGGCAAAGCCCTTTTGGGGGCTACGGCTGTGATTCTGGCTACAAAGGTAAACATTTTATTGGGAGTATGCCAAGAAGTGAACCTCTGTTTCATACGTTTTTTACTCAACTTCCGGATTTCGCCTGGGCTTTTAGCCCACCTCTTCTAAATCTGAAAGTTCAGAAAATATTATGATAATATGTAGGGAGAGGGGGTGCATCATCAGGATGAACCATCTTCGCTCTTTCTAAAGCAATTTTTTTTCTCGCTTGAAAAGCTTAGTCAAGGTCATATTACAAACGGCGTTTCCCTTCCTGCTCGGGTGGGGCATTCTTTGGTGGATGTATCGCGATACGGATTGGGAGGCTTTCTCACACTTTGTCTTTGGCGAGATGCAGTGGGGGTGGATGCTCCTAAGTCTTGCTTTCGGCATATTGCCTCAGATGGCTCGTGCTTGGCGTTGGAAGATGGCACTCGAGCCGCTGGGTGAGAGCCCAAGAAGGAGTTCGTGTACAGATGCCATTTTTATGTCGTATGCGGCGAGTCTGGTGATTCCTCGCGTGGGCGAGGTGACTCGTTGTGGCACGCTGAAGAAGACCGATGGCGTGAGCTTCAGCAAGAGCCTTGGCACGGTGGTCACCGAGCGCGTGGTCGATTCGCTGCTGATGCTCTTATTTACGAGTGTGGCCTTTCTGTGGCAGCTCCCTATGTTTGTGCGTTTCATGGACGAGACGGGCATGGACTTCTCTTCTTTGCTCCGTCGGTTCACGGGTACGGGCTATCTTGTCACCTTTATCTGTCTTGTGGCTGCACTAGCAGCTGCGGTGGTGGTGATGAAGCGCTTTGCTGTGTTTCGGAAAGGGCGCGACATGCTTCAAGGTATATGGGAGGGCATTCTCTCGCTGCGCTACGTGAAGAACTTGCCGCTCTATCTGCTTTATAGCCTGCTGATATGGGTGGGCTATTTTCTCCATTTCTACATTGCTTTCTTCTGCTTCCCATTTACGGCTCAACTCTCGCTAGGAGCCGCATTTCTCATATTCTGTGTGGGCACTTTTGCAGTGCTCGTTCCTACTCCCAATGGGGCAGGGCCATGGCATTTCGCGGTGAAGACGATGCTTGTGCTCTATGGAGTGGCCGATGGGCAGGCCGTCATGTTTGCCCTGGCGGTACATACCATCCAGACGGCTCTCGTAGTGGCGTTGGGTGTGATGGGATGGAGCAGAGTGGCGCTGCGTGGCCAACGAAGAGAGGCTGTGGAGAAAGTGTAAGCATCGTGTGGCCAGTGATGTTTTGGCACAGACGAATGCGTCGGAAGAAATAAGAAACTTAATTCTCGGATTTAGCCTGAGGCTTTCCCTCCGCCTTTCCTAAATCCGAAACTTCAGTAGTAAATATTCTAACATCAACAATCATGAGTGAAATAGCAAACCTGCAACCGCAGGCCATTTGGAAAAACTTTGATCTGCTTACTCAGGTGCCCCGTCCATCGGGCCATCTAGAGAAGGTGCAGCAGTTCTTGCTCGACTGGGCAGCCCAAAAGGGCGTAGAGGCATTCAAGGATGAAGCTGGTAACATCATCATGCGCAAGCCTGCCTCGGCGGGTATGGAAGATCGTAAGATTGTGACTCTCCAGGGACACATGGACATGGTGCCGCAAAAGACGAAGGAGTCTACCCACAATTTCGAAACCGATCCGATTGAGACTTATATCGATGGCGATTGGGTGAAGGCAAAGGGCACTACGCTTGGGTCGGACGATGGTATGGCTGTGGCCACCATCATGGCTGTGATGGAAGATCCCACCTTAAAACATGGTCCTATCGAAGGCTTTATCACTGCCGACGAGGAGACTACTATGTATGGGGTGAACCACATGAAGGCCGATGTTATTGAGGGGGAGATCTTGCTCAACCTCGACGATGAGACCGAAGGAGAGATGATTATCGGTTCGGCTGGCGGCGTGAATATGACCGCTACGCTCGAATACAAGCCTCTAGAACCCGATGCGACTGATGCTGCAGTGAAAATTACCCTTCACAAGCTCTTCGGCGGACACTCTGGATTGGAAATAAACGAAGGTCGCTGCAATGCAAATAAGGCCATGGCACGTATCGTGCAGGACGCTATTGCCAACTTTGAAGCTTGCCTCGCCTCATGGCAGGGCGGCAATATGCGCAATGCTATTCCCGCTTCGGCTGAAGTGGTGCTGACGTTGCCGAAAGAAAATGTGGAAGCTCTCAAGGAGGCCATAGACGAATGGCGACAGACGCTCCGCGAGGAGTATGCTCCTGTCGAAACAACCATGGAACTCGACGTGGAGGACGCTCCGCTGCCTAAGTATATCGTGCCCGCTGAGATTCAAGATAATCTTGTGGATGCTCTCTGTGCCGTACACAATGGCGTGTTGCGCATGATTCCTTATGATAAGCAGATCGTGGAGACTTCATCGAACTTGGCCATTGTGGAGATTGCCGAGGGTAAGGTGCGTTTCCTAATCCTTATTCGTTCTTCACGCGACAGTATGCGCGAATGCTGTGTAGAGACGCTCGAGAGTGCTTTCTCTATGGCAGGCATGAAGGTGGAAACTGATGGCGACTACCCCGCTTGGCAACCTAATCCACAGAGCGAGATTGTGGAACTCATGAAGGGTATCTATAAGGAACTTTTCCAGCAGGACAATCTTGTCACCGTGGTGCATGCCGGATTGGAATGTGGCGTGATTGGCGCTTTGCGTCCTCACATGGATATGGTGAGCTTCGGTCCGACCTTGCGTTCGCCCCACACTCCCAACGAGCGTTGCAATATTCCTAGTGTGGCTCGCTATTGGACTTTCGTCAAGACAATCCTTGAACGCATCCCTAAGAAATAAGTCTCTTCGTATAGAGCACGGGTGTGCGCCTGTGCGTAAGGTTTGATATGTGCGCTAGGCGCGATGCCTGCTTGTGCTTTAAAAGGAAATCCCCTCTCTTACATGATTCTCTGTAGGAGAGGGGATTTGTTTGTGTCGGAGGGCAAGGAAGGGAGAGGGCAAGGCTGAAAGAGAGATGTCTGCTAAGAAAAAGAAAGCCCGAAGTTCTCCTTTTTCGGAAAACTTCGGGCGGAAGTTGTACTCTTTCAAGAGTAAGGGCGTTCACCTATGATATAGGTGCGTGAACCTTGGATTAGTCCTCATCTGACGACCAGCTATCGCTGCTCCAATCCTTACCAGCAGAGAATGCATCAGAGGGGTCAAGCGACTTTAATTCGTCGTCAACGATTTTCACCTTGGGGTCTGACGCTGCGAGCATCTGCATGGGCTCGAGGTTGATAACCCTTGATGAGGGTGTGATATATGTAAGTTTCATGTTATTATCTATGAAATGTGTTTGTAGTTTGTATTACTTTACAATGACCTTCTTGCCATTCTGAATGTAGAGACCCTTAGTAGCCTTTACTACGAGACGACCGCTGAGGTCGAAGATGAGGGCCTTTGCACTGGCAGGAGCAGCGATGGTGTTGATGCCAGTAACGGCATTGCCAAAGTTCATAGCAATAGCGCTTACTACGCCGTTGCCAGGGAGGTATGCCTTGTTCATGGGCAGGAGACCACCCTTGCTGGGATAGAAGGCAGTGCCATCAGCACTGTTGCCAAGGATATAGCCATCGCCATCAATCATGGTCTTGGTAGCACCGGCTGAGTGGCCGAGTTTGTTGTCACTGATGGTAGCAGCAGTTTCGTCAGCAGCGGGAACCATCGTTACAGAAGTGCCAGTTTCAGAAGTAAGGATTACACCTTGGTTGGCGGGGATAGCCTGTGCGTCGATAGCAGTCATTGTAGCTTCAGTGCCCTTAGCGCTTACGTAGTATGCCTTAACGCCAGTAGGAATGATGGTGGCAAAAGGTGCGCTGAATGTGGCGATGTGGCTTACACCATTGATGTTTTGGGCATCGTGGAAGGTGATGGTGTTGGGATATTCAACCTCTTCGAACTGGTAGTAGCATGAGCGGTTCATACTATTCCAACCAGTATCGTAGAACTTGTCATTAGCATATTGCGAAATGAAATCACCGTCGATGCGTGAGTTGAGGTAGTAGTTAGTCGTGCCATCCTTACCCAGAGCCTTCATCTGTACGAAGCCGAATACATCGGCACGGTCGGTAAGGCTCACAGAGCCTTGACCCTTGTCGAGTGTGGCAGGCTCGATTGTCCAGTCGTTTTGTTTAATGTAAGTAGAGGTTTGTGCAGTGGTGCTATATGATTTGTTGCCATCGCCACTGTCAGCCCAGCTGAGGTAGGTGCCGTAGTTGGTAGCAAACATGTACTTGCCGTTAACGATGTGGCAAACAAACACGAACTCGTTCGCGTTGGTAGATTCATCGTTAGCCTTATTACCCACCTTCGTGCCATCGCAATAGAGGTAGTTTGCAGTGCCACTGATATAGGGCACCTTGATGCGGTATGCCTTACCGTCCTCGGGCATCTGAATATTGTCGGTGCTTGTTTTGAAAGCATTGAGTGCATTTTCGATAGCCGCTGCATCTGTGCCTTCTTTTACGGCATTTTTCAATGCTGTACGGGTTGCAGCATTCGCTGTAGGATAGCCTACACCTGTCTTGGCAAGAGCCTTATGGGCAAGTTCCATGATTTTTGCCAAATTGTAGGTGTAGTTTACATTGATGGTGTTGCCATTGATTGAGACTGCTGCATCATAATTGGGAACTGTAGCTGCAGTGAAGTCGGCAGTCTGTGGAGCAGAAGAAAGGAGGAAGAAACCACCATTCTTAGCAACTTCGTTAGTGCTGTTGAGTGTAACATAGCCCTCAGCACCAGTTACATTGACAGTGTATGCTGTAACACCGTCCATGCTCACGGGCTCGAAGATGTAGGCAGAACCCTTAGAATCTGAGTGAGCCCAACCTGTCATCGTAAAAGGATTAGAACGTGTGGCTTCAGCACTTGCGTTCTGCTCTTTACCTCCTACTGTATGTAAGTCCTGATTGGTGATGTGGAGACCTTGGGTAAAGTAAATGGCACCAGTAGTATAGTAGTCTGACAGACCAAGGTTGATAGTGTTATAGTTTGTACCATTATTTACGCCCTTGCCTTGACCATTTACAATGCCTACTGTGGCAGAGGGGAGTTCGCCACGAGTAATCTTCCATACATAGTTATTTTTGGCTTTAGCCTCTTCGAGGGGCACATTTGCCAAAGTCTTGGTGACATTGGGATAGTTAACAATATCAGTAAAGAGGTAGGTACCATCAAACACTGAAAAATTCTTTCCGTTACCATCATTTGCACAGCTCTTTATGCGGTAATAACCAGTAGGGAGGTTGATGTAAGAAGTTTTGTTAACTGCAAGAAGCGCACCCAAATTAGCCAAGGCGTCTTCGCTCTGATTTGCCTTATAGTCTGTAACGTTAGTTTTGACTGAATTCGCATAGTTCTCGTCAATAAGTCCGAGGCCAGTTCCTGCAGTGAAATTAGTTGCATCGTCCATTACATCTTCTACAGACTTGATGTACCAGATATCGTTATCACTTGCGTTTGAGTTCCACATGCCGACATGAGCATTGCCGTTGTAACCACCACGGTTATTCCAGCTGTATTCACCATTTTTAGGTATGATGTTCCAACCATCGCCTTGTGCTACAATCTTCCAAACGCATTCATCGCCCGGAGTCTCGCTTACAGCTTTAACACCCACATTACCATCGGCATTATTGGTGTTAATGGCATAAACATACTGCGTATTGTCCTTAACAGAACGAATGGTGTAGCCAGTAGTGGCATCGCCTTCAATAGAGAAAAGGCTTCGGCTGTCAAACTGTGTCCAATTCGACAGAATGATAGTGTTGTCTGTTGCCGATTTAACACAACTGCTGTTCCAAAGTACGTACTTGCTATCACCCTTACACTTAATAAGGTACTTCGCACCGCTTATAGGTACGAAGTCGGCGGCTGTTGCTCCTATAATACACGTGAGGAGCAACGCCAGAAACGTTGTAATTTTTTTCATTTGTTGTTATTAAAATATAGTTTATAAAATCCTGTGTTCGATGTATTGTGGCAGTGCGTGAATAAAGCGTAGGTAAGTGCATTGCCAACAATATGTAGGTAGTGTGCTGTGTCAGTTAGATTTTATGTCGCAAATATAAAGGCTTATTTTATGCAAGTAATTCGCTATATTTTTATGATTTTTTTTGATAGAACGTATCTAATTCCGAGAAACGAAGAGAAATAATGACGTCGCAAAAATAAGTACACAGAGAAAAATCCCGAATCAGTGGAGGACTTGTTGGAGCATCGCACCGATGGTACAGATGCTTTCGATACGCTGTATATTGGGTGTGAGAAGTTCCCGCAGTATGATTTTTATGGGGGATTCTCGGTGGGTGGGGTGAGATAAAAATACTCTTTTGTTTCTTTCGTAAGAAACAATTATCTATCTTTGCATCTACAAATACATTACAAAATGAGCAACAACAAACTGCAAGTGGTCTTGTTGGATGAAGCTATAGAGTTCATCCAATCATTGCCATTGAAAGTGCAGAAGAAAATAACATATAACTACTTGAAAATAGAACAAGGAATTATAGATAATGAATTGTTTAAGAAGTTGGAAAACTCCAATATTTGGGAATTCCGTACTATTTTCAGTGGCAACTGCTATAGGCTTTTCTCCTTTTGGGACACAGAAACCGAAACGCTTGTAATTGCGACACATGGCATAGTAAAGAAAACGCAAAAAACGCCTCCAAAAGAAATTGCAAAAGCAGAAGAGATTAGAAAAGAGTATTTTAAGAAGAAAAAAGAAGAATGATATGGCACAGATGCATTTAACTCCTCTTTCAAAACTCGTTGATGATGTTTGGGGAGAAAAAGGAACAGAAGAACGTGATGCGATGGAGAAGCAGCTTAAGGAAGAAGTAAACGCTTACTACTTAGGTGAAGCTATCCGTAAAGCAAGACAAGCCCAGAAACTCACACAAGAAGAACTGGGTGAACGTATAGGAGTGCAACGTGCACAAATTTCAAGATTAGAGAAGGGGCATACTATTATGACTTTGCCAACCCTAAGTCGTGTGTTCCGTGCTTTAGGTGTTGCCTCTGCAACTCTCGATTTGGGTGCAGCTGGTAAGGTTGCACTTTGGTAACGCTCCCTCCCCAAGCCCTCCCTTTCGGGCAATCCTTTCATTCAGCCGCCGTGCGCATTGGCTCTCTTGCTGTGCGCATGGCGGCTTTTCCGTGGGAAACGTACTTTCACGTTTTTCTTGACCGATGAAGTTCCCACGCTCACGCTAATCTTTCAAAATGAGTTCAATGTGAATGAAACCTTGTACCTCACCGCCCAAACCAAGCGCAAGGTTTCCTTTGACCGCAGCTTTGCCGTGTGTTGTGGACAATCTTCTGCATACGATGATAATACGGAGGTAGAATACGAGAGCGAGACGTCCTTGCTTTCCTATTCCTTCGCCCGTCATCTTACGCAGGCTTTGCAGTCTCACAAATTCTAACACTTTTGACTAATGCCCCACGCTATCCACATCACTACGCTCAAACGTATGCTCCAATCTCCCGAACCCGTAGACATCAAACTATGGACGCGCTCGGGTGAAATCCAACGCTGGCACCGCTGCATCTCTCTCCGCTACGACTTCTACAAGGGCACGCGAAGAATGAAACTGCTGGACTCTAATGAAATCCGACAACTGAAAGATGTGTGCGTGTTTGAAATAACTGATATTCAATTACTTTATAACAAAAAAATGAAACATGATTCAAAAGTTCTGAAAATGTATGGATATTTCTTCTAAAGAAATCTGCCAAACAGGACAAGCATGGCAACCCGGCTAAACTCTCTCAATCGGCACGCAGCTATTGCTTTGACTACCAGAAGTTGGTAGACTAGTTCGGCATCAATCTGATTACGGGTGACTCGGACGATGAAGAGGATAAATCTGTG
>ENA-ORRH01000988-ORRH01000988.1-human-gut-metagenome-genome-assembly--contig:-NODE-988-length-15865-cov-3.07015_pt1 | contig 15865 bp, 9 predicted proteins | sample MGYA00242173_ERZ509130 | MGnify/ENA primary metagenome ERZ509130 (study PRJEB26280, sample SAMEA2338633) | human gut metagenome | biome: human gut; feature: human-associated habitat; material: faeces... | reverse complement strand
GTTGCTGTTATCAGAAAGTACACTCATCACTACTTCCGATACCATCTGCTTCAATTCTTCCAAGAATTGTCCGGCATTATATGTCCGCCTTTCTATCTCACGTAGCTTTTTCTCCCAGATACCGGTCAGTTCCGCCGACTTCAACAGCTCCTCATGGATAATCTGTATCAGCTCCACACCGGTAGGGGTGGCTATCAGATTCTTCTTTTCCTTGCGGATATAGTTTCGCTTGAACAGCGTCTCGATGATGGCTGCACGGGTAGATGGACGACCGATACCGTTTTCCTTCAGCGCATCACGCAGTTCGTCGTTATCCACCAGCTTGCCCGCCGTTTCCATAGCACGCAGCAGGGTGGCTTCCGTATAAGGCCGGGGCGGCTGCGTCCACTTCTCATACAAATCGGGGACGTGCGGTCCGCTTTCTCCTTTCACAAAAGCCGGAAGCACATTCTCCTCTTCTCCCTTCTCCTCTTTCTCCTCCTGCGATTGTGCCGAGGGGGTGCCGAAGATAACACGCCAACCCGGTTCCAGAATCTGCTTGCCGGTGGCCTTGAACTCTATGCTCTCTACCTCGCCCAATACGGTGGTAGTGGCAAACTTACAATCGGGATAGAATACAGCAATGAAACGGCGTGCTATCAAATCGAATACGCGACGCTCCATATCCGTCAGATTCTGCGGATGCTGGCCGGTAGGAATAATGGCGTGGTGGTCTGTTACCTTCGAGTTATCGAAAACCTTTTTGGACTTCAACAATGCAGTTCCTGTCAAAGGGGCTGTAAATGTCTCGTAATCACGCAGACCTTTCAAGATGCCGGGGCATTTGGGATAGATGTCATCACTCAAATAGGTAGTGTCTACACGTGGATAGGTAGCCACTTTCTTCTCATACAAAGACTGGATGATTTTCAGCGTCTCATCAGCGGAATAGGCAAACTTCTTGTTACATTCCACTTGTAAAGAAGTCAAGTCAAACAAGCGGAGTGGCGCCTCCCTCCCCTCTTTCTTGGTGACATCCGTCACGGTAAAAGGAGAATTCTTAATCTGGTCCAATAAAGCAAGCCCACGTTCGCGGTCGGTAATGGGGTCGATACCCCGATTCTCTTCTTCTTTTTTAGGTTTCTTCCCGGCAGCTATAGCCTCTTTCTGCTTCTCGGCTTCCAATACCAGTTCCTCCTCACTTTTCCGGAGGATGGCGGAGAAAGTGGTATCTCGATAGACGGTCTTCAGCTCCCAGTATTGCTTGGGAACAAAATTCTGTATTTCCAACTGACGGTTTACAATCAGCGCCAGTGTCGGCGTCTGCACACGGCCGATAGAAAGTACCTGCCGGTTCTGCCCATACTTCATGGTGTAGAGGCGGGTGGCATTCATCCCGAGCAGCCAGTCGCCAATGGCACGCGACAAGCCTGCTTCGTACAAAGGCTGGAAATCCGACGCATCGCGCAGCTTGGCAAAGCCCTCACGGATGGCTTCCTCTGTCAATGAAGATATCCAAAGACGTTTCACCGGGCAACGTGCCCCGGCTTTCTGCATCACCCAGCGCTGTATCAATTCTCCTTCCTGCCCGGCATCACCACAGTTTATAATCATATCGGCATGTTGCATGAGGTTCTCTATCGTATGGAACTGGCGCTCGTATGTGGGATTACTAATCAGCTTAATACCGAAACGGGGAGGTATCATGGGGAGGCTTCCCAAGCTCCATGACTTCCAATTAGGGGTATATTCATGCGGCTCCTTCAGCGTACAAAGATGGCCGAATGTCCAGGTCACCTGGTATCCGTTTCCTTCGATGTATCCGTCCTTCTTTTCTTTCGCTCCCAATACATCGGCTATGTCACGCGCCACAGAGGGCTTTTCGGCAATACAAACTATCATTCGTTATTCTTTTAGCGGGACAAAGGTAATAAAAAGGGGGCAAGAACGAAACTATAAGCAAGAAACGATAACATAGACCAGGTGATTTTTCTCCCCCAAAGCTGACGTACGGACATAAAAAAAGGAGTACCGCTGTACTCCAACCTTTGTTAACCTTAAATCTAATACTATGAAAAACACATTGCAAAGATACGGACTTCTGATAAATCTGCAAATTATCCAACTAAAAAAGTATGTTCTATAACACAGATTAAGAAAAAGGGACGGATATGTAAACACATACCGTCCCTCTTTTAACATTTAACGTGTCGGATTATTCTTCATCCAACAAGATTTCCAATATCTGGCAAGCAGCCTTGGCAACCGGAGTACCGGGGCCAAAGATGGCAGCTACACCTGCCTTGTAAAGGAAGTCATAGTCTTGTGCGGGAATTACACCACCGGCAATCACTACGATATCCTCACGTCCCAACTTCTTGAGCTCTTCGATAATCTGCGGAACCAATGTCTTGTGTCCGGCAGCCAATGAAGAAACCCCCACTACATGAACGTCGTTCTCAACCGCTTCGCGGGCAGCCTCGGCCGGTGTCTGGAACAAGGGTCCCATATCCACGTCGAAGCCACAGTCGGCATATCCGGTTGCAACAACCTTGGCACCGCGGTCGTGACCGTCCTGGCCCATCTTGGCTACCATGATACGAGGCTGACGTCCCTCTTTCTTCGCAAACTTCTCTGCCAATTCACAAGCACGGTGGAAGTCGCTGTCATTCTTACTTTCTGATGAATACACGCCTGATATAGTTCTAATTACTGCTTTATAACGTCCTACAATCTTTTCGCAAGCATAAGAGATTTCCCCCAAAGTGGCACGGACACGGGCTGCCTCCACTGCCAGTTCCAGTAAGTTGCCCTTACCGGTCTTTACACATTCAGTAATAGCCTCCAATGCCTTGTCCACTTCTGCCTGGTTACGTCCTTCCTTCAGACGCTTCAGGTTCTCAATCTGTTCCTGACGAACAGCCGTATTGTCGATTTCAAGAATATCAATCGGAGCTTCTTTCTCCAGACGATACTTGTTCACACCGACAATGGTCTGCGAACCGCTATCGATACGGGCTTGTGTACGCGCAGCAGCCTCTTCGATACGCATCTTGGGGATACCGGTTTCGATGGCTTTTGCCATACCGCCCAGCTTCTCTACTTCCTGAATCAATTCCCAAGCCTTGTGAGCCAACTCATTAGTCAAACTTTCCACATAATAAGAGCCACCCCATGGGTCTACATTCTTGCAAATGTAAGTTTCTTCCTGAATATAAATCTGCGTATTACGTGCAATACGTGCAGAGAAATCCGTCGGCAAGGCAATAGCCTCGTCAAGAGCATTGGTATGCAGTGACTGGGTATGTCCCAATGCAGCAGCCATCGCCTCGATACAAGTACGGCCCACATTGTTGAACGGGTCTTGCTCTGTCAGCGACCAGCCGGAAGTCTGGGAGTGCGTACGCAAAGCCAGCGACTTCGGATTCTTAGGATTGAACTGCTTCACAATCTTTGCCCACAACATACGTGCGGCACGCATTTTGGCAATTTCCATAAAGTGGTTCGTTCCGATGGCCCAGAAGAAAGAGAGACGCGGTGCGAAAGCATCGATGTCAATACCCGCAGCCGTTCCGGCACGCAGATATTCCAAACCGTCTGCCAGGGTGTAAGCCAACTCGATGTCTGCCGTAGCACCCGCTTCCTGCATGTGGTAGCCGGAGATGGAGATAGAATTAAACTTAGGCATTTTCTGGGAAGTATATTCAAAGATATCAGAGATAATCTTCATAGAGAATGCAGGCGGGTAGATATAGGTATTACGCACCATGAATTCCTTCAAGATATCGTTCTGGATAGTACCAGCCATTTCTTCTAACTTGGCACCCTGCTCCAGACCTGCGTTGATGTAGAATGCCATAACAGGAAGTACGGCACCGTTCATGGTCATGGAGACGGACATCTTGTTCAAAGGAATTCCATCGAACAGCACCTTCATATTCTCCAAGGAACAGATAGACACACCTGCCTTACCTACGTCACCCACTACACGTTCGTGGTCGGGGTCGTAGCCACGGTGAGTGGCCAAGTCGAAAGCTACGGACAGACCTTTCTGTCCGGAAGCCAAATTACGACGGTAAAAGGCATTTGACTCTTCCGCTGTAGAAAAACCTGCATACTGACGGATAGTCCAGGGACGCAATGTATACATTACAGAGTACGGACCACGCAAATAAGGAGGAAGTCCGGCAGCATAACCCAAATGTTCCATTCCCTCAAGGTCTTCTTTTGTATAAACAGGCTTCACCTCAATGTGTTCCGGCGTTTTCCAATCAGCATGGATGCCGTTAGCCTTTTGCCACTCAGCACCATTGACGGGTTGAAAAGCGGCATATATATCTAAGTTTTTAAAATCTTTTCGCATCATGTTATTTACGATTTGACGATTTATGATTTACGATTGAAGTTGCTTACTTCAAAAGTTTGGCGTTGAATTCTTTTAATGTCTCTAATACATTGACACGGACATGGATAAAGTTCTCGATACCGGCAGCCTTCAGGTCGTCCATGCAAGCAGGAGCACCGGCTACGATAAACATGGCACGACCATTCAGAGCCTTGAAGGCGGGAACAGCATATTCTGCATATTCATCATCACTTGAACACAATACCACGATGTCGGCCTTGGCAGCCATTGCAGCCTCTATACCTTCTTCTACAGTGGAGAAACCGAGGTTGTCTACAACTTCATATCCGGCACAAGCCAAGAAATTGCAAGAGTACTGTGCACGTGCTTGGCGCATGGCCAAATTACCGATAGTCAGCATAAACGCTTTCGGACGTTTGCCGGAAGCCTCTGTTTCGAGACGCAACGCTTCAAATTCACTGGCAGCACGGTCAAAGTTCAGTGTCGGAACATCTTTTTCGCACGTATGTCCGCCGCCGCAACAGCAAGTAGCCTCAACCGGTTTCTTATCTCCCGCCTTTTCATTAAAGTTGGGGAACTGGTTGGTACCCAGCAACACTTCCTTACGCTTGGCGACTGCAGCATGACGTGCCTTGTTGCTCTCGTTTACGGCAGCCTGCACTTTTCCGGCTTTCACGGAAGCATAGAAACCACCGTCTTCTTCTACAGCGAGGAAGAGGTCCCAAGCCTGCTTGGCAATAGAGACGGTCAAGTTCTCAATATAGTAAGAACCTGCAGCCGGGTCTATAACCTTATCGAAGTGCGATTCTTCTTTCAACAGCAATTGTTGGTTACGCGCCATACGCTCAGAGAATTCGTTAGGAGCATCATAAGTCTTGTCGAACGGAGTAACCGTCATTGAGTCAACACCAGCAAGGGCGGCACTCATCGCCTCAGTCTGCGTACGCAACAAGTTTACGTGTGCATCAAACAAAGTCAGGTTGAATGAAGAAGTTTCCGCATGAATCTTCATCTTGGCTGCACAGCGGCATTCGTTATCCTTACCCTTGTTGTCGCAGTCGCGCAGACACTCGGGACTGTAAGAAGCCACAATATTAGCCCACAGCATACGTGCAGCACGGAATTTAGCTATTTCAAGGAAGTAGTTGGAACTGATACCGAAATTGAACTTAATCTTCTTGGCTACCATTGCAGCCGGCAGACCGGCATCAACCAATTGATTCATATATTCATTACCCCAAGCCAAAGCATAACCCAGCTCCTGGAAAATATAAGAACCCGCATTGTTTAATGTCAACGCGTTCACATTCAATACACGGTATTTCGGAAGGGAAGCGGTAGCCTCGAGCAGCGCCTTGGCTGTTGCCACCATATCACCTTTTTCTTTACCTTTGGCCAGCATCTTGTTGAAGTAGTCATAGTTGATGGAGCCTTGCAATTTCGTCAAGTCATAATCCTTCTTCTGGAAATAAGCGACAAGAAGTTCTGCAAGTTCCACCACATGCCCCTGGCAGATAGAGAAATTCAACTCGACACATTCCGCGCAGATATCTTTCAACAAAGTTTCAATATACTCTGCGTTCAATTCCTTGGCCTTTACATGGAAAGAGAGTGAATCTACACCTTTATTCAAGATGTCCAACGCCTTGGCATTGGCCTCTTTGGGGCATTCCACTTTGATTTCCTGACGAACAAGCCATTCATTGTTGTCTTTCTTGGTACCTCTGAGATAAGGAAACTCGCCGGGAAGAGCATCTGTTGTCTTCAAACCTTCCAAGTCCTCCATACGGTAGAAAGGTTTCACCTTAAATCCTTCGTTTGTCCTCCAAACGAGCTTCTTCTCGAAATCCGCCCCTTTCAGGTCTGCGGTAACTTTCTCCATCCACTGCTCAGTGGAAACGGGAGAAAAGTCGGAGAAGAGTTTTTCTTTACTGTCTGCCATAGTTTATTTAAAATTTAAATAGATGAATACTATTCATTTTTGTCATCAAGAGACTTGCAAATATAAGGAAATACTTAGAACAAAATCTTTTTTTAGAGAAAATTGCACTAACAGATGACTCCGTGCCCATACGGATTCAGCGTATTCACCGGAAGCATACTCTACTTTTGCAAAGTTGATATAGCAAAAAGTACCACAAAGCCTTTGCCACCTCCTTTTTATTAAGTATTTTTGCGCGAAATTTTAAAAAACGACATATTAATAGGTACTATGAATTGGTTAGAAAGCTTGCTATGGGACTCTTCATCTGTCGCTCACATCGTTTGTTTGTATGCATTCGTAATATCTGTGGGCGTATTGCTGGGTAAGATTAAGATTTTCGGGGTATCGTTGGGGGTTACATTCGTCCTCTTTGCCGGTATCCTGATGGGCCATTTTGGCTTCACGGGCGAAACACACATTTTGCATTTTATCCGCGAATTCGGTTTGATTTTATTTGTATTCTGTATCGGTCTGCAAGTCGGGCCCTCCTTTTTTTCTTCCTTTAAGAAAGGGGGTATGCGGCTGAACATGCTTGCTGTCGGTATCGTGTTGCTGAATATCGCAGTAGCATTGAGCATCTACTTCATTGACGGAGGGATAGACCTGCCAATGATAGTAGGTATTCTCTATGGTGCCGTAACCAATACTCCGGGTCTGGGTGCCGCACAAGAAGCCCTGAACCAGATAAACTATACGGGAGACCCCATTGCATTGGGATATGCCTGCGCCTATCCGCTTGGTGTGGTAGGTATCATAGGTTCCATCATAGCCATCCGCTATATTTGCCGGGTGAACCTCAAGAAGGAGGAACAGGAACTCAATACGCAGGAAGCAGATGTAAAGCATCAGCCGCACATGCTTCACCTCGAGGTACGCAATGAATCAATTTCCGGAAAGACCCTGCTCCAGATAAAGGATTTTCTGGGACGCCCGTTTGTATGTTCGCGCATACGCCACGAGGGGCACGTCAGTATCCCCAATCATGAAACAATATTCCACGTAGGAGACCAGCTCTTCATCGTATGTTCCGAAGAAGATGCCGAAGCGGTAACCGCCTTTATCGGAAAAGAAATACACGTAGACTGGGAAAAACAGGACACTCCGATGGTTTCCCGCCGTATCCTCGTCCCTAAATCTGAAATCAATGGCAAGAAACTGGGAAGCCTCCACTTCCGCAGCATGTACGGTGTAAATGTAACCCGTATCAACCGTTCGGGTATGGACTTGTTTGCCGATCCCAATCTGGTACTTCAGGTAGGTGACCGTGTAATGGTGGTAGGCCAGCAGGATGCCGTAGAACGTGTAGCCGGCGTATTGGGTAATCAGTTGAAACGTTTGGACACTCCGAATATCGTAACTATTTTTGTGGGAATCTTTTTGGGAATCCTGCTGGGAAGCCTCCCTATTGCATTCCCGGGTATGCCGACACCGGTTAAGTTAGGTCTTGCTGGTGGTCCGCTGGTAGTTGCCATCCTCATCGGACGTTTCGGTCACAAAATGCATCTTGTGACGTACACCACCATGAGTGCCAACTTGATGTTGCGTGAAATCGGTATCGTGCTCTTCCTTGCCAGTGTCGGTATAGAAGCTGGTGAGCATTTTGTACAAACAGTAGTAGAAGGTAGCGGATTACTGTATGTAGGCTATGGATTCCTGATAACTGTTATCCCCTTGTTGATAATCGGTATGATAGCCCGTTTCTACTGCAAAGTGAACTACTTCACCCTGATGGGTTTGATAGCAGGTAGCAACACAGACCCTCCCGCATTGGCATACGCCAATCAGACATCAGGCAATGATGCTCCGGCAGTAGGTTACTCCACGGTATATCCATTGACAATGTTCCTGCGTATTCTGGCGGGACAGATGATATTACTGACAATGATGTAGGAGGAATTAAGGAATTAAAATTAAAGGCTGCGTAGTTGGGTTAAACCAACATTGCGCAGCCTTTAATTTTAATTCCTTAAAGTTTCAGCTTCTTCTTGACGAACTCTTCTATAAAGTCCACCGTAGCTTCAATACCCAATACGGAAGAATCGATACACAAGTGGTATGTTTCGGCAGCTCCCCATTTTTTGTAGCTGTAGTAGTTATAGTATTCGGCACGCTTCTTGTCCGCTTTGTTCATCATCTCCTCCGCTTCACGCTCAGTAATGGAATACATTCGGCAAATACGCTTGATGCGCTCCTCATTGGAGCAGGAAATGAAGACATTGACACAGCGTGGATGTTCTCGCAGGATGTAATCGGCACAACGCCCCACAAACAAGCAGGACTTCTCCTCCGCCAATCTGCGTATCACGTCACTCTGCACTTTGAACAGAGCATCATTACTCAAGCAATTCGTGGCTGGGATAGCCCCGTCACTGACAAAAGGGAAACGCATGCCGAAGAGCCCTCCAATAATACCTTGTGAAGCTTTCTCATCAGCTTTCTCAAAAAACTCACAACACAGTCCACTCTCTTCAGAAGCCAACCTAATCAGTTCCTTATCATAAAAGTCAATACCCAGACGGGCAGCCAGTTTCTCGCCTATCTCCCGTCCGCCACTGCCCAGTTGACGGCCTATATTGATTATAAAATTATTGCCCATACGCTTGTTCATCTATTGGTTTGCAGATAGCAAATATAAATATTCTTACGGAATATCTGCAGAAAGTAGGAAGAAAAATTCAAAGCCTCTCCCCCGACCCATCCCTACAAGGGAGAGGTTCTGAATTTGCGGAATTGACAAACCAACATCACCAATGCTATCAAACTTGCAAGCAAATCGGATACCGGCATGCTGTACCACACTCCTGCCACTCCGAAAAACTGAAGCAGGATCAGCATCTGCCGGGTGAGGGAAAGGAATATCGCTTTGCCTGCCATGCCTATGCTCTGGAAAAAGTTGGAAGTCACCATCTGGAAACCAATAATCGGGAAGAACATTACCGTAATACGCAGTCCCGTGACCGAAAGCTCTGTCAGTTCCGCATCCGATGTAAAGATGCCCACCACCAGGTCCGGCACCAGCATACCGACCAGAAAGCCGAAAGTGGTCACTGCCGTGGCATAGATTATCGTCAGTCTCAGCACCTTGTTCACCCGTCCGTACAGCTTCGCCCCAAAGTTATATCCGGCAATAGGCTGCATTCCCTGATTCAGCCCCATCACAATCATCACTACAATGAAAACCAGACGGTTCACGATGCCGAAAGCCCCGATAGCCAAGTCGCCGCCATACTTCTTCAACCCCTGATTGATAATGATAACGATGAAGCAGGCTGCCAGGTTCATCAGGAAAGGAGACATGCCGATAGCAAGCGAATCGAATACAATCTTACGTTTCAGACGGAATATCCCCCGGTGGAAATGCAACAGCTCGTCCTTATTGCTGAAAAGCTTGAACTGCCACGTCAAAGAGATGACTTGCGCCACAATGGTAGCGACGGCAGCGCCACGTATGCCCCAGCCGAAACCATAGATAAACACCGGGTCGAGTATGGTATTGATAACCACCGTGGCTATGGTGGCATACATCGCCTTCTGCGGATGCCCTGAAGAGCGTAGCACTGCATTCAGCCCCAGATAGAGGTGCGTAACGGCATTTCCCAAAAGGATAATCTGCATATAATCCCTGGCGTAGCCCACCGTCTGGTCACTGCCTCCGAAGAAATAGAGAATCGGGTCGAGAAAGAGCATGACAATGATGGTAAAGGCCACTCCCAGCACCATGTTCAGCACAAAGACATTGCCCAGCACACGCTGTGCCGTGTCATAATCCCTCTGCCCCAGCTTGACGGAAATCAGTGTAGAGGCTCCCACACCCACCAGCGAGCCGAACGCCGCAGCCAGATTCATCAACGGGAAAGTCAACGCCAATCCCGAAATAGCCATCGTCCCAACGCCGTGACCGATGAAGATACTGTCTACCATATTATATAAAGAGGATGCCGTCATTGCGATGATTGCCGGAACGGCATATTGCATCAAGAGTTTACCTATACTTTCCGTCCCCAACGCCGAGGGAGTCTTTTGTCCTGCCATATTATATACCTATTTCTTTTTAGCGGGTGCAAAGGTACTCTTTTTTTAAAACAGAACAGCAGAAAAAACACCTTAAACCTGCACACTATGCGGATGATTTATGCTATCTTTGCGATTCAATGATAAATCATAAGATATGATTACCATAATCATACCGTATGATTGATATAATCATACCGTATGATTGGCACATTCATACCGTATGAACCATGCCTGACCTACCGGTTGAGCCGGACACATAATAACAACAAGCCCCCATGGCATTCTATAAGAAAGTAAAACAGAAAGGCGACGACAAATGGCACCCAAGAGCCGTCACCAAAGGACATCCCTATACAACGGATGAAATAGCCCGATTATTGTCGGAAATGTCTACGGTAACCCCGGGAGATACTTATGCAGTATTAATGAACCTTGGTGAAGTGCTGGGCAAGCTGATGAGCTCGGGACACTCCGTAAAGCTAAAGGGCATCGGGACGTTCTACTACACCTGCCGTTCGGAAGGCACCGGGGTAGACACCCCAGAAGAAGTGAGTCCGGCGCAAATCACTGCGGTGCAGATACGCTTCATCCCCGAATACTACCGCGGGCAATGCGGACAAGTGACGGAACGCACCCTCCTCTCCCCGCATATCGAATGGGTAGATACCGAAGGAGAGGATTAATGTCACTCCCCGTTCCCTATATTTCAAGGAAAAAGGTTCGCTATCTGAAAAATGTTTCGTACTTTTGTACCCAAATTGAGTGAAATATAGCGAAATGAACGTATTAGAACTAAGTGAACAAGAAATCATTCGTCGCAACAGCATGAATGAACTTCGCGCGATGGGCATTGAGCCTTATCCCGCAGCAGAGTATGTAACAAATGCTTTCTCTACCGATATTAAAGCTGAATTCAACGACGATGCAGAGCCTCGCCAAGTGTCCGTTGCCGGACGTATCATGAGCCGCCGTATCATGGGTAAAGCATCTTTCATCGAATTGCAGGACTCCAAAGGACGCATCCAGGTATATATCACCCGCGATGACATCTGCCCGGACGAGGACAAGGAGATGTACAACACCGTGTTCAAACGTTTGCTCGATTTAGGCGACTTCATCGGTATCGAAGGATTCGTATTCCGTACCCAGATGGGCGAAATCAGCATCCATGCCAAGAAGCTGACCGTACTTGCAAAGAGCATCAAGCCCCTGCCTATCGTGAAATATAAGGATGGTGTGGCTTACGACTCTTTCGAGGACCCCGAACTGCGCTACCGTCAGCGTTATGTAGACCTTATCGTAAACGACGGCGTGAAAGAAAAATTCCTGAAGCGTGCCACCGTCATCAAGACCATGCGTGCCGTGCTGGATGAAGCCGGCTACACGGAAGTGGAGACGCCGATTCTTCAATCCATCCCCGGTGGAGCAAGCGCCCGTCCGTTCATCACCCACCATAACTCTCTGGATATGGACCTCTACCTGCGTATCGCCACCGAGCTTTACTTGAAGCGACTGATTGTGGGCGGATTCGAAGGTGTATATGAAATAGGCAAGAACTTCCGTAACGAGGGTATGGACAAGAACCATAACCCGGAATTCACTTGTATGGAGCTGTACGTGCAGTACAAGGACTACAACTGGATGATGAGCTTTACGGAGAAATTGCTGGAACGCATCTGTATCGCCGTAAACGGCTGTACAGAAACCGAGATAGACGGCAAGACCATCAGCTTCAAAGCTCCCTACCGCCGTCTGCCCATCCTGGAAGCCATCAAGGAAAAGACCGGATACGACCTCGAAGGAAAGAGCGAGGACGAAATCCGCCAGGTGTGCAAGGAACTGAATATGGAGATTGACGACACCATGGGCAAGGGTAAGCTGATTGATGAAATCTTCGGCGAATTCTGCGAAGGTACTTTCATACAGCCCACTTTCATCACCGATTATCCCGTAGAGATGAGCCCGCTGACCAAGATGCACCGCAGCAAGCCGGGACTGACCGAACGCTTCGAGCTGATGGTGAACGGCAAGGAACTTGCCAACGCTTACAGCGAGCTGAACGACCCGATAGACCAGGAAGAACGCTTCAAAGACCAACTCCGCTTGAGCGAAAAGGGAGACGACGAAGCGATGTTCATCGACCAGGACTTCCTGAAAGCATTGCAATACGGTATGCCTCCCACATCGGGCATCGGTATCGGCATCGACCGTCTGACCATGTTAATGACGGGCGAATCCTTTATCCAAGAAGTGCTTTTCTTCCCGCAGATGCGTCCGGAAAAGGTTATCCCCAAAGATGCTCCTGCACGATACACAGAGCTGGGCATCCCCGAAGACTGGGTGGCTGTAATCCAGAAAGCCGGCTACAACCTGGTGAGTGACATGAAAGATGTGAATCCGCAAAAACTCCACATGGACATCTGCGGTATCAACAAGAAATATAAATTGGAACTGGCAAACCCGACCGTAAACGAAGTTGCTGACTGGGTCGGAAGAATTAAGAATTAAAAATTAAAGAATTAAATAGGCAAGATTAAAGATAAGAGGAGGAGGAAGGTACTCCTTTCCCCTCTTTTAATTTTTAATTTTTAATTATTAATTTCGATATGAAACTACCCGGTAAGATAGCCATCATGGGCGGAGGAAGTTGGGCAACTGCCATTGCAAAAATGGTTCTGGCCCAAGCGGAGTCTATAAATTGGTACATGCGACGCGATGACCGTATTGCCGACTTCAAACGGCTTGGTCATAACCCTGCCTAATTGACGGGCGTCAAGTTTGATACCAAGCGTATCAACTTCAACTCCAACATCAATGATGTCGTGAAAGAATCTGATACGCTCATCTTCGTTACACCTTCCCCTTATCTGAAGGTTCACTTGAAGAAACTGAAGACTAAGATTAAGGATAAATTCATCATCACTGCCATTAAAGGTATTGTGCCCGATGACAACTTGATTGTCTCGGAATATTTCACTAAGGAATATGGCGTCCCAGCTGAGAATATTGCTGTATTGGCAGGTCCCTGCCATGCGGAAGAAGTGGCTCTGGAACGCCTTTCTTATTTGACCATTGCTTGTCCCGACACCGACAAGGCTTGCACCATTGCCCGCAAACTGGCCAGTTCATTCATCAAGACCTCTGTCAGTAATGACGTTGCCGGCATTGAATACAGTTCGGTGCTGAAGAATGTATATGCCATTGCAGCCGGTATCTGCAGCGGTCTGAAATATGGCGACAACTTTCAGGCTGTGCTCATGTCCAATGCCATACAGGAAATGAACAGATTCCTGCAAACGGTACATCCGCTGAACAGAAACGTAAGTGATTCCGTTTATTTAGGTGACCTGCTGGTGACGGGATATTCCAATTTCAGCCGCAACCGCACATTCGGTACGATGATTGGCAAGGGATACTCCGTGAAAAGCGCGCAGATTGAGATGGAAATGATTGCTGAAGGATATTACGGTACAAAATGTATCAAGGAAATCAACAAGCATTATCATGTCAACATGCCTATTGTAGATGCAGTATACAACATTCTGTATGAGCGTATCTCGCCGACGATTGAAATCAAGCTGCTTACCGATTCATTCCGGTAAGCGCGAAAAAAGATAAAACGAAATACTGAATTTAAAACCTAGAATATTATGATTAGTTTGAACATTGAAAAGACTCTTGGATTCATCTCCAAAGAAAACGTTTTCGCCTATGAAGCCCAAGTAAAGGCTGCACAGGAAGCATTAGAGAATGGTACCGGTAAGGGCAACGACTTCTTAGGCTGGCTGCACCTCCCCTCTTCCATCACTAAAGAGCACCTGGCCGACCTAAAGACTACCGCACAGACGTTGCGTGACAACTGCGAGGTAGTAGTAGTTGCCGGTATTGGCGGAAGTTACCTCGGTGCACGTGCGGTGATAGAGGCTTTGTCAAACAGCTTCACTTGGTTGCAAGACAAGAAAACGGCTCCGGTCATTCTGTATGCAGGACACAATATCGGTGAAGATTATCTATATGAACTCACCGAATACTTGAAAGACAAGAAATTCGGTGTTATCAACATCTCCAAATCCGGTACTACCACTGAAACGGCCTTGGCGTTCCGTCTGTTGAAAAAGCAATGCGAAGACCAACGCGGCAAGGATATGGCAAAGAAGGTTATCGTTGCCATCACCGATGCCAAAAAGGGCGCTGCCCGCGTAACGGCCGACAACGAAGGCTACAAATCCTTCATCATCCCCGATAACGTGGGCGGACGTTTCTCCGTACTGACTCCGGTAGGCTTGCTGCCCATCGCAATAGCAGGTTTCGACATTGAGAAACTGGTTGCAGGTGCAGTTGCCATGGAAAAGGCTTGTGGAAAAGATGTTCCGTTTGCAGAAAATCCTGCTGCCATCTATGCAGCTACGCGTAACGAGCTCTACAAGAACGGTAAGAAAATTGAAATCCTCGTAAACTACAATCCCAAACTGCACTACGTAAGCGAATGGTGGAAGCAGCTTTATGGTGAATCCGAAGGTAAGGAAAACAAGGGTATCTTCCCTGCTGCCGTAGATTTCTCCACCGACCTGCACTCCATGGGACAATGGATTCAGGAAGGCGAACGTACCATCTACGAAACTGTCATCTCCGTGGAGAAGACACAGCACTCCCTGCAAGTACCTTCGGACGAAGCCAACCTCGACGGACTGAACTTCCTGGCAGGCAAGCACGTGGACGAAGTGAACAAGATGGCTGAATTGGGCACACAGCTTGCCCACGTTGACGGCGGCGTACCCAACATGCGCATCGTTATCCCTGCACTGAATGAAGAAAGCATCGGAGGTCTGCTCTACTTCTTTGAAATAGCTTGCGGTATCAGCGGTTATATTTTGGGAGTCAATCCGTTCAACCAACCGGGTGTGGAAGCATACAAGAAGAATATGTTTGCATTGCTGAACAAGCCCGGCTACGAAGAAGAGTCCAAAGCTATCCAGGCAAGACTTTGATAAATTAAGAATTGAGAGTTGAGAATTGAGAAATGGCTGCACAACAAGTGCGAAGAGAACCGTTCCCCGATTCTCAACTCTCTATTTATCTACCCCGCATTTTTAAATTCTCAATCCCCAATCTACCAAGTGTTCGAAAACTCTATCGCCCGTTATCTGGAAAAGCACGGGCACCCCTACATCCAACTGAAAGCCGTTCTTTTTGACATGGACGGTGTGTTATTCAACTCCATGCCCTACCATGCCGATGCCTGGCATAAAGTAATGGAACGTCATGGCCTGCACTTGAGCCGTGAAGAGGCATACATGCACGAGGGACGTACCGGAGCCTCCACCATCAACATCGTTTATCAACGCCAGTATGGCAAGGATGCCACTCCCGAGATGATAGAAAGCATCTATGCAGAGAAAAGCGCCGAATTCAGTACCCACCCGGAACCGGAACGTATGCCGGGTGCTTGGGAAGTGCTGCAAAAGGTAAAAGCGGCAGGACTTATTCCGGTACTTGTCACCGGTTCGGGCCAACACTCCCTG
>ENA-ORRH01000984-ORRH01000984.1-human-gut-metagenome-genome-assembly--contig:-NODE-984-length-15964-cov-23.6353_pt1 | contig 15964 bp, 10 predicted proteins | sample MGYA00242173_ERZ509130 | MGnify/ENA primary metagenome ERZ509130 (study PRJEB26280, sample SAMEA2338633) | human gut metagenome | biome: human gut; feature: human-associated habitat; material: faeces... | reverse complement strand
CAGTCTATCCTATCGGTCTTTATCCATAGAGTCTAACGGTCTTCATCGTTAGCACCTAATGATCTTCATCGTTAGCACCTATCGGTCTTCATCGTTAGAGTACTAAGATTTAGGTCGTAGAAACAGCTTAATCTTCATCGTCAAAACAACCTTCTGGAAGGCCTAAATAATCCACGATGAGGCGAGTTTCACGAATCGTAAGATTTTACCTTTTGTCGAACAAAGAGCAGCGGGTCAACTGTTCGTAAAGATCTGTGCATCGCTTAATCATTCCCGTCAGTCGTCTTACCGCATTGCGTGGTTCACAATCAGGGAAATAGAGCATAGCCAGTGAGCGGCGAGTATAAGAAGAGTTTAATCTCATATCTATTATTTACTCAACTTTCCTCATCATACAACCGGGAATATCCGCTGACCCGCCTTTTCTTCAGATTGGTAAAAGTTCCCTCTATCTTGTTGTTCGTATTTGGCATGCCTTCACAACTTTCTTGTTGAAACGTAAAGAAGTATGGCATATAGAAATCCAAACTGTGCATCGCAGAACGCAAGCGCTTGTGAGTATAGCTTTTTTTCCCACATTTCAGCAGAGAGCGCTTTGCATGCGTGTCTTTCCATTTTTCTTTCCACTGGGCATAGTTGGTCTTGAAGTCCCTTTCAGAGGAAAAAGTCAACGTGTCCAATAGGTCCTTAAGTTCTCGCGCTGCCTTAAGCCTTGGATTCTGTGTGAGATAACGTCTAATTATCTGCTTCATGTGAAACTGGCACATTTGTATCTGATAGTCAGAGAAGAGGGTAAAGAGGCTTTTCTTGCCGTCTATGATAATACCAAAGATCGTATAGCCACGTTCCTCTATGCTCCTTATCGCTTTCTCATAGTCGCTTGCCGTTTCATTCTCGATAAAGGCAAGATAGAGGGGAAAGCCACTATGCTCGTCTAATGCTAGCAAAGTTGAAAACATTGATTTGGCATCTGAAAACTTTCAAGCTTTGAAATCATCTGTGTTTATAGGCGATGAGAGGCTATGTCATCCTGCATTTTGACCTATAGGTCTAAAACTTTTTCAAACAAAAATATCCCCCAATATTGCTGTCCAGTAAAATGACTATCTTTGCTCATGGTTCTATTTTTATTTAGCAAAAACAAAGAAAGGCAAAAGGGCTGATACCTCGTGAGAAGTGTCAGCCCTAAATTATTTTGTTTGAAAAAGTTTTACTGGACAGCAATAAATTTTGAAAACCTACTTATTGTTACACAAAAAGCGCCGCACAGCGTTCACTCCTTTAAGCACAGAGTGTTCGTTGTGTGGCGCTTGCCGTAATGTTATGCTACGGGGTGTAGCTCATCAGCTGATGAGGGGGTTAGTCCTTGTTAGCTGTACCCCAAAGGTCGTTGTCCCAAATTTTGTCGTTTGAGAGTACTTTATTTTCGTTAGTTACCGTTTCGTCCGAAGAGTAATTAATGCTCTTAGGATCACTTGCGGCCATCATGCCTTCAGCAACCAAGTTAAAGCAAACGGCTGAAGGGGCAATATATGTCTTTTTCATTTTCGTAATTCGTTTTTTTGTTTTTTGAAAAAATAAATGGGTTGATTACTTAATGAACACCTTTTTGCCAGTGTTAGTAACAAAGATGCCGTTAGCAGGATAAAGTACGCGACGGCCGTTCAAGTCGTAGTATTCAACAGCATTGTTGCTATCAGCGTTTACGCCATTAATGCCTGTAACCTCGCCAAAGCCAAAGTTGAGGGCTTGCGCACCAGCCTCGGCAGCAGGAAGAGCTGAAGCCAAAACATAAGCCTTGTTAGCAGGTACTGTAGTGAGTTCGCTCTTGAGGAAGGCTGCTTGGTTAGCTGAGTTAAGCGCCAAAACGTAAGTGGCGTTAGCAGCAAAGCCTGTGCGCTTAGCTGTTGCGCCTTTGAGCTTGTTCTCGCCAGCGTAAGTAGCTGCTTCGTTTGTGATTTCGAGGTTTGCAGTTGTTTCACCTTCGTGGTAAAGGATAGCACCCTGGTTAGCTGCGATAATGCCATCAGTGATTTCGCTGAGTTCGAGCACACCATTGTTAACAGCTGAAACGGCATAAGCCTTCACTCCGCTTTCAGTAGGCACTTTCACTGCGAAAGGATAAGCTACTGTAGCATAGTTAGCAGCGCTAATTCTTACAGGCACGGTAGTTACCTTAATGAATTGCCAGTAGTTACCTTTGTCACCGTCTTGGTTGTCATAATTAGCAATGGTTTGAGCACCAGCACCACCCCACGCATTCATGGTGTGATAACCTTCGGTAACCAACTGAAGCATGCTTTTGCCATCGTTAGTAACACCTGTTAAAGATGTAGTTGTTGCCTTTAGGGTATATTCACCAGCATGCTTATTGTCAATAGGCATTTCAAGGGCAGCACCATCTGATTTGTAACTACCCAAGCAGCAACCCGTGTTGGCATTTTTCAGTTTGAAAGTACCGTTGTTGTTGTCAACAAACTGCCAAAGTTGCGAAGCGTAGTTTCCAGTAGCAGAAACACGACGTACGACACGGTCTAAATTAGTGTTGGCGTTGTATGAAGTTGAGAGTTGGCCGTCAGTACCTACAAAGATGTTTTCTGAGCTAACGTATGCATTTTGATTATCATTAGCATTCACATTCTTTATACGATAGTAAGCTGTGGGGTCAACATTATACGATTTAGCATAAGCTGCGTTCAAAGCATCCAAAGTAGTAGCAGACGGTACGGCTGTCTTTGCAGCTGCAATTGAAGCAACTGTGTTGATAGTAAGCATACCTGCTACTTCTTCATTAGCGGTAAGGGCAGTGAGGCTGGCGGTTGCAGCTGATTTACCTACATTTACATAAGCATCAAGGTTGGCGTCGTGAATAGCGAAACCTGAACCATTATCATTTTGGGCTCCGTTATCCGTCCAAGTTCCAAGATTACCTTCTTTATGGTCGCCTAAATAGCTTTTTCCGTCATACTGCAAGCTGAATTTAGCACCCTCAGCAGATGTTGTTTGCACATAGAAGACAGTACCCGTAGCATCCAATTTTGCTTTATGGTCGCCACCATCAACTTTAACATAAGTGCCAGTAAACTTGTTCATGAGCTTTACACCAAAGCCACTTTCAACAAAGGCCCAAACACCTCCATTAAAACGCTCGAAGGTGGTTACATTGGCTGCATCGAATTTGCTTAAACCATCATTATTACCAGTTTTGATGTTATTATTGTCTTGGCGAATCAAATAGTTACCTGCACCTGAATTATTTTTATTACGTAATGACAATGTGTACCAAGTTTTGCTTTCGGCAGTTGAGAAGGTGAAAGGAACAGTACCCTTGCTATAAACAACATTGAACACTTTGTTGTCGTCAGAGAGAACAAGGTCGCCAGTAAGGGCTTCTTTAGTAAGGTAGTAGTTAGATATTTTTGTTGGCTCTGATGTTGGTGCTACAGAAAAAGTCTCGCCCTTTACACCTTTATTTGTAGTAGAAAAAACAGTATTGTCACCCACCTTGTAATTGATAGTGTAAGAAGCGATTTGTGATTCGACCAAGTTATTCACCTTATAGAAGGCGAACTGAACGATTGCATTACTAATAGAACCACCTTCCCAATATGAAAGGTTATTTTCATCTGTGGTATTGGCGTAGATGTATAAGTCTTGGTCTTTTTCGCCTTTGTGATTGGTTTCATACAAAAGCACACCACCATCAAGCGTAATTCCATCAGCGGAACTAAACTTCAAATTAGCCGCGTTTGAAGCTTCTGTTGAATTCGCAAAGTTTTGTCCATGACCATTTTCTGCGGGAAAGTAACCTTGAGTACCTACATTCTGAAGAGTAAAGGTTCCGTCTGTAGTGTTTTTAGTTAGCTTCCAAACATACTCCATATTCATTCCAACAGCAGAAAGTGGAATATTAGCCTCAATCTTTTGACGGAAAGGACGGCCGCTGTTAGCAGGATTGTGATAAATGTAACCCGTTACGTTCTTACTCAGGGTTTTCAACACATAGTAGCCGTCAGTCAGATTTTCTGCGGCTGTGTAGCTTGTGGCAACGGTGAGGCCACCTTCTGCCGAAGCGGTGACAGCAAACATCCATGTGAAGAGTGCTGTCAAGAAGTAAGTAATTTTTTTCATTTGTGTATTTTTTTAAAAATAGTTCTCGGAATGATAGAGAATGGGGGCTACAAAAGAGGAAAGTAGACAGCAAGCACGGTAAAAACCAAGTTAGCACAGAGCAAAGACGCTGCAAGCCCAGCAAAACACTGCGCAATGCAAAGGGACGGTGTAGGTAGTTATACGACAAATGGCCTCACCTTGAAGGGGAACAACTACCATTGCTCGCGTTGAACGATCCGCAATTTGTAGCGCACCTTAAAGGTAGGGCTGCAATGTTTTAAACGCCATAAGCATTGGCTGTTAGGCTGTCGTGCTTCATCCCTCAATAATTTTGAGTTTTTCCTCTTTTAAGATTGTTGATTGGTCATCAAGAGGCTTTTCATTGCCTCAAAGTTCACCTTCCGCTCCCCCTCATTTTGAAGAGAAGTGGGTGGAAACCCTTTTTATTTAACGCGTGCCGAAAATAAGGTAGGTAGTAGGTAGGCTACGCGGTTTGCCCACAAGGGGTTTACATTCTGCTTGATTCCCAATCGTTTGTATGGTGCAAATGTAGGGGTTTTGCTACAAGCGTGCAAGTTTTTTTCAAAAAAAATGTTGTTTTTTTTAGCATATTGTCTCTTGCCAATGCTTACGGAGTGGCAAAAAATGGCATAAATTGAGTGCGTAAGGGGTGGGCAAGGGGCACGAGGGGGCTTAAGCTGCTGCCCCTAAAATGCGTGCTCTGCGACGTAGGTAGAGCCAGTTGGTGAAGTAATAAAAAATGATGGCTGTAACAAAACCGCCAAACACGTCGATTAAATATACAATGTCAAAGAACGCTTATGCAGGACAAGGATTAAAGATATTACTCTTTGGCGAGAAAAATATCTTATGGAAAACCTTGTTACCAAACGTATCAAAACACTCAAAACAGCCTAAAAAGTGGTCTCGCTTTTGATGCCAATTTTGAACACCCTACCTGTAAGGGCAAAAGCGTAATAAATATGGCACAGTCATTGAGCAAAATCTCCATAAGGATGAATGCTTCTGCCCTTACAGGGCGTCTTACTGATTGCCATTATACTTAGGGCGCTGCCCTGGGCTTTGCTATGCATTATCGGCTGCGGCTCAGCAATTCAAGCAAGCTTGATTGCTGAGGTTTGCGATAATTCAGCCCGTTTGGAACTAAATCCGAAACTTTAACTGCCTATCTTATGCAAAATAGCCCAAAGGACTGATTTCTGGTGAGAAGAATCAGCCCCTATTTATGTTGCTTGCAATGTTTTACTGGATAGCATTTATTATCAAGCCTAAACGAAGGCTTTTCCGTCCCGTTTTGATAGTTCTTCCACCGAGCGGTGTACGATGGAAGGATGGGCATTTGTGAACGGCAGGATGCCTGTTTGCAAACGGCTAAAAGCTTATTTGCGAACAGCTATACGTTCTTGCAGCGATGATATTTTCATCGAAGAAAGGTGTGTATAGCTTTTTATCATCCATTTAGCGATGCGTCTCGCTTTGCCCCCACTGCCTATTGGGCAAGAGCTTTAGCGGACAACAATAAATTTTAAGCGTTCTCTATCATCGTAGGTAGAGCACAGAAAGAGTAACATCGAAACAAACAAATAGGGCTACCCCTTCTCACAAAGTAGAGAGGGGTAGCCCTATAAATTTATTCGTCAGTGCGAGGATTATTCCTCTTCTGAGTTCCACTCGAAGCGGTTGCTCTGGAATGAACCATTGTATTCTTCGTCAGAAGGCTTAATCTGCACGTTGTCGCCGCCACCTGCGCTCAACTCGCCAGAGAGAGAAAGAATGGCATCCTCTGTTGTCATCTTGATGACGAGGGCTTCGGGTGCAATATATGTACGTTTCATGTTTCGTTAGTCTTTTGGATAATCGATGTGTGAATAGTTTACTTTACGATAATCTTCTTGCCGCCCTTGATATATACACCCTTTGTGAGGTGGTTTACACGAACGCCTTGGAGGTTGTAAATAGGAGCATCTTCGGCAGCGCCCTCGGCATTCAGTTCGGCAGAGGTGATACCCGTGGTCTGACCATCGAAGCTGATGAGCATGCCGTTAGCAAGATGTTCGCCATCTCCTGTGAAGTAAGCACGGCAGGGACCGAGTGTAGCTTCTTCGCCACCGCTCATGATTCTCTGTACGCCATCCTGATCTACTACACCGTATTTGCCCTTCATAGAGAAGTTGGCTTTATAGTTGCCTATCATCATGATTGGGGAGAAAAGGACTCTAGTTGATTCGTTTGAATCAGCCACTCTACCAGCGAAGATGAATGGATTCTCGCTTGTGAAAGCCTTTTCTTCGTTGAAGTAGATGAGGTAAGGTGTGTTCCACTCCATATTGCCATCAACGTTCTGGAAGTTGATCAAGTCGTTTGTGCAATTAGTGAGCTTCTGTACCTTAGCAGCTCCGAGAGCCTCTGCCGTAGTGCTGAAGGGGAGGCAGATGGTGTTCCAACCCTTCTTGAAGGTGCGGGTCATGATGACTTTTGCGTTGTCATCCCCAGTGGTTCTTACGTCCTGATCATCTGAGATTGTGATGGGCTTCTTAAACTGTACCTTATAGATGGTGTAGTTCTGAGCATTTACAGAGATATCATTGGCTTCTACCTTGATGGTGAGGATGCAAGTGGCGGGGTCATATTTCTCTTCAGTGATGTTGGCACCTTGCCCCTCCTTCTTGTAGTTGACCATGCTCTTCTCATAGAAAAGGTCTGAAGCATTGATGCTTACTACGTTGTTCACAGCTTTACCAGCCTTGGCCAAGAGGTCTTGCGCATCGTTGCCCGTACCATAGGTGAGGGTTTTGAGGTCGTTGTAGTAGACCATGGCGAGATCGTCGACGTAGAGACGGTCGCCATCAGAACCGCCACCAGGAGTCTTGTTGGTGGTAAATGATACCAAGATGTAGGCAGGCACGTTGTCTTTATTACCTACAGAGTAGTCGAAATCAATTTCTAGCTTCTGCCAATTGTTGTAGTTGGCTATGGCATCGTTCTTGGCTGCTGCAACCTTTACTGCCTTGTATTTATCAGCCTCTTCGGGGTCTTGATAGCGAGCATTCGTGTGGATTACAGCATTTACGCTGGCATACCCATCTTGTTTCTTTGGGCAGAAATTCACCCATACAGTGAACTTGTCGGGCTTGCCTGTGAAAGGTTGGGCGTAGCTGCGGTTGTTGGGGTATGTTATTTTAGTTTCTTCTTTACTAGATATGTTGAAAGAAGGGTCAGAGGAATTGTAGTTCTTTGCAGCATCATTGGGATCATCGCTCTTATTGTAAATACGACCAGTTGTCATCACACCATTGGCCACAACTCCCGACATAGGACTATTGGATGTAATGCATACACATTTTGTACTTCCCGTTGAGTTGCTCTCTGTACGTACATCTGTAGAGGAGGTAAGTTTTTCTCCTACTCTCACTTTTGAAGACCATGCCTCATAGCTACTCTCTAAGGTAGCATAGCCATGCCAACCAATGGGCTCGTAAAGCGTTTTCTTCTTTCCAATCTTTGTACATTTATATGCCTCCACAAAGTCCGACTCAAAGTCCGAGTTCGGCAGCTGATACTGGGCTAGGGCAGAAATAGGACCTGCTGCAAGGAATGCAAGCGCAAGTAATTGTCGTTTCATTCTTTTTATGATTTATAGTAAGAGCCACCCTTCTACAGACTAGAGTGGCTCTTAAGGATATGTGTCAATATAAAAGTTTACTTGATAACCTTCTTACCACCGATGATGTTTACGCCCTTCACGGGAGAATCTGCGCGGCGGCCATCGAGCGTATAGATGCTTTGCTTAGCTGCGGGAGCGATTTCGACTTTAGCATCGTTGATAGCTTCGGGCACGAGAGCAAACTGAATGGTGTAGGTAGTTACAGCTTCGGGGTTGAAGCGGATATTCTGTGCTTCTACGCGAATGGTAAGCACACCCGTTTTCTCGTCGTAATTATTGATAATGGTTGCACCCTCGCCCACCTTAGTGAATTTGAGTTCATCTGCATGATATACAGAGGTGAGAGTTGCTGAATTTCCTTCAGAGAATGAAACGGCTTTGCCCTCGTAGGTCACGTCTTTGATGTCGTGGTAGTAGAGGAATTTTACGTTGTTGATGCCGAGTTTGTTGCCTTCGCCAATTTTTGTGCGGTCGCCGAAGTAGTCGTTGGCAGCGAAGATGATGTTGAGCGAGTCGGGCTGAACGTCCGTGCCAGCAAATTCGCCATAATTGAGGTCGACGGTCATGGTCTTGAATGAGGCTTGATCTCCCTCGATGCTTTTTACCACAGAGGCTATGCATGCGGCATCCTCGCTCTTAGTTTGAGCGCCACCTACGGTGGTCTTCATTCCAAGGATACTGCGGTCGCGGCCATACATGGTTACAGAAGTGGTAGGTGCACTCGTATTACCAGGCACGTTTTCTTGTTTGTATTGTCCTTTCCAAAGGTAGGCAATTACGGTAGCAGGCTCTGTTGCGTTCTTATCGCCATGGCTACGCGTATAGTCGAACTGGATAGCATCTGGCTTTCCCTTGAATTCTATTCCACCGAAAGCACCGCCATCAGAGGTTTTATTGAGATCCGTGGTGTTGGCAGTGGCCCAACTAGTGCCGAGGGTCATATAGCCCGGAACAATCTGATTGGTCCTCATGGGGTTGACGGCGTTGGTGAGAGCCACAGCAAATTCGGGATTATCCTCATCCGTATTCGTTTGTTCAGGAGCGCCTACCACAGTAGCACCTAAGCCGTTAAGACCTGTTACGTTGGCAATGCACCAGCCCTTGGGAGTATAGAAATCATCAGCGGTATATCCAGAAGCCGTCCAGAACTCATCGCTTTCGTCGAGTGCAGAAAGGTCGAAATAGCCATTTACGCTATCCCAAGGTTTGCCATATTCCCAGTTCTCAATATTGGTGAAGCTACCATATTCTAGAGCCAAGTTATTGACTACCTTACCCTTGAAGAGCACGTAGATGGGAGTTTTGCGTGTGCCTTGAATCCACTGAACGGGGATGTAAGCCACGATGCTATCGCCCTTGATGTAGCTCTTTTGCTCGTTGAGGTGAGCATCGGCTACGATCTCGTTGGGAGTGCCAGCAAGGAAGTTGAAGCGTACATCGGGGTTTTCAGCGAATACGTACTTGTCTTCTTTCTGTGAAATGCTGATTCCTGGCAAGAAAATGTCGCCGAGAGGCATTCCGCCGAATGCGAAATTAGGAAGTGAAAAGTCTACTTTTCCAGCTTCGTCTGAAGCCGAAACGGTTACTTTGGCGTCCATCTTGGAATTCTCATCGTAATTTTCAACCTTGAGGCTGATGTAGAGATCGCCACTGTACTTGTTGACCACGGGGGTAACGTCAGTCTGGGCAAAAGCTGATAGACTGCTTGCCACGGCTACACATGCAAGTAAAAAATTCTTCATATCGTTGATGTTTGTTGTTTGTATTCTTATGGTTGTGAAATGTGCTGTGTTTGGTCACGCTATGGGCATGAATTAATACATTATTTAAATTTTCTCTAAAGAAAGTCGTTTCCTTATCTCGCGGGCATGTGGTTGGGAATACTCATCTTAATTTCGGATTTAGTATGAGCGGGCTGAATTATCGGCAGTGTATCAGCAATTCAAGCAAGCTTGATTGCATTCGACTATTAAGCCCACCTTGGGTTAGAACTTTCAGTTCACCTTGGGTTAGGACTTGTGTCTCTATCTGTACGGAACGGCTTGTGTTGAGCAGTCAGCGCGGGCTGAAAGCCCAATGTCTGTTCATAGCCCAGGGCAGCGCCCTGGGTTCCCCGTATGTAAGAACGTTACGCCCTGAAAGGGCAAAAGTAGAACACCACCTTAGAACAAATAGTTGAAGCCCAGCGTTCCGTAGATGGGGAATAGCTTAAAGGTGACACTCTCGAAGTCGGAGGGGAAAATACTGTTGAATCCCCAACTGAGGTTGGCTGATACGGATAGGTGCTTGTAAGCCTTAAACTCGCCACCTACTTGCAGTCCCCAGGCGAAACGACGTAGGTTGGAAGAAAAGTCGTACGATGCGCTAGCTACTTCGGCTTTCTGCCCCGTTGGGTCAAGGTTGCGAATGTAGCCATCATAGGCTTCGCCGCTGAACGAACCATTGATAAGATAGGAGAAGTAGGGACCTGCTTGCACTTGCCAACGGTCGTTGAAAGAGTAGGTAGCCAAAATGGGGAACGTAAGGTATTTGTTATTGACTTCCGTCTTGACCTTACCTGTCCATGCGCCATTAATCTTGCCAGATCCATCATCGTTGACGGCTTCCATGTGATAGTTCTTCACCGTGGCATCCGTCTTCATGCCTTTGTTCTCGAAGCGAACACCTATCATGGTGCCCCAATGCTTAGTGAATTTGCGGTGCGCAGCACCTTCGAGTTGGATACAGAGGGTAGGGTTGAAACTATTGATTTTACGAATTTCGGCGGGCAGGGGAATGGGCGATGTGCCACCTATGCTGAACCCTGCGCCGAGACGTACGTGCCAACCGCGCAGTGCTGCTTTGATGAGGTTTGTGTCTGTTTCTTTAGCTTCCTTTACCTTTTGAGCTTGTAGACTGCAATAGGTAAAAGTTAGAGCGAGAAGTAATAATATTTTTTTCATAAGGGAGAGGTATGTCGGTATTGGGAAAGATTTTGAGGGGTCACTTTTCGTTGATAATCTTGATTTCATCTACGTAGAGCGTAGAACCTACTGCTCCCTTGAAATAAGCTCCCTCACGGCTAGAGGTCATCACCACAGCAATGGCATAACCTCTGTCGGCCATGCGCTCAAGTGAAAACTCTTTTCCATTCATGGGCTTGAACTCTTCCGAAAAATGAATCCACTCCGATTCCTCCAAATTCTCTATGTTTCCTTGAAACTCTACAGGTTTGTCGATGCGAGCGAGGAGCACGATACGCTTGGAGTTGAGCACGTCCTTACCATTAAGGGCTACAAACTTCTTTTTGGGGTCGGCTTCCATCTCGCTCTTGCTTGCTATCTCATAGACTACAGCATAAATATCGGCTGTGTCGTGAAGCGTGGGCTGTACTTTAAAGTTGGCGTTGGTGAAGTCCTCCCCAGCTTTATACTTATAATAGCCCTCCAAGCGCAAAGGCTTCTTTGTTACGAGAGGCAGGCCAAATTGTGTCGCTTGCAAAGCTTGCGTCTGTCCCATGGCAGCTTTGCTAGCATTGAAAGTACCAATAAACAGATTACCTGCAGCGATAGGCATCTTCATCATGTTCCATCCTGTGGCGCGTGTGGTGAGTTTAAGCCCTTTTCCTTGAACGCCATTGTCAATGGCCACGGTGGGGTATTCTTGTATACCTATATTATCGAGCGTGAGGTCGTAGCCAGGGTTGCCGGACGACCAAATGTTGTTCCTTTCGCCTGTAGCGGCATCCATCTCAAACCATTCGTAAAAGCGACGAGAGGGATCGAGTTCAAAGCTTTCAAATCCTAAGTTCCACTCTTCGGTGATGATAGGAGGATAACTAAACATCACTTCATAGTCTTTTTTCCATGCACCATCTTGGGAGTGAGTGGTATAAGTTTGGGGATTATTAAAATTGCGTATGATACCATTACCCTCTACTTCCTTTCCATCAATGTTAGCCGTGATGCGAGCGCCAGGGGTTAAGGTAAATTTCGGGTCGAACGCACTGCGGTCAATGTTTCTGTTGGCAAGCGTGAAGGTAACGCGTTGATTCTCGATATTAGGGTCGGTCGAGAGAATGTTTCTGTGTTCTTGTAACCACGTTTCGTCTACTCCCGTGATGTCACACTCTGCGTTAAGCGGTTCGTCCTGTATGCAGGAGTTGAGGGTGCTGAGGGAGAGGGTTGCGATGAGAAGGGGGTGTATGAGTTTCATATAAATGGGTTTGCTGCTTGGGGTGTGGTTCACCGCGAGGGTGGGCAGGGTTTAGTTTTTGTGGGGGGGAGGAGAATGCTGAATCTAAAAGCATGAATGGTTAGATGTCTTGTTGTGAACGTGGATGCTGGTAGTGCGTTCTCCATCCTTACTGCGTGCAAAGGTACGAAAAATTATGTCAATATCTCTGGTTTTCTTGATATTCAAGTGGTTTGTACCGGTATTTCTTGGGTTTACCGGGGTCGGAGGGCTTAGGATGAAAGTATTAAGTGTGAAGTATAAAGTATTACAATTAGGTTGGAGGTATTACAATGGGGTAGGCTTTCAGCCGATACTGGGGGCGAAGCGTCCCGCTTCGGTTTGACACGCGAGGCTCGATGCCGAAGCGGGGCAAAAGAATTCATTGACTTTTGCGGTGGCACGGGGCATTGAACCCCTCGCCACCGCGCCGAAGCGAGACGCTTCGCCCCCACTGCCTATGGGCCCCCAGTATTGGCTGAAAAGGGGGAACTGCAAGGATGTATTACTTATTACTTTTTACTTATTACTTGAAAATCCATTGCTTATTACTTGAAAGCGAAAAAAACTCCCCGTAGACATATAGTCTGCGGGGAGAAAAAAATGTATTTCAAAAGAATTTCTAATGAAAACAATAAAAGTATGGAGAGATACTTATTCCTTTACGGGTTCTGCTTCGCCTTTCTTTTTGCGGCTCAAAGTGCGGTAAGCAATCGGAGCGGCAAGGAAGATAGAAGAGCATGTACCGAAGATGACACCCAGAATCATAGCAAACGAGAATGAACGAATGCTATCGCCACCCAGGATGAAGATGCAGATGAGCACGAGCAGAGTGGTGGTTGAGGTAATCACCGTACGTGTCAGTGTGCTGTTGAGCGAGTCATTAAAGAGATCCCAGATGTTTTGCTTCGGATGGAGCTGGAGGTTTTCGCGCATACGGTCGAATACCACCACCTTATCGTTGATAGAGTAACCAATCACAGTCAGGATGGCACCGATAAAGGTTTGGTCTACTTCGAGCGAGAAGCCTATCCAACCCCAGCAGATGCTGTAGACGCCCATCACGAGGAGGGTATCGAAGAACAGCGCTACTACGCTACCTACTGAGAAGGCAATATTGCGGAAACGCACGAGGATGTAGATAAAGATGGCCACGAGCGAGAGCAATACAGCCACAATGGCGCCGCGTGTCATATCGGCTGCCACGGTAGGACCTACCTTTTGGGCTGATACGATGGAACCACCTGTGTGGTTGTCGCGATCGATGAAGGTGGCTTCGTCAGCCTTGATGAGCTTAGCGTCGTGCAGAGCATTGTAGATAAAGTGTTCTACTTCTTGGTCAATATCCTCGCTGTCGTCGTCAATGCGGTAGTTGGTCGAGAGGCGTACGGCGTCGTTGCTCGTCGTTGTGATAGCGATAGCGGTCACTACGGCGTTGGGATCCTTGGCGTTCACCTTGGCTGCTACGGCCTGTTGCACCTGTTCGGGAGTTACACCCTTCTGCTCAAATTCAATCACATAGTTGCGACCACCAGTGAAGTCGATACCGCTGCTCAGTCCGCGAGTGAAGAGGAAGCCGAGAGCTACCACTGCTGCTACGATGAACATCAAGATGCTCGTCTTGCCCTTCTTCATGAAGTTGATGTGCTTGCCTACGAGGAAGTTTTTCGATATCGGTGTGCTGAAGGTCAGTCCGAGCCACTTATCCTTGTTGAGGAAGTGTTCGAATACGATGCGGCTCACCCACACAGCGGTGAAGAATGAACATACAATACCGATACCCAGTGTCATGGCGAAACCACGGATGGGACCTGTACCGAAGTTGTAGAGAATTACGGCGGTGATGATAGAGGTGAGGTTGGAGTCGAAGATGGCCGAGAACGCGTTGCCATAGCCTTCAGCTAGGGCAGTCTTGAGCATCTTGCCAGCCTTAAGTTCTTCTTTCGTACGTTCGTAAATCAACACGTTGGCATCCACGGCCATACCGAGCGAGAGCACCATACCGGCGATACCGCTCATGGTAAGTGCAGCCTGGAATGAGGTGAGAATACCGAAGGTGAAGAAGAAGTTGAGGATCAATGCGATGTTGGCTACCATACCAGGGATTACTCCGTAGAAGCAGCACATGAATATCATCAAGAGTACGAAAGCCACCACGCAGGCAGTGAAGCCCGCTTGGATAGAGGCTGCACCGAGGCTCGGACCTACGGTTTCTTCCTGTACAATCTTGGTGGGGGCAGGCATCTTACCGCTCTTGAGCACGTTGGCAAGGTCGCGCGTATCTTCCACGGTGAAGTGGCCAGAGATTTGCGATGTACCGCCAGAGATTTCGTTTTGCACCACGGGAGCGCTATATACATAGCCGTCGAGCACGATAGCTACGCAACGCTTGAGGTTCTTCTTTGTGAGCGAAGCCCAGTCGCGTGCGCCGTTCGTGGTCATTGTCATGCTCACGATGGGTTGGTGGTTTTGATCGAAGTCATCCTTAGCATCGGCTATCACGTCGCCCTGCATAGAAGGTTGTCCGTTTACGGTGCGCAGTGCGTAGAGTTCAAACACGTTGGCCTGCATGCCTGAAGGAGCCTTTACGCCCCATGCCAAGTGGAGGTCGGCGGGGAGCACGGCTTTGGCTTCTGCGCTCTGAATCAGAGCGTTGATGGCAGCGGTGTCGCGTGCGGTAGCATAGCCCACTACGCAGTTGGTGGGGCTCATGCCCTGGATCTGTGCGAGCTTAGAGAAGAGGGGATGCTGTTCTTTAGCGCCCTGCTTTTGGGTGGCTTCTGCTTTAGCAGTTGCAGCCTTAGCAGAGTCGGCTTGAGTGGTATCTGCGGTGCTAGTTCCCTTAGCCAATCGGGTGTCGAGGGCTTGGAGAGCCGACTGCACTTCCTGTAAGCTATAGGTCTCCCAGAACTCGAGGTTGGCGCTACCCTGGAGGAGCTTACGCACACGTTCGGGCTCTTTGATACCCGGCATTTCCACCATGATTTGGCCGATTTGGCCTTTACCGCGAAGGATTTGGATGTTGGGCTGTGCCACACCGAAACGGTCGATACGTGAACGAACCACCTTGTTAGAATTCTCTACGGCAGTGTTCACCTCTTCGTTGAGCACCTTCTTTACGTCGGCATCAGAAGAATTGTACGAGATGTTTTTCTCGCCGAGCTTTGCAGCGAAAATACCGCCGAGCTTGTTTTTGCCAGCCACTTGTTGGTAGCTATCCACGAAAGCATCTACGAAGTCTACGTCGCCCTTTTTTGCCACGGCCGAAGCTTTGGCATAGGCTTCCTTGAACTGAGGGTCGTTAGCGCTTTCGCCAGCGAGGTTCTTCACCACGTCGGGTACGCTCACCTCGAGCACCACGTTCATACCGCCTTTGAGGTCGAGGCCGAGACCGATCTGCAGTGTTTCGCAGTCTTTGAGGGTCTTGCCCAACCATACGGTCTGGTTGCGCATGGAGTCAAGGTAGGCTGCGCCGTCCTTGCCCTGTGCTGTGAGTCTCTCTGCTTCTGATTCATACTTATGCGTAGGGATCGAGAAACTGAGATACATCAAGCAAATCAAGGAGAGCAACACAGCGATTACTTTAACAAATCCTTTGTTTTGCATTGTTTGATTGTGTGTTTATTGTTTTGTTTTGATATTATTTTTCGTCTCCTATGGAGTGCCAGTGCGGTTAACTTCAGGGTATAGTTCACCCATGTTCACACTGTTTAGCGTGCAAATATACACGATTTTTTTTGAAACTTAGGGTTTTTCTTCTTCTTTTCTCTTCTTGGTGTGTTTTTCGGGGTCATGGAAGTGGTTTTGCAGTGTCATTTCAGCGTCGCCCACAAAAACTCATATATAATATAATTCAATTTTCGGATTTAGCAAGGGCGGGCTGAAAGCCCAATGGTGCACATAGCACTAAGTTTGCAGATGAAAGCGGCGAAGCGAAGCTGAGCCGCTAAAATG
>ENA-ORRH01000981-ORRH01000981.1-human-gut-metagenome-genome-assembly--contig:-NODE-981-length-16011-cov-3.00376_pt1 | contig 16011 bp, 9 predicted proteins | sample MGYA00242173_ERZ509130 | MGnify/ENA primary metagenome ERZ509130 (study PRJEB26280, sample SAMEA2338633) | human gut metagenome | biome: human gut; feature: human-associated habitat; material: faeces... | reverse complement strand
CGGGGATATAGTCTGCAATCTTATCCACTTTGGCCTGACGCAGATGAACCATCTTATTGTGGTTTTCCGGTTCGGTAGAGATAGCGCCTGTTTCGTTGCTCTTTTCAAGACCACCGATGCGGTGCATGAATCCTTCAGTTCCCGGAGTAGCCCAGTAGCGTACGCCTGTTTCCGGATTACGTTGGTAAGGAGTCCAGTTGCCGGCCATATCCGGGGTCACATACGGAGGATTGATGGCAGGATATTCATCCAGATTAGGGAGTTTCCATGCGGCAGAACCGTTAGCTACGAAAGCATCAGTCAGCAATACAACCGGAGTCATGTGTTCCAAGGCAATCTTGCATGCCATATAAGCGGCGTCGAAACAGTTGGTCGGCGATGTTGCGGCGATTACAGGCATCGGGCTTTCGCCGTTGCGTCCGTAAAGGGCCTGTAATAAGTCGGTCTGTTCTGATTTAGTAGGAAGACCGGTAGACGGACCGCCACGCTGTACATTGACAATCACCAATGGAAGTTCACCGATTACAGCAAGGTTCATCGCCTCACTCTTCAGGCAAACACCGGGGCCGGAAGTCGTAGTCACTGCCAAAGCACCGGCAAAAGCAGCACCAACTGCAGAAGCACAACCGGCTATTTCATCTTCGCACTGTACAGTTTTGACTCCCAATGATTTATGCTTAGCTAATTCGTGCAGAATATCAGTAGCCGGAGTGATAGGATAAGAACCTAGGTAGAGCCCCAGACCTGCTTTTTCAGCTGCGGCAATCAGTCCGTAGGCGGTTGCTTTATTACCGTTGATATCTGTATAAAGTCCTTTTGATTTCGGAGCTTTGCTTTCAATCTTATAAGTAGAGACAGAAGCATGAGTGTTGGCTCCGTAGTTGAAACCATCGTTCAATACCTTAATATTAGCTTCTGCTATTTCGGGTTTCTTGGCGAATTTCTCGCGCAGCATTTTTTCAGCAGCAGCAAGGTTACGGTTGAACAACCAGCAAACCAATCCGAGTGCAAACATGTTTTTGCAACGGAGAATTGATTTGTTATCCAATCCGGAGTCTTTCAGGCTCTCTTTGCACATGGAAGAGATAGGAACTTCCAATACCTCCTGTTTTATTCCTAATTCTTCAAAGGGATTGTTGGTTTTAAATTGTGCCTTTTCCAAATCTCTGGCTTCGAATGAGTCGGAGTCGGTGATGATAAGTCCTTGCGGTTTACAGAATTTGATTTGTGTTTTCAGTGCGGAAGGGTTCATAGCCACCAATACGTGGCAACGGTCTCCGGGAGTGTAAACTTGTCCGGCGCCGATGTGGACCTGGAAACCGGAAACACCGGTTAGCGAACCTTGCGGGGCGCGGATGTCTGCCGGATAGTCAGGGAATGTACAGATGTCATTTCCCACTGTAGCCGACACGTTCGAGAAGATGTTGCCGGCCAGCTGCATACCATCGCCGGAGTCGCCGGAGAAACGTACTACTACTTCCTCCAATTCTTTAACCATCATTTCGTCTGCCATAACTTTAATTACTATATTTAATTTAAAAACTGATTTTACTTTCAATTTGTGAGCGCAAAGGTCGGAAAGTTAATCGAATTATCAAAATAAATCCTACTTTATTGTCCTATTGACGCCAATTATTTGAAATATCTGAAAGGAACCTGCATTTTTATTCTTGTTAAATCGACAGAAACCGTTATCTTTGCAAGCAAATTTGAAGCGGCCTTGTAGTTCAACGGATAGAATAGAAGTTTCCTAAACTTTAGATAGGGGTTCGATTCCCCTCGGGGCTACTACAGAAGAATCTATGAGAGTGGTATTGTTTTGCTTTCATATTGTATCAAGTTTTAAGTGTAACAATAGCTTCTTTTAAGATGAACGTCTTATAGCTTCTATTTGTTTTAATAATCAATAGAAAAAGCCTCTACCGAATGTTCGGAAGAGGCTTTTCTATTTGTGGAGTTTATTATTCTTCCGTAGCTGGTACTACGACTTTTTTGTTCTTCATCATGTTGTATGCAATTGGAGATGCAATAAACAGTGAAGATAATGTACCGATAACAACACCCAGGATCATTGCGAATGCAAAGCTGCGGATTGAATCACCACCAAGGATGAAGATACACAGCAATACGATCAATGTACTCAATGATGTATTGATGGTACGAGCCAGCGTTGTGTTCAGAGAGTCGTTGAACAATACTCGTTTGTCACGTTTCGGATATAAACCGAAGAACTCACGTACACGGTCGAAGATTACCACCTTATCATTGATAGAGTAACCGATAGCTGTCAAGATAGCACCAATAAATGTCTGGTCGATTTCCAGAGAGAATGGCAGGATACCCCAGAACAGTGAATAGGCACCGATAATCATAATGGTGTCGCAACTCAAAGCTACGATAGAACCGATACTGTAAGCAATGTTGCGGAAACGGAGCAAGATATACAAACCGATGGCGAGCAGTGCGAATACTACGGAGTAGATAGCGCCTGTCTTGATGTCATCTGCGATACTCGGACCTACTTTCTGTGAGCTTACGATACTACCACCTGTGTGATTGTCACGGTCGATGAAAGTTTCCAATGTGATATTCTGAGTCAATACCGGCTTCAAGGTTTCATATAGATATGATTCGATTTCAGAGTCTACATTGTTGCCTTCATCTTCGATACGGTAGTTTGTACTGATACGTACGGTCTTTTTGTCTGTACCGATAGCAATAACGCTTACGTTGGCGTCGCCAAATTTGCTAGAGATCAATTCACGAACTTGTTCCGGTTCTACAGGATTCTCAAATTGTACCTTAAAGTTACGTCCACCAGTGAAGTCGATACTCTGACTCAAACCACGGATGGCAAATGAACCGATACAAACAACGATGATTGCACTGACGATAATAAGGGACTTTTTGTTTGTACCCATAAAATCGAAATGTGTATTGGTCATCAGATTCTTTGAAATCTTGGTTGTGAATGTCAGGTTCAACCACTTGTCTTTGTTCATGAAGTGTTCATAAACAATACGAGTAATGAACACTGCAGTAAAGAAGGATACCAAGATACCGATAATCAATGTCGTAGCAAAACCACGAATTGGACCGGTACCAAAGTTAAACAGGATGATACCTGTGATGATAGATGTTAAGTTAGAGTCGAAGATAGCCGAGAATGCATTTGAATAACCGTCGGCAAGTGCTTTCTTCACACCCTTACCTGCACGAAGCTCTTCTTTTGTACGTTCATAGATAAGTACGTTCGCATCCACAGCCATACCAAGTGACAATACCATACCGGCTATACCGGACATTGTCAGCGCAGCCTGGAAGGATGAAAGAATACCTAGCGTGAAGAAGAAGTTGAGGATTAACGCGCAGTTAGCAACCATACCTGGGATGAAGCCGTACATAGAGCACATGTAAATCATCAACAGAATCAGGGCTACAACGAATGAGAAAATACCCGCATTGATTGATTCTTGACCCAGTGACGGACCAACGATATCTTCCTGTACGATGTGAGCCGGAGCCGGCATCTTACCTGATTTCAATACGTTAGCTAAGTCTTTTGCTTGTTCAGGAGTGAAATGACCTGTAATCTGTGAACGTCCACCTGTAATTTCAGAGTTTACGTTTGGTGCAGAATATACATAGTTATCAAGAACGATAGCAATGGAACGGCCAATGTTCTGCTTAGTCAACTGAGCCCAGCGGCGTGCACCGTCAGAGTTCATTGTCATGCTTACAGCCGGTTTGCTGTATTGGTCGAATTCATCTTTCGCATCAGTTACTACGTCACCTTCCAACGGAGCTTTGCCGTTACGTTCGGTAGACTTGATAGCATATAATTCGAAAGTCTGTCCTTTCTTGTCAAATTCAGAAGGAGAAACACCCCATTTCAGACGAAGGTCTTTTGGAAGATCAGCTTTGATTTCCGGCATAGCCAGATATTTGTTGATGTCAGCAGTATCTTTGTAGTTGGCATAACCAATAACGGGACCTTGTCCGCTAGAATTCAACTGAAGTATGGACAGCAAAGGATATTGCTTTTTGATTTCTTCCATATTTGCGGCAGACTTATCTTCAGCAGTTACGTCACCTTTCAGGGCAGCTGCAAGGCTGTCGGCAGCACTTACAGTTTTTTTCTCAACCGGAGTGGCTTCGGTAAGGACTGCTTCAATAGTATCTGTATCAGCTGTTGTTCCTTCAGCTAAAATAACACGCAATTTGGCGTCTGCAGATTGCATGGCAGGGAGAACTTCTTTAGCTGTATAAGTTTCCCAGAATTCCAGATTGGCAGAACCTTGGAGAAGTTTTCTCACACGTTCCGGCTCTTTGATACCCGGAAGTTCCACCATGATACGTCCCATTTTGTCTTCCAGGCTCTGGATGTTCGGTTGAACAACACCAAAACGGTCGATACGGGTACGAAGAACGTTGAATGAGTTTTCAACAGCAGCTTTTACTTCTGCTCTCAGCACTTTTTCAACTTCTGCATCTGATGATTTCTGGTTAACTTTATCTTTCAACTGTTGTGTTGCGAAAAGTTCGGAAAGTTTTGCGTCCGGAGCAATTTTGTGGTATTCTCTGATGAACAGGGTGATAACATCATCCTGACTGTTGACAGCCTGTTTTGCAGCTGTCGCCAATGCGTTGTTGAAAGCTTCGTCAGGCTTGTTGTCTGCCAATGCTTTGATAACATCAGGTACGGAAACTTCAAGGATAACGTTCATACCACCCTTCAGGTCCAAACCTAAACTAATCTCCATCTCACGACATTGTTTCAGTGTCCAGTTCCACAGCATTACTTTCTCGTTAGAGAGAGAGTCGAGGTAGTCTTGTTCCACTTTCGGGTCGCCGTTCGCAATTTCTTTCGCCTTGTTGGTATAATGGCGTGTTACGAAGGAGAAGGAGAGGTAGAACACGCATACCAGCGTGAGTAATACCGCAAAAACCTTTACAAATCCTTTGTTTTGCATTTTACTTTTAATTTATGATGATTACTTTTTTAATTTAATTTTCAGTTAAATTCTGTCGTACACAAGTTCTTTTTGCCGTATACAAGGCTGCAAATATAGTTTTTTTTTCACATTCATGTGTAATAAGCCCTCAAATATTTGATGTTTAAGGGCTTTTTTACTGAATTATTTCATTCCTCTGTTTTTCAGTAGCGGTTCCAAGCTTGGTTCCGCTCCACGGAAATTCCGGTAAAGCACCATCGGGTCTTCGCTGTCGCCCTTCTCCAATACGTTGTGACGGAAGAGGTCGGCGGTGTTTTTATCAAAGATACCATGTTCTTTAAAGGCTTCAAAAGCATCATTATCCAGTACATTGGCCCATAGATAGCTGTAGTATCCGGCTGCGTAACCACCAATGATATGATTGAAGTAAGTCACGCGATAACGCGGTGCTATTTCGGGGATGAGACCGAGCTTGTCCATCGCTTCTTTTTCGAATGCAAGCATGTCCAAATTCTTTACATCTGTCATCGTGTGCAGGTTCATGTCGAGGATGGCGGCAGCCAGTAATTCGGTAGTCATGAAGCCCTGATTGAAAGTCTTCTGTTGCAGTATCTTTTCGATGATTTCGTCGGGTATCACTTCTCCTGTCTGATAATGTTTGGCATACATTTTCAGTACTTCCGGTTCAGTAGCCCAGTGTTCATTGATTTGAGAAGGAAGTTCTACAAAATCGCGTACTACATTAGTGCCTGATGTTCCTTTGTATTCACATTTTGTCAGCAGTCCATGCAGAGCGTGGCCAAATTCGTGGAACAAAGTTTCTACTTCATCCATTGTCAATAGAGAGGGAGTATCGCCTACCGGTTTGGTAAAGCTGCAAACATTGCATACTAACGGACGGGTATCTCCTTGTTGTTCGCGGTAGTTGCTCATCCATGCGCCGCCACTTTTTCCGGAGCGTGGGAAATAATCGACGTAGAAGATACCGAGTTGCGAACCGTCTGCGTCTTTCACTTCAAAGACTTCCACATCCGGATGATAGGTAGGGATACCTTCGAGCTTGGTAAGGGTGATGCCATATAGTTTGTTGGCTACGGCGAAAGCACCATCGCGCACATTCTCCAATTTGAAGTAAGGTTTTGTATCCTCTTCAGACAGGTTGTACTTTTCTTTTCGTAGTTTTTCGGTATAATACCACCAATCCCATGCTTCCAGTTTTTCTCCTTTGCCTTCCTTATCCATTAATTTTTGAAGTTCGGTAGCTTCTGCCTTTGCTTTTGGCAGTGCATAGCTCCAAAGGTTGTTTAGAAGGCTCATTACGTTGTTGGCGTTCTTTGCCATCGTTTCGTCGAGAACGAAGTTTGCATAGCAGTCGAAACCTAATAATTTAGCTTTTTCCAGGCGGAGAGAAACGATCTTACGGATATTTTCCTTGTTATCGTTTTCGTCGTTGTTGTTACCGCGGTTGATGTAAGCTTTGTATATTTGTTCCCGAAGCGGGCGATTTTCAGAATATTGCAGGAAAGGCAGACGGCTGGCATTGTGCAGGGTGAACAACCATTTTCCCGGTTGTCCGGCTGCTTTCGCTTCTTCGGCCGCACTTTGGCGGAACCATTCAGGCAATCCTGCCAGATCTTCTTCCTTGTCAACGAAAAGTTGGAAGGCATTATTCTCATTCAGCACATTGTTGCTGAAAGTGATGCCAAGTGTAGAAAGCTCCTTGTTGATTTCGCGGAGGCGAGTTTGGTCCTTTTCGCCAAGGTTCGCTCCGGAACGGATAAATCTTTTATAAGTCTTGTCCAGCAGACGTTCTTGTTCCGACGTCAGGTTCAATGAATCTTTCTTTTGGTAGACATCGTTCACCCGTTTGAATAGTTTCCCATTCAGGGAGATATTGTCATTATGTTCCGAAAGAACCGGTGCCAGTTTGATGGAAAGTGCGGTCAGCGAATCAGTAGTTTCCGCATCTGTCATATTGAAGAAAATGATGCTTACCCGGTCTAAGATGGGTGCGCTGTTATCCAAAGCCACAATCGTATTTTCGAATGTCGGAATTTCCGGGCTTTCGATGATGGCTTCGATATTTTGATTCTGTTCTTCTATACCTTTTAGAAAGGCAGGTTCATAGTGCTCTAATTTAATCTTGTCGAAAGAAGGAACACCATACTCGGTTTGAAACTCTGTAAAGAAAGGATTGCTTTCTGTTTTCGTAGCACAGGAGTACATCATACAACTTACTGCTAAAATGGTTAGTGTCTTTTTAATCATCATAAGTGTTTTTTATTAGAGTTTTCAGTTCTTATCGTTTACTGATATAGCACCAGATCGGGTAATGGTCTGATGCCTTGATAGACCGGTCTACCGTGCAATTGTAGGCTTTCAGGTTGGGGCTGATCAAGATATTGTCTATGCGGAAATAGAACTTGTTCTGATTGTAGGAAATACCTAATCCTTTACCGGACTGTGTGAATGCATCATCTAGTTTTTGAGTCAGGATGCGATGGGTATATGAGATAGAACCGTCGTTGAAATCGCCGCATACTATGGTTGTCGGATATTTACTTTCTGCAATGGTTTTAGCCACAGAATCTGCTTGTGTAGCCCGGATAGCCGATGCTTCCGCCAGTTTTCTTATTAATTGCCTAAGTCCGGTTTTTACTTTCTTGGCATTCGGGTCTTTAATCATATCCTCATACATCCCTCTGTCTTCTTTGGTGAGCTTGTTGGATTCCAGGTGGTTGTTGATTAATGTAAGAGTGTCGTTATTCACATTCAGTACATATTTCATGGAGCCGTTATAATTACTTTCATATTCGATGGGATGTATCGAGAGTATGGGGAACTTAGAGAAACAGGCAAGTTGCACGTCTCCTTTCCCTTGTTGGTGGACGGATTGGTAAGGATAGGCTTTCAATGCTTTTTTAATGTCCTGTTCCGTCAGGTATTTCTTGTTGGTAGCGGTGTTATATTCTTGCAGACAGATAATATCGGCGTTACTATCTACAAGATAAGACAATACCGGGTTTTTTCCATCTTTCTTCTCCAAATTGTTGAAACTCATTACGTTGTAGGATAGGATTTTGATGCTTCCTTCCGGTATGTTTTTTGTGGTGGAGTTAAAAGGAATATAAGTCCGTATCTGCGGAATACAAATTAGAAAACCGATGGCAGGCAAGAGCGCATAGCGGTAATTGACAAATGCCCAGAAGCCGATAAAAATCAGATTAATCGTCAGGAATATCGGAAATGCAAGTCCCAAGCTGGAAGCAAGTGGGTTTATTTTCGGGTTAAGGTAAGGGCTATAAGCGCTTAATATCAACGTTCCCACGAAGAGAGCGTTGACAGCAAGTATCAGATATGCGACAAATTTGCCAATATGTTCCATTCTTTTATCTTTTGCTTGCGTCGAACAAGCTTTTCTTTTCTTCAGTTGTCAGACTGTCGTAACCGGATTTCTTTAGTTTTTCCAAAATACGGTCCACTTCATCAGACTGTGCTTTTTTGTGGGCATTGTAATCATAATCCTTCTCGCGACCGGTGGCACTGTTTCCATAGTGTACCTTCATTTTCGGTTTCCGTTTCCATGTTTTCTTTTGAAACAAGGAAGTGAAACCATCCAGAATCCAGTTGATCCAGGAAGTCAAATCAGTTCCTTTACTTAGGCTGGCGGCAAACCAAAGTCCTGCAAGAGCACCGCCCAGGTGGGCGATATGTCCTCCGGCATTACTTGAGGTGATGGATAATACATCGATTCCGATAACAACCAGTGCCAGATATTTGAGACGGATAGCACCGAAAAGAAAAAGTTGCACCCTGTAATTAGGCTCACGATAAGCCGTAGCAGCTACGATGGCTAATACGGAAGCTGATGCTCCTACCAATGTTGCACCCGTCACTTGCGAACTGAATAAAGGAAATACATTGTAGGCAACCATATACAGTAAACCTCCACAGATACCTCCTAATACATATAGTCCTCTTAAATGTTTGGCCGAGAAAAAGTAGAGAAACAAACTTCCGAACCAATACAGCCAGAGCATATTGAATAAAATATGCAGGATACCGGCATGCATAAACATATAAGTAAATAACGACCACGGCTGATGAATAAATCCGATAAAGGATGCCGGCAGGGCAAATATACCGAATATATCGGGGGTACTTACTTCAAACAGTCGCAAGAAAACGTTAATCAACGTGCCAATCACAAAGATGCCTACGTTGATATAAATCAGTTGGATGAAAATATTTCCTCTTCTGAATGTCTCCTTTAAATCAGCTATAATATGTCCCATTGTTATTGCTTTTTTTTCTCCAATACAAAATCAGGATCAATCCAAATAACATTCCTCCCAGGTGAGCAAAGTGAGCGACATTGTCTCCGGCGCTATTGGCAAGTCCTGACCATAATTCAATCGCGGCGTATCCTATAACGAAGAACTTCGCTTTGATAGGAAATGGCAGCGGGAAGATAAACAACCGGTGATTGGGAAATAACATACCGAATGCCAGCAATATGGCGTAAACGGCTCCCGAAGCACCTACGGTGGTCATCATGTTCAGATACTCTTCTATGGGGACAACGCCATAGCCTATTAGGTTAATGTGCGTATGTTGGCTAAGCTCCGTTACATATTGAATATACTGCACTCCTTCCTGGATAAGTCCCGCACCGATACCGCAGAGAATATAGTAAAAGAGGAAACGTTTGGGTCCCCAGGTTTGTTCGAGAATCGGTCCGAACATAAAAACGGCAAACATATTAAAGAAAATGTGGCTGAATCCGCCGTGCATAAACATATAAGTGATAAGCTGTGCCGGATTAAAGTCACTTGCAAGGAAAAAATGTAATCCCAGATAATTCGTTAAATCCAGGCCGTAACGTTGGGCTACGATTGTCCCGAAAAATACTAGTACATTGATAATTATCAGGTTTTTAGTTACAGTTGGCATCATTTTAATTTCTGAATATTTAGATAATAGACGCAAAAGTACGAATAAATTCTGTTTTAAAGCATGAAAAACGCTTCCTATTAGCTCTTTTTCAATAATTTGCTGCGTTTTTTTTATGTTTTTATTTGATATGTTGTTTTGTTCGGCTATATTTGTGGAATCAATCCATTGTGGGATAATCTTTTGTGTAACATATATATTAATTAATCATTTTACGTATTATGAATAAGTCTGATCTTATTAGCGCAATGGCTGCTGAAGCTCAAATGAGCAAAGCCGATGCAAAAAAAGCACTTGATGCTTTCATCACTTCAGTTACTAATGCTATGAAAGCTGGTGACAAAGTATCTCTCGTAGGTTTTGGTACTTTCTCAGTAAGCGAAAGAGCTGAAAGAACTGGTATTAACCCTTCTACAAAGGCAACTATTACTATTCCTGCTAAGAAAGTAGCTAAATTTAAAGCTGGTGCTGAATTATCTGCAGCTGTTGAATAAGATAGATAGTTGAAAGAAATTAAGAGAGGAGACGTGATGCGTCTCCTTTTTTTGTATCTTTGCGCGCAAGAAATAACTTGATTATGAAGATAGAAGATAAACTTGTAGCGTCCGTTATCAGCGGACTCAAAGCACTTTACGGTCAGGAAGTCCCTGAAAAGATGGTGCAGTTGCAAAAAACGAAGAAAGAATTTGAAGGACATTTGACGTTGGTGGTATTTCCTTTCCTGAAGATGTCAAAAAAAGGACCGGAGCAAACGGCACAGGAAATCGGTGAATATCTGAAGGCAAACGATCCGGCTGTAGCAGCGTTTAATGTGATAAAAGGGTTCTTGAACCTGACTATTGCATCGGCTACATGGATTGAGTTGCTGAACGAGATTCAGGCAGATGAACAGTACGGCTTAGTGCAGGTCACTGACGCTTCTCCATTGGTGATGATTGAATATTCTTCTCCGAATACAAATAAACCGCTTCACTTGGGACACGTGCGTAATAACCTTTTAGGCAACGCATTGGCTAACATTGTAGCGGCAAACGGCAATAAGGTAGTCAAAACAAATATTGTAAACGACCGTGGTATCCACATCTGTAAGTCCATGCTGGCATGGAAGAAATACGGAAACGGTGAAACTCCTGAAACTTCGGGTAAGAAGGGTGACCACCTGGTAGGTGATTATTATGTATCTTTCGATAAGCATTATAAAGCGGAAGTAAAGGAGCTGATGGCTAAATTTACAGCGCAGGGAATGAATGACGATGAAGCGAAAGCAAAGGCTGAAGCTGAATCTCCATTGATGCAGGAAGCCCGCGAAATGTTGGTGAAGTGGGAAGCCGGTGATCCGGAAGTACGCGGATTGTGGGAAATGATGAACAACTGGGTATATGCAGGATTCGACGAAACCTACAAGAAGATGGGTGTCAGCTTCGACAAGATCTATTACGAATCCAATACTTACCTCGAAGGAAAAGAAAAGGTAATGGAAGGTCTGGAAAAAGGTTTCTTCTACAAGAAAGAAGACGGTTCCGTATGGGCCGACCTGACTGCCGAAGGACTGGATCATAAGCTCCTTCTCCGTGGTGACGGTACTTCTGTCTACATGACTCAGGATATCGGTACGGCTAAACTTCGTTTTGCCGATTACCCGATTAATAAGATGATTTATGTAGTAGGTAACGAACAGAACTATCACTTCCAGGTGCTTTCTATCTTGCTCGATAAACTTGGTTTCGAATGGGGTAAGAGTCTGGTACACTTCTCTTACGGAATGGTGGAACTGCCGGAAGGTAAGATGAAATCCCGTGAGGGTACGGTAGTTGATGCTGACGACTTGATGGAGGAAATGATTGCCACTGCTAAAGAAACTTCACAAGAACTAGGCAAACTGGATGGTTTGACACAGGAAGAAGCTGATGATATTGCCCGTATTGTGGGTCTGGGAGCATTGAAATATTTCATTCTGAAAGTCGATGCCCGTAAGAATATGACATTCAATCCGAAAGAATCTATCGACTTCAATGGTAATACAGGTCCGTTTATTCAATATACTTATGCACGTATCCAGTCTGTACTTCGGAAAGCTGCCGAATCAGGTATCGTAATTCCTGAACAGATTCCGGCTGGTATTGAATTGAGTGAAAAGGAAGAAGGGCTGATTCAGATGGTTGCCGACTTTGCTGCTGTTGTAAAACAAGCCGGTGAAGATTACAGCCCGTCTATTATTGCTAATTATACTTATGACTTGGTGAAAGAATACAATCAGTTCTATCATGACTATAGTATTCTGCGCGAAGAGAATGAGGCAGTGAAAGTATTCCGTATCGCTCTGTCTGCTAATGTAGCTAAAGTTGTTCGCTTGGGAATGAATTTGCTGGGTATCGAAGTTCCTTCCAGAATGTAAGACTTTCTCTGAACAAAATAGACTTCTGCGGGGTTTCTTTTATATATATAAAAGGAACCTCGTATGTTTTACTCCCCCCATCCATTGCTTCGGAAGAGAGAAACGGAAACTGCTACTGTCTCTTATTCCGAACTGCTGTTTGACCTGATTTATGTTTTCTCGGTCACGCAACTTTCACATTATCTGCTTCATAATCTCACTTGGGAAGGATTATTGAAAGAAACAATCCTGTGGTTTGCAGTCTGGATGTTGTGGCAACATACCATCTGGGTGACTAACTGGTTCAACCCGGATACCCGGCCGATACGTATTCTTCTTTTTATCAGTATGCTGGTGGGGCTGGTGATGGCGGCTGCCATTCCTTATGCCTTTACTTACCGGGGATTGATATTTGCTGTCTGCTATGTTCTGATACAGGCAGGGAGAACACTTTATATTATCGGGGTGTTAGGAGATCATCATCTGGCTGCTAATTTTAAGCGAATTATGGGCTGGTTCTGTATATCTGCCGTCTTTTGGATTACGGGTGCCATATTGCAGGGAGAATGGCAAATTCTACTGTGGATTATAGCCGCCATCTGTGATTATACAGCCCCGATGCACGGATTTGCTTTACCTCGTCTGGGACGTTCGGACAGTAGCAAGGAATGGACTATTGAAGGGCATCATTTGGTGGAACGTTGCCAGTTGTTTGTGATTATTGCTTTTGGAGAAACTCTATTGATGACAGGAGCTTCTTTGAGTGAAGTAGAAGAATGGACGCCTCTCGTGATTATTTCTGCTGTCATATCTTTCATTGGTAGTTTGGCTATGTGGTGGGTTTACTTTGATGTGAGCAGTGAAGCCGGTAGCCGGAAAATACAGGAAGTGAAAGATCCCGGCAAGCTGGGGTTGATTTATAATGCAATTCATATCGTACTGGTGGGAGCATTGATTATTTGTGCGGTAGGAGACGAACTGATTGTTGCCCATCCCGAACAAGAAATGAGAGCGGAAGTTGTTTTTGTTCTGATTATCGGACCAATCGTTTATATTCTGGCAAATAGTATCTATAAATATGTCACGTGCCGTATGCTTCCTTTATCACATATTATTGCTGTAATAGCTTTGGCTTTACTGCTTCCCTGGCCTTATCACATTTCTTTATTGACGATGAATATCTTGGTAACATCTGTTTTTATATTCGTGATTGTGTTTGATATGCTATTCCCTAATAAAGGTTTTAAGATAAAATGGGAGCCGAAGATTTAATGATGGAAGCCTATTCATAACGGATAATACTTACATCCTATAATGTTGTGGCTTAAAATAAAAACACAGTTCACACGAATTCTTGGTGAGTATTCGAGAAGTTGTGTGAACTGCGTAATTCGCGCCTTTCTAAACAGATGTCTATTATGTCTTTTTCATCGATGGTTCGCAATGCGAAGTCCCGATAGCGATTCCGTACAATATCCGGGCTGCTTTTATTTAAATCGTATCAATCTTTATTTGTACCAATCTTTATTTTGTTTCCCATTCGATGATACCCATCCAGAGAACTTGGGATATGATTGATCGATTCGTTTCCCTTCCTCTGGAACCGGGAGATTACTTACTGGCATATTGATAGCAAACGGCATCAAGTCTGCAGAAACATAATACATCCCTTCTTCTGGTCTGTAGATGTCTTTTCCGGTTCCCAGTAACGATAAGTCGGCTTTGTCAGTCGGGGGATAATTTATCAGATGTAATTCTTTGCCTCTACCCTCGTTGGAACTGATGAAGATAAACGGGTTGTAAGGAGGTACCACCTCTTTCTCACTAGCTCCATCAAGCGTGATGGTTACAGTATATTCTTTCTTTGATTCATCAGTGATATTTTTGAATTTTGTCATGTCGTCATACAACAATATGGTTGGGTGAGACTGTCCAGGCTCTGTTTCTTTTCCTTCCATGTATATAGAACTTGATAAACCACTGGCATCAGGCCCCGTTATTTTTACACTCTTGACATTGCTGTTTGAGAGCTTGTGTAATTGATATCCAAATCCGTTTTGCAGATAACCGCCACAGTGCTGTAAGATAAACTTGTCTTCAATTTCGTAAATGCGATTGTCAAGAGCATTTCGGGTCATCGTACTGGTGTACTTTATCATTACGTCATTCATATCGTAATCACCTAACTTAGGCCATAAGTCTTCAAAAGCCAGTGTACCGGAATAAGAAATTTTATATTGCTCGGGGATTGCTTCGGGGTCCTCAGGCAGTGGAGGCAATGTCGGGTCAATAGCATTCTTTTCTGACGTATGAATATAGAAGATGGCATCTGCATAATCGAAGTCAATATTATCTTCGAATCCTACTGCTACAATCTGCCCGGACTTGGAATCACGGAGAGATACAGTTCTTTGTGTGTTATTCGTGTTTAGATTCCTGGTGGAATAGCGTGCCCCCATACCTTTTATGATATCGCCCACTTTGTCTTTATCTGTTTCTGAGGTGAGTTTGCTCTTGAATCCCATACCTTGCAGGCACCAGCCAATTGTGACTCCTGCAGGAAATTTGTCTTCGTATTCCTGTGTGTCTTCATTCCAATATTTGAGTTTTATTTCTTCGCCACACACTAATGCTCCTGCTCCTAAAGTCTTGTAAATAGGAGAGGTGTTTGGAAATGCGATTATTTGTTTTATATCACTCGCGCTCTGGGGCGGATTGTTGGTAGGATAGGTGTAATATCCAACTGTATTGTACCATGCAGCAGAGCTGGTTATAAATACGAGACTCACTTCAGTCGGGTTAACAATTGGAATATCTGAAGTCATTTTGATGGAACCATCAAAAAACTCCGGATAATTCTGACTGATGTTCATAACCTTGCTTTTACCGCTCTCATCTTTGACTGTAACCTTTCTGAAAACATACTTGATGTTGTATAGTACGTCTGCCGGAGGTATATTTATTTTAGGTTCCAGGTTGGTTGGTCTTCCGCTGTCATCCCAGTCTGCATCGGGAAGAACATGCCATTCTTTTAGATAGGTATGTTGGTTCACGGTCACTCCTCTGGTTTTTGATGCCGTTTGTGAACGTAAGGTAGCGATATATGCATCTTGATTAAATGAAAGCCGACGACTGTCGTCAATCGTTAGTTTAAGAGGAGATACGGTGGCTAAATAGTCCGATGATAACCATACTTCCGAGAGGTCCGCCGGAATATTCATCTCTCCGCTGAATTTGCCTTCTTCGTCTGTAACTGCACGGTAGATAGGCTCTATGTCCTTTTGGGACACGCTGCCGTCAGCTGAGTATTCAATGGGATCCTGATCGTAAATGTCAAAAAGGACACGATAATTTTCGCTTTTGAAACAATAATTGATATCCAAAGCAACAGCTTGGGTCATGTTGAAGTCGAAGTATGCTTCTTTTGGCATATGCCTTCTCTCCCAAGATAAGTCACGCTCTTTGTCCATACAACTGATGGAAGCTATGGTAAGCACTCCTATCATTAAATACTTTAAATTTGTTTGCTTCATAAGTTTGTGTATTAAAAGATAAAGAGCAAATATATACATTTAATTATATAATTTGCTCTTTTTCTAGTTTTTTTATTTCTTTTTTGCGAATCGTCCTTTTTTTGTGGTCGCTGGTCCTTTTTCATCTTGTAATTTGATGAGTTCCAAACAGCTAGCCAAACTCAAATCCTGCGGGACGATATCTTTAGGAATTTTA
>ENA-ORRH01000973-ORRH01000973.1-human-gut-metagenome-genome-assembly--contig:-NODE-973-length-16179-cov-2.61604_pt1 | contig 16179 bp, 8 predicted proteins | sample MGYA00242173_ERZ509130 | MGnify/ENA primary metagenome ERZ509130 (study PRJEB26280, sample SAMEA2338633) | human gut metagenome | biome: human gut; feature: human-associated habitat; material: faeces... | reverse complement strand
CCTGAAACTGCCGATGTTCACACTTATCGGTTCGTTGAATTCTGATTTTTAAAGAACAGCGCTCCTAAGAGCACAGAATTGAGAGTTTACCAACTCATCAACTCTTTGTCAAATTTATTCGCTGATGACTTGGCGTCGTCAGCGAAGGATTGGAATTAAACACGACTCCGGCACGTTTGTCAAACATTTGCGTCAAAATCCGTATTACTACCTAGAAAACCTCCTCAGGCCATCATTCCCCGTCACCCGATCTTTCGCCGCGCATGGACTTCGACCGCATTTGGAGGTATCTTCTTCTGGACCATTCCGGAGGCGCCCGCGCGCCTCTTCAACAACCACCACCTTCATGACTCATCTCAAGCCCATTGCAGTGCTCGCCCTGATTCTTGCCGCCACGCTCGAGATGCGCGGTCCGATCACGGCCGTAGGCCCGCTCGCAGGGCGCCTTACCTCCGAGCTCGGCCTCTCCGCCTCCGAATACGGCCTTGCGGCCGCCCTTCCGGTTGCGGCCTTCGGGCTCTTCTCGTTCGCCGCCCCGGACGCAGCCCGCCGCTTCGGACTCTACGGCGCCGTCATCGTCTTTCTCGGCGTGCTTGCCGCCGGCGGATTCGTGCGCACGGCGCCGAGCTATCCCGCGCTCCTTCTCGGCACGCTTCTCATCGGCGTGGGCATCGCCGCCCTCAACGTCCTCATGCCCGTCGTGGTCAAGACGCAGAACGAGGCGAAGACAGGTGCGCTCCTCGGGATCTACACGGGCGTCGTCGGCCTTTCGGGCTCGATCGGCGCACTCACCTCGCATCCGCTTGCGGCCCTCACGGACTTCACCCAGTCGGCCTTCCTCGCGTGGGCCGCCTTCGGCGCCGTCGTCCTCGCCCTCTGGCTCGCAGCCTTCGGCCGCTCGTCGGGCCCCTCCGCCATGCTCCTTCGCGCCCCATCCCTCAGGCGCCATCCCGGCGCATGGGCCGTCACGGCCGTCATGGGGCTGCAGTCGCTCCTCATATATGCAGTCGCCGCGTGGCTCCCGCCCTATCTCCAGACACAGGGCGTCAGCGCCGACGCCGCAGGCGCTGCCCTCGCCCTCTATCTCGTCTCGGGCCTCCCCGCCTCCATCCTCACCGACCGCTTCATGAAGCACTGCGGTTCCGAATGGGCCTCAGAAGCCCTCATGTCCCTCTCCTATCTCGCAGGCCTCTGGTTCTGGACGCTTGGCGGCCCCTGGATCTTCCTCGGCAGCATCCTTGCGGGCGCCCCTCAGGGCTCCATGCTCTCCGTCGCCTTCATCCTGATGGCAAGGAAGACGCGCTCCTCGGCCCACATGCTCGGACTCTCGGCGCTCAGCCAAGGCGTGGGCTACCTCGGCGCGGGCCTCGGTCCCCTCGTCTTCGCCGCGCTCCTCCCCGCAGGCTGGGGCGCCTCGCTCTCCTTCGTCGGATTCATCATCGTCCTCTGGGCCCTCGCAGGCCTTGCGGCTTCCCGCTTTTCGGAAATCCATCCATAAGGATGATCCGTCCGCCCTAAGCCTGCGTTTTCTGTACACTGTCAGCGCCCGGGCGAATCCTCCTGATCCGTCCCGAATCCATTCATCTTCAATACGGTCCGCCTCATCATGTCCCCAATCGAGAAGCTCAGCAGCACCCCGAACCCCGCCGTGCTTCTGTTTGACTTCGAATCCGCTCCAGCCGGACTCGAGGAGTCGCTCGCCGCGACGCTTCCCGAGGCGACCCGCAGCCGCATCACGGCCTTCTGCCACCCCGTGCGCCGCCGCCAGACCCGCTGGGGCCGCATTCTCGCAAGCGCCGCCGCGCGCATTCTCGACGCCGAACTCGTCGAGGAGCCGCCCTACGCTCCCTATCTTCTCAAGGACGGACGCCGCACCGCGCTCTGCATCGCCCACACGGGCACGAGCATTGCGCTCGGCATCGCCTCCGTCAAGGATCCCGTCATGGGACTCGACCTTGAGACGATGCGCCCCGTGCGCAGCATCGAGGGCATGTCCCGCATGAGCTTCGGCGAGGCCGCCTCCGCCATCGTGCGCCAGTGCGCCGAGAGCGGCGACTCGGAACCCTTCTTCCGCGCCTGGGGCATGAAGGAGTCCGAAATCAAGCTCAACCGCGGCGGCTCGGGCTGGCGCCTCACGCTCGACGAAGAAAGCCGTCCCGTCGTCCTCGATCCCGAGGGGCGCTCCGTCCTCGCCACGCACGCCGCCTTCGGCAGCCTGCGCCTCACCGTCCTCACAGGCGCATGCGCGCCCGTCATCGGACGCGTCACCCCCGCCGACATCTCCCGCACGCTGCTCTGAAAGCCTCCGTCGCCGCCTGCGCCCCATTCGATTTCAGGCAAATGGTTTGAGGTTGCAACTGATGCCTTGCTGGCGCGCCACATGGGCTACACTCATGAATTGGCCGGGCCCTGCGTCCGGCACGTGTTCATCACTCCGAAGGATATACGCCGTGCGCCGTTCATTGCCCGCCGTTCTGGCGCTTTCACTCTGCTCCGCCTCCGCGCTCGCCGCCGACACGCTCAGGATCGACATCAAGGGACTTGACGGTGATCTGGCGGCCAACGCCCGCGCCTGGGTCGAACCACTCGAGAAGGCAGGCTACACCGATACGCCCGCCGCCCGCATGAACGTCGACAAGGCCGTCAGGCTCTCCCTGCGCGCACTCGGCTACTACCAGCCCGCGGTCTCCATGACGGTCAAGGACAAGCGTAGTCTCGAGATCACGGTCGTTCCGGGCGAGCCCGTTCTCATTTCCGACGTCGACGTGCACGTCACGGGCCCGGGCGCCGACGAGCGTGTCTTCAAGTTTCTTCAGAAGCGCCGCGTCCCCAAGAAGGGCGACGTGCTCAACCACGCCAAGTACGAGGAGTTCAAGAGCTCCCTCACGAACGCGGCCCTGCAGCTCGGCTACTTCGACGCAGAATTCGTCAAGAGCCAGCTCGGCGTCTCCATTCCTCTTCGCCAGGCCGTCTGGTCCATCGACTACGAGACCGGCGAGCGCTGGCGTTTCGGCGACGTGACCTTCTCGGGCTCGCAGATCGACGAGGAGCTTCTTCGCAACATGACGCCCTTCAAGAAGGGCGACTACTACAACGCCGACGTGCTCGGCGACTTCAACCAGAAGCTCGCCTCCGTGGGATGGTTCAAGTCCGCAGTCGTCGCGCCCGACTTCCAGGCCGCGCGCGATGCGGGCACGACCGAGCTGCCGATGAACTGCGACGTCACGCCCCGCGCGGCCAATATCTTCGAAGTCGGTCTCGGCTACGCCACCGACACGGGCCCGCGCGCCAAGTTCGGCTGGAAGAAGCCATGGATCAACAGCCGCGGCCACAGCCTCTCGTCCTCGACCGAGGTCTCCTCGGACGAGCAACTCGTCGACCTCTCCTACAAGATTCCCGTCGTCGCCAATCCGCTTGAGGAATACTGGCTCGCCCAAGGCGCCATGAAGCGAGACGTCGTCAACGACACGGACTCCAACAACATGACGCTCGCGCTCTCGCGCAACTGGGAGTTCTCCACGGGCTGGCAACGCTCGATCGGCGTCCACTGGATGTTCGACTCGTTCACGCAGGCAGGCGTCTCGAGCAACACCATGCTCGTCTATCCCAGCATCAGCTTCTCGCGCACCCGCAGCAGGGGCGGCATGATGCCCTACTGGGGCGACACCCAGCGCTACAGCATCGACACGGGCACCCATTATCTCGGCAGCGACGTCGACTTCATCATCATGCAGGCCCACGGCACGCTCATCCGCACGCCCTGGCGCGGACACCGCTTCGTCGTGCGCGGCAACGCGGGCAAGATCAAGACGAACGACTTCGACGAAGTCCCGCCCGACCTGCGATTCTTCGCGGGCGGCGACCGCTCCGTACGCGGCTACAAGTACGAGTCCATCTCGCCGCGCGACAGCGAGGGACGCCTCACGGGCGCATCCTGCATGGTGACGGGCAGCATCGAATATCAGTACAACCTCACGGGCAAGTGGTGGACGGCCGTCTTCTTCGACGTGGGCGAAGCCAGCAACAGCTTCGCGAGCTTCGACTGGAAGCGTGGCGCCGGCGTCGGCATCCGCTGGAACTCCCCCGTGGGTCCCGTCAAGCTTGACGTCGCCAAACCCGTCGCCGCAGACGCCGGCGAGGACGACGGTCTCCAGTTCTACATCGGTCTCGGAGCTGAACTATGAGACGTTCGGCCAAAGTTCTTCTCAGCGCCGGCGGCGTTCTCGTGCTGACGGCCGCGGGCCTCGCATGGCTCGTCGCCACGCCGTCGGGCCAGCAGATGCTGCTTCGCACGGCCCTTCCCCTCGTGCCCGGCCTCAAGGCGGGCTCGATCGAGGGCGGCTTCTTCGACCTCACGATCACAGACCTCTCCTACGAGATGCCGGGCCTCACTGCAGGCGCCGACCGCATCACGCTGAGGCTCGACCGGGACGCGCTCCTCTCCGAGCGCCGCATCGCCGTTACGAAGCTCGAGATCCTGCACCCGCACGGCGTACTCGACTCCGCATCGCTGCCGCCCTCCGACCCGTCCGCCCCCTCCGCCGATACGGGCCCCGTCACCATGCCGTGGCCCGTATCGCTCGACAACGCCGAAATCACGAGCCTCGACTTCACCGCCGACGGCACGAAGGTGACGCTCGCCTACTTCGGCGCCTCCGCCTCCTGGATCGGAGAGGCGCTCTCCGTCAACCCCCTTCGCATCCGCTCGCTTGCGGTCGCGCTGCCCGGCTCCGAGAAGACAGCCGAGGAAAGGGCCGAAGAGGACAGGAAGGTTGCCGAGCGTCGCGCAGCCGAGATCAAGGCCAAGTTCGAGGCCCGAAAGCCCGTGATCACGTTCGACGCGACCGAGCTCAACAAAATGTTCGCCGACCTCTTCTCGAAGCCGCTCCTCACAGAGCTGCCCGAGGTGAGTCTTCCCTTCTCGCTCGACGTCTCCGAATTCGAGGCCACCAACCTCAAGCTTGCGGGCGCCTCGCCCGTCGTCATCGACGAACTCAGGCTCGACGCCTCCATGAAGGCGAGCGAAGTCGAGATCCGCCGCCTCGACCTGAAGATGCCCGAAGCCACGGGCTCCCTCAAGGGGCGCGCACGTCTCTCGGGCAAGTGGCCGCTCGACCTTCGTGCGAACACCAGGCTCTCCGTCGCGCCCGTGCGCGGCGAGAAGGCCGACGTGACGCTCGTGGGCGAGGTCATGGGCAAGGTTTCGCTTGCGGCCGTGGCCGAAGGTCCCGTGCCCGCCAAGTTCCTGCTTGCGGCCGATCCCGCCACTGCGGGCCTCCCGTTCTCCGTGACGCTCGTCTCCCCCAGCCTCAAGCTGCCGCTCGAAGGTGCAAACCCTGCCGACCTGACCTCGCTCTCCGCCTTCAGCCTGCGCATGTCGGGCGACGTCCGCAACTGGAAGCTCGATGCAGGACTTGGCGTCAAGGCGCCGGGCACTCCGTCCGCCACCGCCGGCCTCAAGGGCCGCGGCACCCTCACCTCGCTCACGCTCGACGAGCTCACCGCGAAGACTGCGGGCGGTACGGGCCGCGTCACTGGCGAGATCACATGGGTCGACGCGCTCCGCTGGCGCGGCGACATGAAGCTCGCAAACCTCGACGTCTCCCACTTTGCGCCCTCCGTCAAGGCCGTCCTCTCGGGCAGCTCCCGCACGTCGGGCCGCATCGACAAGAAGGGCTGGTCGGTCGAGCTTCCCGAATTCGACGTCAAGGGCAGGATCGATAACGCCGCCCTCGACGTTCATGGCTCCGCCATCGCGCAGAGCCCCATGAAGGTCTACGTCCCCGACGTGAGCGTCTCGCTCGACGCCAATAAACTCACGGGCCGCGCCATGCTCGACGGCAAGAACATCAAGGCCGACATCAAGGTGGACGCGCCCGATCTGGGCAGAAACATGAAGGAGCTCGCAGGCAGCGCCTCGGGCTTCGTGACGATCGGCGGCACGCTCTCCGAGCCCGTCGCCAAGGCCGACCTCACGGCCACGGGCCTTCGCTACGGCGACGACGTCAGGCTCGAGGCCCTGATGCTTCGCGGCGACATCTCCGCAAAGCCCTCTGGCGAAGTCGGCGGCTCGATGATGCTGCACGCCTCGAACGGCGCCCTCTCCGAGAGCCTCGTCCTTCATGACATCGTCGCTAGGCTCGAGGGCACCGACCGAAAGCACGAGCTCACGGTGAATCTCTCAGGCGAGCCCGTCAACGCCGAACTCAAGCTTGCGGGCGCCTTCGACACGAAGTCCCTCGTCTGGAAGGGCACGCTCTCCAACGGCACCGTCTCGACGCCGATCGGCAGCTGGCATCAGGACAAGGCCGCGGGCCTCGTCTACAAGGCCTCAAGCTCCGAGGCGGTGCTCGAACCTCACTGCTGGGTCGGCAAGCCGGGCGACGTCTGCATCGACGACAAGCTGCGCGCAGGCGAAAAGGGCTCGGCCACCCTCAGACTGCGCAAGTTGGAACTTGACGTCCTCAAGCCCTGGCTGCCGCCGCTCACCACGGTGGCAGGCACCGTCAACGGTACCGCCAAGGCGAAGTGGGACCTCTCCTCGGGCAGCCTGCCTGAAATCGATGCGCTCGTCGACGCGGACGGCATGACCGTCACGCAGACGACGGGCGAGGAGCCCCTCGTCGTGCATCTCGACACCGTCAGCCTCAAGGCGCGCACCGACAAGTCGCGCGCCTCAGCCGAGCTCGACGTGAAGATCCGCGACAACGCCGACCTCAAGGCAACGGTCGCCGTGATCGATCCCGCCAAAACCCGCAGGCTAGACGGCCGCATCCTCTTCAACGGCGGCGACCTGTCGATCGTCAACACCCTGATCGGTTCGGACGAAAAGGTCGAGGGCAGGCTCAACGTCGACGTGGCGCTCTCGGGCACGCTGCTCAAGCCGCTCCTCAACGGCGGCATCGCGCTCACGGACGCAAGGGTCTCCGAAGGCGCCGTGCCCCTCGTCATGAAGCCCTCGAACATCCGGATCGACTTCGCGGGCGACACGTCCACGCTTGAAGGCCGCCTCGAGACGAGCCAGGGCGCGCTCGACCTTGCGGGCGACGCGCAGTGGCGCGACATGGCGCACCCGACGGCGAACGTGCATGCCTCAGGCAGCGACATCCTCATCACGGTTCCCCCGTACGCCAAGGTCACCGTCTCGCCCGACGTCTCGCTTGCGGCCTCGTCCGAGCGCGTGACGCTCAACGGCAGGATCGAGGTGCCCGCCGCGCAGATCACGGTGGCGGATCTTCCCGCCACAGCCACGGGCGTCTCGTCTGACGAAGTGCTCCTTGACCGCCACATGAAGCCCAAGGTCTCGAAGACCGCCACGATTCCGATCGACAGCAACATCGTGGTGCACATGGGCGATCAGATCTTCATCGACGCCTTTGGCCTCAAGGCGAAACTCTCGGGCGACCTCAAGGTGACGCAGGACGCCAGGCGCGGCCTCGGCCTCAACGGCCAGGTCAACGTCGACGACGGGCGTTTCCACGCCTACGGCCAGGACCTCATCGTGCGCACGGGTCACGTGATCTTCGCGGGCCCGCCCAGCCGTCCGCAGCTCAACATCGAGGCCATCCGCAATCCCGAGGCGATCGAGGACGACGTGACGGCGGGCATCCGCGTCACGGGCAACGCCATGCGCCCGAAGGTGACGGTATTCTCCGAACCCGCGCTCTCTCAGCAGCAGACCCTCTCCTATCTGCTTCGTGGACAGGGGCTCGACACGTCGAGCGACGACAACTCGATGATCACTTCGGCGCTTGTGGGGCTGGGCGTCTCGCAGACGGGCAGGATCATCGGAGAAATCGGCGACGCGGTGGGCATCAAGGATCTCGGCGTCGACACGGCAGGCGTGGGCGAAAGTTCGCAGGTCGTCGTGTCGGGCTACATCCTCCCCGGCCTTCAGCTCAAGTACGGCGTGGGCATCTTCGACTCGCTCGCGACCATCACGCTGCGCTACCGCCTGATGCCGCGCCTTTACCTCGAAGCCGCCTCGGGCGTCAATCAGGCGTTCGACGTGCTCTACAGCTTCGAGTACTGACGACTGAACGCATCGAGGGCGCCTTCCTTTCGAAAGACGCCCTCGATTGTTCTTGAGCTTATGGACTCGACCGCAGGTTCCGGTTCCTCACCGGGAGGCCTGCGGGCAGGATTCACGACTTAGAGGTCGGCGTTCTGCGTGCGCTTGGCGGGACCCTTGTAGCCTTCGGTTTCGATGAAGGCGGTGTCCATGGCGGCGACGCGCTTGCCGTCGACGTAGGTGTGGAGCCAGATGTCATAGTTCGCGCCGGCGAGCATGTTCTGGGCGAGGCCCTTCTGCGTGAACGTGAAGACCATGTCCTTCAGACCGTCGCCGTCAACGTCGCGGGCTTCCGCCTTGACCGGCTGGGCGAGCTTCTGACTCATCGTGATCTTGTTGCCAATGGAGGCGCGGCCCACACCGCCCCAGGTCTGCTTCGGATCGGCCTTCGTGGCGTCGAGCTTGCCGCTCGAGAAGAGAACCACTTCAACCCTTTCGTCGCTCTTCGGATTGATGCTGTCGGCCATGACGGCGAGCGTCCACGGAGCCTTTTCTTCAAGCTTTTCAGCAACGGCGGCCTGGGCTTCGTTCAGCATGCGGACGTTGTAGGCATGCAGATATTCGACGGCCTTTTCCTTGGAGACCTTGAGAAGAGTCTTGGCATGAGCGGTGACGGCAGGAACATCCTTTTCCCAGCCGGCTTCAAGCTTCTCGACGAAGGCGCGAACATCCTTCTGGTCCTGACGCTGGAAGTCGTACGTATTGGCGGCGGCGACAAACGTCGTGACCGGCCATTCAGAGCGCCAGCCGAAGTATTCCGGCGTGCCCTTGAAGTGTTCGGCCGTGGCCTTGTCCCAGCTCATGAAGGCCGTGCCTTCGGCCGGACGAGCGAGCGGATAGAACGGGATGTACGGGGATTCGCACGGACGAGCGAGTGCGCGATAGCCGGTGATGAGGAGCGGATTGGCGTTCATTTCGAACACTTCGGACTCATGCGTCGTGGCGCGGCAGATGCCGAGGCTGTTCGTATGCGTCCACTGGGCATCCTGTTCCTGGATGTCGTGTTCGTGCGTGCGCAGCAGGTCCTTCACGTCGTCAACCGTCCACTTCTTCGTGGCGACGGCGGAGTACGGGAACTGTTCCGGATCCGTGATGTTCTTGCCGATGATCTTGTTCCAGGCGAGGTTGTTGCGGCTGGAGTTGTAGTCGGCGGAGCGGCGTTCGGCCGGAGCGACGGCAACGCGGTAGTTGAAATCGCTGTAGACGCCTTCCTTGGCGGGCTTGTAGCGACCGTTCTTGATGGCGCGCTCGATCATGCCCGGAGCAACGATGACGTTCTTGGTGTCAGTTGCGTCAACCTTGTCCATCATGAAGTTGTTCGGAATGTAGATAATTTCATTGTCCTGCACGCGCCTTGCGACCCACGTATTGCCCTGATGAATGGCCAGCTGCCAGGCTTCGTTCGGGTCAGCGATCGTATAAGTGCGGCCTTCCGAGAAGTAGCCGTACTTGCCGAGAAGCTCGATGGCGATGTCGACGGCGTGACGGGCGCTCGTGGCGCGCTCGGCCATCAGGTAGCCGATGCCGCCATCCTTGGTCGGCATGATGTCGTCCTTGTAGATGCCCGTGCAGGCATTCGTGACGATCGTGACGCCGTTTTCATTGACGAAGCCGTCGGAGAAGGAGGCGCCGGTCGGATCGAAGGTCTGCGACCAGAAGAAGCCGAAGGTCTTTTCAACCTGCGGAATGGAGGCGGCAGCCTCTTCAAACTTGATCATTTCGCCGGCCTTGTGAGTGGCAGCCGGGACCCAGTGCTGAGCAGTCAGAATGCGGCCGCCGTTGTCCTCATTGTGGCCCACGAGAATGTTGCCCGTGGCGCTGGCGTCCTTGCCGACGATGACCGTCGAGCAGGCGGAGGCGTTGAAGGCCATGGAGCCCATGGCGGCACCGATCGCGAGAACGGCAAGCTTGGTCTTGAAGTTCATTTGATTCTCCTCAAAAGATTCAACTGCCGCGACAAATTGGTCCTGTGTCGCTAAGTAGCAGTTGCGCAGAAGTTTACGCATCGCCACCGGAACTGCCCACAGAATCTTCCCTTAGCCATGAACCCTTAAGCCTTTCAGACTAAGCAAAAACCCTTTCCCGTGGGCGACTGGGACAACGACAGTGTCACAAGAGGAGGCCGTGATTTTTCAGCCTGCACCTCACAGTTGGCCATGAGGCTTTCGCAGCCGGCCTCTCTATGGACCTTCAGCCGTTGAACTGACCTGTGCCGATCACACGTGGGAAAGGGCCTCTGTCTGACGACAGGGGCCCTGTGGATGGAGCGTTCAGGTGCAGACCGCGGCCCCCCTGATAGTTCATGGTCAGAACAGGTAGCTCATGCCCAGGAAGCCCTGGACCGTGTCCTTGGCGGAGGCATCGTCGACCTTGGAACCGGCGCCCGAAGCGTCGCTGTAGTTGACCGCGACGTAGGCGATCACGTTCTTGGCGAACGAATATTCATAGGCGGCGCCGTATACGGCACGCTTGAAGTCGACGTCGGAGTTGTTGGCAAGTTCGCCATCAAAGTACTGGGCGCCGATCAACGTCTTGTGCGGCCCGGAAAGGTGCTCGAAGCCGAGGGCGAGAGAGTAGCCGTCCCAGCCGCCCTTCTGATCCGCCGTCACGGCCGTGGCCTTGGTGGCGGCGAGCTTGGCGCCCGTGGACCAGGCAGTCTGATAGCCGGCGCCGGCAAAGATGCGGACGGTTGGCACGACACGGTACCAGCCGCCGACCTGGTAGGCGCGGCCGTCGGCGGCGGTGCCGCCGGGATGCTTGTTGTCGACGTTGGCGAACGTGACGCCGAGGAAGAGGTTGTCGCCGATGTAGTTCATGGCGGCGGCAAAGGTGTGGCCCTTGTCCTGCCATTCATTTGCATCGTCGTCATCCTTGTCGCCCGTGGAGTAGGAGAGGCCGAACTTGAGGTTGTTCATGACAGGCGAGACGTAGTTGATGGCGTTGTCGACGCGACTGGAGTTGGCAAACGTCGTGCCGATCGAGGAGTTCGAGTAGGAGGTGCCGAAGACGTCCCACTTGATGGAACCCATGGAGTACGGAGCAGCCGTGGACTGGACCGTGCCGGCGCGGCCGAGGCCGAGTTCGCCCCAGGCGCCCTGAACGGCGAGGATGGCGCGGCGGTCGAAGAGCGTGTCGGCGGTGGAGAAGCTGCCGTCGTCAACCTTGAAGCCGTTCTCCAGATAGACCTTGACGAAGTTTCCGTTGCCGAGGTCTTCCTTGATGTTGAAGCCGAGGCGACTGGAGGTGCGGCCGCCGGACTTCATCGTAAGGGAGCGTTCGCCGCCGTCGGCATCTTCGAACATGAGGCCGGCGTCAACGCGGCCGTAGATCTGGATGTCAGTGGCGCTGACGGCGGTGGCCGCAGCGGTGAGCATGACTGCAAGCGCGATCTTGGAATATTGCATGATGAATCTCCTTTTCTGTCGTATCAATCTGTCGAATGAGTCTTTCAATGAGGATCGAAGCGCGCCCTCGACGGGGGGCGCACTCCGTTTCTGGATTCAGCGGTTAAGGCTTCAGGCCTCGGCTCCGCGGGCCTCGATGAGGGCCCCAAGCGCCTCGGTGGAGCGACGTGCAGACTGCATTGCACCCTCCCAGAAGCCGGGATCGGCGGCGTCAGCGCCGAAGTGTCGGCGGATGATCTCGTCGACGGTCATGCGGCCCGTGTCTCGGAGCATCGCGACATAGAAGCCGTAGAAGTCGTCTCCCCTCTCCTCCCACTCGCGCATGAGCGCGAGGCTCATCAGGTAGCCGACGGCGTAGGGGTAGTTGTAGATAAACTGGTCGGTCTTGTAGTAGTGAAGCTTGTGGGCCCACAGCCACACGTCCGGCGTGACGTCGTCGCCGTACCAGCGCGTCCAGACCTCGCGCATGAGCTCGCAGCAGCGGCCCGCGGGGACCACGCCGCGGCGGCGCTCCTCGAGGAAGGCGAGCTCGAAGTCCATGCGGACCATCGTGTTGACGAGGAAGTTGCCCGCGCTGCGCACGTCCTGCCAGAGCATCTTGAAGCGTTCGGCGCCTTCGGCCTCCTCAAGGAGGGCGCGGCGGATGACGGCTTCGTTGAAGGTGCTCGCGGTTTCGGTGAGTGTCATCGGGAATTCGGTCTCGATCATCGGCAGATCTCGCATCTTCCAGTAGTGGAAGGCGTGGCCAAGCTCATGGCCCTGCTGCAGGACCGAGGTGATGGAGCCGAGATAGGTCGAGAAGACGCGCGGGATCCTGAATTCATTGAATCGCGAGTAGAAGGCGCCCCCCACCTTCCTGTCGGAGGGCTTCGCGTCGATCCACCGATTCTCGAGCATCAAGTCGACGAAGGCAGTCATATCGGGATTCACGCGACCGAGTGAACGCTTCACAATGCCGATGCCTTCTTCATAGGGCATGAGGCGCGGGGTGCCGCCCGAGGTCTCAGGAGCGGGCGCAAGCACGTCCCAGTAGGCCATCTTCGGGGTGCCGAGCACGCGGGCGCGCATGCGGAAGCCCTCGCGGATCCAGTCCGTGTTGCGCAAGATGGCCGTGCGAATCGCCTCGAGGCACTCGCGGCTCATGCGGTTCTGGGCGAGCGAGACGCTCACGGGTTCGACGCCCGCACGCTCGAAGCCCGCGAGCCTGATGCCGTGCAGTTCGTTGAGAAGGCCGGCGTAGAGTTCGCCGTGGCGGGCGTACCACTCCTGCATGGCCTCGCCGGCGCTCTGGCGGAGCACGGGGTCGGGATCGCCCTTGAGAATGGCGACGAGCTTGGCGGCACGAACCCGCACGGTCTCGCCTGCGGCATTCCTCGCGTCGAAGTCGACGAGCTTCTGAAGGGACTTGTGCAGGGAACCGAGCGGCGCAAAGGCCATGACCTCGATCGAGGCATAGAAGTCGGCGTCGGTCGCGCTCAGCCTGCGATGCCAGTCGGCCTGACGCTCGCGGATGACGAAGCGCCAGTGCGAGAAGGGCTTCATGCTCCAGAGAGGAGAGTCGTCGGGCTTTGCCGCGAGCGTCTCGAAGAGCGGGCCGGCAGCAGCCTCGAGGTCGTGATGCAGGCCCGCCGTGAAGTTGGAGGCGGCCATCGCTGACGCGTCGGTCGTGTCCTTCGCGCCCGTGCACTTGGCGAAGGCGGACATGGAGGACTCGATCGTGAGCGCCTCCTCGTAGGCCTCGAGGCCAAGGCGCAGGGTCTCGTCGCTCGAGAGGTCCTTCGTCAGGCGGGCGATTTCGGCGATGAGCTCGCGCACGCGCTCGGCGCCGCGCGTCCAGCGTGGATCCGCAAAGCTGCCGTAGGCGTCGTCCATCTGCCATTCGGGGGCGCCGGAGTTGAATTCCGTCATTTTTGAATGCTCCTTTCTTCTTTAAATGGCGAGCCAGAAGACGCTCACGTGATGCACGATGAGACCGACGATGCAGGGCACGGAGGCGCGCTTGATGAGTTCGAACGGATTCATCTGGAGCATGCCGGCGATGGCGACCACGACGCCTGCGACGGGCGAGAGCGGACGCGCGATCGTGGAAGCCTGGTGCATCGGCAGAACGAGAGTCACAGGGTTGACGCCCATGTCGCGGGCGATCTTGGGCACCATTTCGACGAGCGGATAGAAGGAAGCGCCGTTGGAGCCCGCGATGATGGCGACGAAGAGGATGGACATGCCGACGGCACCCGCACCCACGTTGTGGGCGACGCCGACGATCGCGTCGAGCATGCCGAGCGCCTTGAAGCCTTCGGCGAAGACACCGGCGGCGATCACGAGGGCGACCACGCCAGAGAGCGCCTTGCCCATCGACTGCAGGAAGACCTTGAGGCCCGCGGCGATCTTGTCGTAGTTGCCGCGCCAGCGGATCACTTCGCAGACCATGCCGATGATCACGCACAGAAGCATCAGGGCCGTGATGTCAAGCTTGATCGAGGAGATGCAGTACTGGGAGAAGACGACCACCAGAACCATCGGGAGGAACGGCAGGAAGGCGTAGATCTTCGGTGCGGCGGTGCTCGGACGCTTCACGTCCTCGGAGAAGACGAGCGTCTCGCCTTTGTGCTCCTCGCAGTTCCAGCCTTCGCGACGGTCAAGCCAGCGCTGCCAGAAGACGTGCGCGAGGCCGATGGCGAGCACAGTCGGAATACCGGCCGGAATCTTGAAGAGGAAGACGTAGTCGAGAATCGACAGGTCGCAGGCCTTGGCGGAGGCGGCCGTCGAGCCGCCGAGCAGCACGAGCGAGCAGGCGCCCGACGTGACGAACACGGCGCCAATCGCCTTCTTGTTGATGCCGAGCGCGGCAAGCGCGGGACCCATGAGCGCCAGACAGAGCACGCCGAGGCCCACGGCCGAGGTGATCACCATCGAGACGGCCTTGCCGAGCATGAAGGCGACGAAGATCAGGATGTACGGATTCCTGATGATGGAAAGCGGCTTGATCGCGATGGTCACGAAGGCGTCGTTGGCGCCGATGTGCGTCATGTAGGAGGCAAAGCCCACCATCGTCATGATCAGGAAGCCGAGGCCGGCAAGACGGTTCGAGAACATGTAGCGGATGAACTCGATGATGTTCAGATAGTCGTTGCCCGTCGGCAGCGCCTTCTTGGGCATGAACGTGCCCGTATCGAAGAAGACTGCGCACGCAAGCATGAAGGCGCCGCTTGCAAAGAGCACGAGCGGAGCATACTTGCCCTTGACGATGGCCCACCCCACGACGACGAGTGTGAGACAGCCGATCAGAATACCGATCATGATGTTTCTCCTGTTGATTGTCGGAGCGCCTCCCCGCACGCTGCACGGACGGCACCCTTCTTTTGAAGCCTTCACATGATCGCGCCGCGCATGCAGCCGCGTAGGGCAACGGAGGGAAGCTCTTTGGGATGACGAGGGTTGTCCCGTAGTCCGAAAGTTCAATTTTCCACTTCCGGAACGGCATTACACTTGCATGCAAACGACCCAAAGCACCATGCATAAGGGTTTCCATTAGATACCCCCAGTAAAAACCCTGAAATTCTCTTGAACCGCTTATACGACCGCATGACCCGCCCCGCCCCCAACAAGACGCCCGCCTGGACGGGCAGATCCGTACCGCTCCTTTCTGAAGAAGGCTTCGCCGAGGCGCTCGAGCGTCTCGAAGCGAAGATCGTTGCGCTCGAGGCACTCGCGAAGACGCCTCCGAAGGGTGCGGCCGCACTCGGCGATCTGGTGCGCATGGCGGACGAAGCGCGCGATCTGGGGGTCTCGCTCCGGACAGTCTGCCGTGCGCGGCAGAGCTCGAACGCCGCGGACACGTTGCCGGGCACCTGGCTCTCTTCGGTCAAGCGCCTCTCCTTCAGACTCGAGGAGGCCTCAGGCGGGATTCTTTCGGCAGTGCGGGAGCTTCCGGACGAGGTGCGCGCGAGAGCGCCCTTCGAAGCGTGGCTCTCGCCTCTGGCCGTGCGCGGCTCACAGTCCTCGCCCCTCTTTGAAGCGGTCATGCTGCCGCTCGGCTCCCAGCAGTCGCATCTCGTCGCAACGATGAAGCTCAGGATCCCGAGCGAGGACGGCCACATGATCAGTCTGAGCTACGCGCAGGCGACGTCCGTCCTCAAGACGAGTCCCGACAACAGGTTCCGCCGCTCGGTATTCGCACTCTTCAACGCGTGGTTTGCGGAGCACTCGGCCGCCTTTGCAGACCTGCTCAATGCGGTGCTCGGCTGGAAGCTTCACGAGGCGCATGCCGCGGGACGGGACTTCATGACGGCGGCGTTCGAGGCCGACCGCATCACGCCCGCAGCGCAGCTCGCCATGATGAAGGCGCTTGAACTCAGGCGTGAGAACGCGAGACTCACGATCACGGAAAGGGCTCGCTTGCTCGGCGAAAGACAGCTGCACGTCACGCAGATTCTCGGCTCCGTCGAGGGCATGCACGCCTCGGCGCCCGAAGGGCTCAACGGGCTCGACGAGGTCTGCGGCTCGCTGTCCTCGGCCATGGCCTGTACCGACCCCGCCTTCGGCCGCTATCTGGAGGAGGCGCTCGAAAACCACTGGATCGACGCGAGATCAATGTCGCAGCGCGCGGGCGGCACCTGGTGCGAAGACCTTCCCGCCTACAATGCGACGGCCGTCTTCTCGACCCTCCCGTCGGGCACGGCGGGAGCATTCCAGTTCGCACAT
>ENA-ORRH01000965-ORRH01000965.1-human-gut-metagenome-genome-assembly--contig:-NODE-965-length-16277-cov-3.26372_pt1 | contig 16277 bp, 15 predicted proteins | sample MGYA00242173_ERZ509130 | MGnify/ENA primary metagenome ERZ509130 (study PRJEB26280, sample SAMEA2338633) | human gut metagenome | biome: human gut; feature: human-associated habitat; material: faeces... | reverse complement strand
GTGTAATCAAGATTATCAATTCTTTGTCTATATATTTTTCAGTGTGCTAAAAAATATAAAAAAATTTGTATTATATATTGCAAAATAGAAAATAATATATTATAATACAAAACGTACTCAAAATAGTACATTAAAAAGTTAACAATTTTCTGGTGACAATTACGACGAGGATCCACCTGTTCCCATCCCGAACACAGAAGTTAAGCTTGTCAGTGCTGAAAATACTTGCGGGTTACCCTGCTGGAAAGATAGGTCGTTGCCAGATTTTATATATATTCCCCGTTAGCTCAGTTGGTAGAGCGCTCGGCTGTTGAATGTTAGCAGCTTTATAGAGAAATCTATAAATGATAAGGTGGCTAAGTCGGTGAAACTCGTAAATAACTTTAAGTTATACGACAATACCGAGCAAGGCGAAAGCTATGTGTAGAGACTTTACACCACCTACCTAAATCGAAAGACATGGTAAAGATAAAGTCCAGACTACAAATTGTGTAATACAATGTTAATGAAAGTTAATGTAGTAAAGTAACCGATAGGTCGTTGGTTCGAGTCCAACACGGGGAGCCAAAATAAAAAAGTCCATTTTTTAATGGACTTTTTTATTTTACATTTAATTACAAACACTTGTTTTAAAATTGCTAATACTATATAATATTTATGGTGATTTTGATGAAAAAATTATGTGAAATATGTGATAAAGAATTTGAAACAGATTCTAAATCAAGATTATATTGTTATAATTGCAGTGGAGAATCAACGAGAAGTGATAATAATACAAGAAAACATCAAAAAACTATTTTAAGAAAAAGTATGAAATTGCAAGCTATAAAGTTATTAGGCGGAAAGTGCAGTATATGTGGTTATAATAAATGTATTGATGCACTAGAATTTCACCATGAAAATCCAAAAGAAAAAGACTTTAAATTAGGTTCAGGAAACACTATGTCATGGAAAGAATATAAAAAAGAAGCATTAAAATGCATTTTAGTATGTTCTAATTGCCATAAGGAGATACATAGTAAAATAGGATATAATTATAAATAAGTAAAATCCCTTGAGTATTCAAGGAATTTTGCTATTGCATCATTCAGAGAATGATATGAATTTTTTAAATTTGCATAACATGATAATTATAGTACATTAACACTTAGAAAATTCAATACTTTATGGTATATACAAATAGAAAAGCAAATTAATAGCATGTAAAATATATTACAATATTTAATTTTTATTTAATATTATAAAGTTAAACTACAGATAACAAGAGTTAAGGAGGAAAACTTATGAAAAGAAGTATTAAAAATATTATTATGATTTTAATTATAATAGTTATGGGAGTACTTAGTTATTTTACAATGAAAGATGTTCAAAATAGAAACAATTCTAGTACAGAACAACCACAAATACCAACATAAAATCAAGGCGGAGATAATAGTAACATGGGAGAGCCACCGGCAAAACCAGAAGGAGAAAGTGGTGAGCAAACAAATACAGAAAATAGCAATAGTGCAAAGCCAGAAATGCCAGGCCAAAATCAAAATGGAGATAATAGCAACAGGGGAGAGCCACCTGCAAGACCAGATGAACAAAATAGTAATCAATCTCAAATAAAAACAATTCATTACATTATGTTTGGAGTAGAACAAAGAGAAATGCAAATGATGCTAGGTGGAAATTCAAATTCATCAGCATCTTCAGTTACAAAAACAGGAGCAACAACAGTAGATGGAACAGAACAAATATTAAATCAAAGTTATACAACAGACCAAAGTGATGAAAGTGCTATATTAGTTCAAAAGGGTGGAAATGCTACAATAGATGGAGCAGAAGTTTCTAAAACAGGAGGAGATAGTTCAAATACAGAAAATTCAGAATTCTATGGAGTAAATGCAGGAATTTTAGTAACAGAAAATTCAACAGCTACAATAAAAAATGCTACAATATCAACAAATGCAAAAGAAAGTAATGCAGTATTTTCAACAGGAACAGATTCAAAAATTTATATAAGTGATTCTAAAATAACAACAACAGGAAGCGGTTCTTCAAGAGGTCTAGATGCAACTTATGGTGGATATATAGAAGCAAACAATGTAACAATAAAAACTTCAGGAGGAAGTTCAGCAACACTTGCAACAGATAGAGGCGAAGGAACTGTAATAGCAAAGAATTCTAAATTAGAAACAAATGGCAGTGGTTCACCAGTTATATATTCTACAGGTGATATAAGCATAGAAAACACAGAAGGAACTGCAAATGGTTCTCAAATGGTAGTAATAGAAGGTAAAAATTCAGCAACTGTAACAAATTCTACACTAACAGCTAGTGGAAAAGGAAACAGAGGAGATACAGACCAAGCAGGAATAATGATTTATCAATCAATGTCAGGAGATGCAGGACAAGGGGTAGCAATACATTAATAAGTAGTAAAGGAACATCAGAATGGGGAAAAACAGGTTCAAATGGAGGAAATGTAACTTTAAATGCAGATAATACAGCAAAAGAAATAACTTTAAAATTGGATAGTAATTCAAAAATAACATTAACAGGAGATTCATATATTACAGCTTTAGAAGATAGTGATTCAAGCTACAGCAATATAGATTTTAATGGATATAAATTATATGTAAATGGAACAGCAATAAATTAATTGGTTTGCATGGGTCGCTAACATTGGCGACCCAAATTTTATGAAAAAAGTAACTATTACAATATTAATGCTAGTAATTGCAATTAAGGAGGCTAACAGCCTCCTTTTTATCATTTTTTAAGTACGTTTTGTTTAAACTCAACTAATAGTTTGTATACTTTTTTTAAGAAATTTGATATTCTTATACCATGCTAATTGAGAATGTAATAAGAGAATTTTTCTTATTATATTGGCAAATATCATTGAAAGTGATATTATAAGAGCAAATAAAATGAAAGGGGATAAAACAATGAAAAAAGCTGGAAATATATTATTAGGAATAATATTAATTATTATAGGACTAATAATAGGAGGAAACGCATTGCGGAATAACTCACATAGACATATTTTTTGATGGATGGTGGACATTATTTATAATAATACCATGCTTTATAGGTCTATTTAAAGATGATGAAAAAACAGGAAGCATAATAGGAATATTAGTAGGAGTAGCTTTATTATTAGCTTGCCAAGATGTAATAGACTTTGATTTGATTTGGAAACTGGCACTACCAGTAATTCTAGTAATAATAGGAATATCACTTGTTTTTAAAGATATATTTAACAGCAAATTAAACGGAAAGATAAAAGAGCTAAATAAAAATAATGGAAAAAACAATGGAGGATGTGCAATTTTTTCAGGACAAGACTTAAATTTCGAGGGAGAGAAATTTAAAGGAACAAGTTTAACTGCAATATTTGGAGGAATTAAATGCGATTTAAGAAAAGCTATAATAGAAGATGATATTGTAATAAACACAACTAGTATTTTTGGTGGAGTAGAAATATTTGTACCAGATGATGTTAAAGTAAAAGTAAAGTCAACTTCTATATTTGGAGGAGTAGATGACAAAAAGGAAAACAAAATAGAAAAAGAAGAGTTCCATACAATATACATAAATGCAACATGTGTTTTTGGAGGTGCAGATATTAGATGAGTATAGGACTAATCTTAGAAAATGTTTCTAAAACATTTGTTGAGAAAAAGGCAGTTGAAGGTATCTCGTTTTCTTTAAATAAACCAGGAGTTTTTGGGCTTTTAGGAACTAACGGAGCAGGAAAAACCACAACTATAAGAATGTTACTTGGGATAATAAAAAAAGATAGTGGAGAAATAACATGGAATGGAAAAAAAGTTGATAGAAAATCAGTTAACTTTGGATACCTTCCAGAAGAAAGAGGAGTATATCCTAAAGTAAAAATATATGATCAACTAATGTATTTTGCAGAATTAAAAGGAATGAAAAAACAAGAAGCGGATGCTGCAATAAAAGATTGGGCAAAGAAATTAAAGGTAGAAGAATATATGCAAATGCCAGCAGAAAAATTATCAAAAGGAAATCAACAAAAAATCCAATTTATGACTGCTGTAATACATAATCCAGAGTTAGTTGTATTAGATGAGCCATTTAGTGGTTTAGACCCAGTAAATACAGAATTACTAAAAAATATAATAATTGATTTAGTAAAAGAGGAAAAATATGTAATAATGTCTGCACATCAAATGTCAACAATAGAAGAATTTTGTAGCGACATTTTAATTCTAAATAAAGGAAAAACTGTATTACAAGGGAATTTAAGAGAAATAAAAGACCAGTATCCAGCAAATAGAGTACAAATAGAAACAAACGAATCAATAACAGAAAATATTGCTAAATTGGGACTAGAAATAGAAAACGAAAAAAATAATGAATATACTATAAAAATTGATAATGAAGAACAAGCACATAACCTTTTAAATGAGTTGGTAAAAGACAGAAAAACAATTAATAAATTTGAAATAACAAAACCAACATTGAACGACATTTTTATAGAAAAGGTAGGTGAGTAATATGAAGGATTTGTTTACAGTAATGAAATTTACAATGAAAGATATGGTTAAAAGAAAATCTTTCATAATCTCAACTATAATATTTTTAGTAATGATAATTGTAGGATTTAATGTTCCAAAAATATTAAAATCAATTAAAGGAGAAGACACAGTAGATAAACTACTTATAGTTGATGAGAGTAATGTTTTTGAAGGAGCTTTAGAAAGCCTAAAAAAATTAGATACAGGTTATGAAATAGAAATAGCAAATCTAAAATATGATGAAGTAAAAGAAAAAATACAAAATGAAGAAATTGAATCTGCAATATTTGTTGAAAAGCAAGAAGAAAACATAAAAATTAAATATATTGTAAAAGATGCAACAATGATGGAAGAAATACCAGAAGACATAATTTCTACAATAAATACTTTATATACCAATATACAAATAAGCAAATTAGGATTAACAGAGGAGCAATTAAAATCAATAACACCAAATTTTGAATTTTCATTGGAACAAACAGATGAAAAAGCCAATGGAAATGTATTTGCAATGATGCTACTTTCAATAGTACTATTTTATGCTATATATTTCTGTGCATATCAAGTATCAAGCTCTATTACAACAGAAAAAACATCAAAAATTATAGAAACACTTGTAACATCAACATCACCAAAAACTATTGTACTTGGAAAAACAATAGGAATAGGCATAGTTGGATTATTACAAATGATTCTACTAGTTGGAACTGCATTAATTAGTGCAAAAGTATTTTTAGAACCAGGAATGATAGAACAAGTATTAGATATGTCAGCAATAACACCATATTTAGGAATAGTTACAATTATATACTTTATACTTGGGTATTTTGCATATGCATTACTATATGCATTAACAGGTTCAACAGTAAGTAAACCAGAAGACATACAATCAGCAAATGGACCAGTTGCAATGCTTGCAGTAATAGGATTTTACCTATCATACTTTACAATGATGAACCCTACTAGTGAAATGAATATATTTGCATCATTATTCCCAATATCATCACCATTTTGTATGCCATTTAGAATAATGATGGGACTTGCAAAACCAACAGATGTATTAATATCAATAGCAATATTAGTTGTAACAATACTAGTAATAGCAAAAGTAACAATAAAAATATACTCAAATGCAATACTAAACTATGGAACAAAAATGACTATAAAAGATATAATTAAAGTATATAAAGATAAGAATAATTAAGCAAATTGGGGAAAAGGGGGTCAGACCCCTTTTTTCTCAATTTTTTCTAATTAACCCTATATGGCAAACTTGTTATTTGAAATGTAGGTATTCCACTGGAATAAGGTGCTATATCATATTGTTGAAAATAAATACTTACATATTTATTATCCAAATAAAAACTATTTAAATCAATGCTATTCAAAACCAAATTACAATAATTATCAAAATAATAGTTGGTTCCATTTGCAATTTGTTCTTCTATTTGATTATTTATATCTTTTAAAATATACAAAACATAATCACAATTGCAATCAAACAATTCATTTAAATTTATTTGATTGCCAGTTTGAATATTCCAATTTTGAGACGTACGAGTAGTAGTTCCATGAGCCCCACCAGTAAACATGTAATCATCAGAATATATGCTTATACATGGTTTTTTATTTAAAGTTACAGTAAAATCTGAAACTATTTCATATACCATTACAGGGTAACCATTACTCACGTTAAAATCATATAACTCTTTTGCTTCTTTAAATAAATTTTTCTCAGAATATTGTTTTAATTTAATTGCTTTTATAAAATTAAATCTGTTGAATCTATGTATACCAAAGCTATTTCCTAAAATTTGAGGATATTCAATTTTATATTTAAGTACAACAGTATTCTTGTAATAAAGTTTTCTTTCAAAAGTATTAGTTACAATTCTATACATAATTATCACCTAAAACATAATATGCAAAAAAATAAAAAAAGTTATAGATATTTTGAGAAATTTGATATATTATAAATGTATGGAGTGATATCGAAGTGGTCATAACGAGGCTGTCTCGAAAACAGTTAGTCAGTGAAAACTGGCCCGTGGGTTCGAATCCCACTCACTCCGCCAACAAAAAATGAAAAAAAGAACTAATGAGTCTGTTCCCATTAGTTTTTTTCTGTTTTTAAAATTTAATAAAATTTCCCTTGCAATAGTTGCATTAAAGTATTATAATAAAAAACCTGTGTTCCAAAAAAAATAATTTTACTAGGAGGGATAGCTTGACAAAGAAACAAAGGATGAAAAAATAGACTTTTCTATACAAATACATTAAGGAGGGATTTTACTATGAGTATAGAAGAGGCAACAGAAATATTAAATAATGCGGTAATAACAGAACCAAGCATAAAAAGTTATACATATATAAGTGCAGAAGAAATAAATTTAGCAATTCAAAAATTAATGATAGAGTTGGAGGAAAAACAACAAGAAATCAAAAAATTGAAAAAAGAAAAGAATAATATAAAAAAGCAAAAGGTTTATACAAGTAAGAATACATATTTATGCTATAGAGTATAAAACTAATATTGGGAACACAATTTTGATATTAGAATCCTTTAAGTTTGGCAGATTTGTGCCAACTTATAGGGAAAAATATCATAAAAAATTAAAAAAATCAAAAAAAGACTTGCAAAAATATTATTAATATAGTATTATTTTTCGCAGGGTGTAAAAAAATGATGAAAATATTAAATACTGAATTAAATAAGAAGTACTCAAAAACAACTGTATTTTTGGTTTATTTAGTATTTTTATTTAATTTTATAAGTATAGTAATTCACTAAAATAATAATTTTAGTGTTTTTTTTGCACTTAAAATAAAAAATATATAGGAGGAAAAAGATGGAGAAAAAAAGCAATTAATTTTAGACGTTAATGAAAAACCAAGCATTGGAAAATGGATAATACTTGCATTTCAGCATGTTTTTGCTATGTTTGGGGCAACAATACTAGTTCCAATACTAGTTAATTCAGCGGCAGGAGCAGAAGTACTTACAATACCAGTTACATTAGTTGCATCAGGAATAGGAACATTAATTTACATACTATGTACAAAGGGAAAATCACCAGTATATTTAGGAAGCTCATTTGCATTTATTGCACCAATTACTGCAGCATACCTAAAAGGTGGAATTTCTGGAGCAATGACAGGAATTATGGCAGTAGGATTAATTTATGTAATATTTGCAATAATTATTAAACTTATAGGAAAAAACTGGTTAGATAAATTATTGCCACCAGTAGTAATAGGACCTATGATAATGATTATAGGATTAGGACTTGCACCATCAGCAATAAGCCAAATAGGATTATCAAGTGGAGCAGCATTAGAATGGCAACCAATAGTAGTTGCATTAGTAGCATTTTTAACTACAGCAATAGTTGCAGTAGCAGCAAAAGGATTTTTAAAAGTAATACCATTCTTAATAGGAATAGTAGCAGGATATTTAGCAGGGGTTGCAGTAGGAATTGTTGATTTCACACCAATAACAGAAGCTGCAATTGTAGGAGTACCAAACTTCTTAATACCATTCGTAAGCTATACACCAAACTTCTCTGCAATACTTACAATAGCACCAATAGCATTAGTTACAATAGCAGAGCACATAGGTGACCATACAGCATTAAGTGCAATAATGAATAGAGATTTATTAAAAGATCCAGGATTAGATAGAACATTATTAGGAGACGGAATTGCAACATTCGTAGCAGGAGCAATAGGAGGACCTGCAAATACAACTTATGGAGAAAACACATCAGTAGTAGGAATGACAAAAGTAGCATCAGTTTGGGTAATAGGATTAGCAGCAATAATTGCAATAATATTAGGCTTCTTTACTAAATTTACAGCACTAATATCTACAATACCAACAGCAGTTTTAGGTGGAGTATCTTTACTTCTATATGGATTTATATCAGTTAACGGATTAAAAGTTTTAATACAAAACCAAGTTGACTTTAACAATACAAAAAATGTAATAGTTGCATCTGCAATGCTAGTTTTAGGATTAGGTGGAGCAACAATATCAATAGTAAGCGGAGACTTAGCAGTAACAATATCAGGAATGAGTTTAGCAGCTATAGTTGGTATAATATTAAATCTTTGCTTACCAACAGAAAAATCAGAAGAAGACAAGCCAAAAAAAGAAAAGAAAACTACAAAAAAATCTGCAAAAAAAGAAACAGTAAATGCATAGAAAAATAAACTTTAAAGACTCTATAAAAGTAGAGTCTTTTTTATATACTAGGAAATTTCTCATTTCCTAGTATATAAAAAATGCTATAATCACTATTGCCTTTGAGATTTCCTCATTACATTCGGAAACTCAAATCGGCGAGAACAAAGGGCGACTAAAGTCGCTTTGTTCATGTAATAGAAAAATTTTCTAAAAAAGTAAAAAATATGCAACTTTTTTTGCAATTATATGGTATTATTTATAAAGGTGATATAAATGGAATATACAAACCAAGAACAATATTTAGAAAATGTTATAAATAAATATTCTAATATGGTATATAGATTAGCTTTAACAAGGACAAATTCAAAAGAAAACAGTGAAGATATTTATCAAGAAGTTTTTTTAAAATTAGCAAAAAAGATGCCAAAATTTGAAAGCGAAGAGCATGAAAAAGCATGGCTTATTAGAGTTACAATAAATTGTAGCAAAAACTTGCTACAATCAGGCTTTTTAAAAAATACATCTGAGTTAAAAGAGAATATAATATTCGAAACAAAAGAAAGACACGACATATATTATGCAGTTCAAAAATTACCACTAAAATATAGAACAATAATCTATTTATATTACTATGAAGATTATAAAATAAATCAAATTAGCAAGATTATTAGAGTAAACGAAAATACAGTAAAATCAAGACTTGCACGAGCAAGACAAAAATTAAAGCAGGATTTAGAGGGAGGGCTAGAAAATGAGTAAAAAAGATTATATAGAAGCAATTAACGAAATAAATGCAGATGAAAACTTAAAAAATAATACATTACAAAAAATGAAAGATGTCAAAAAGAAAAAGAAGAAACCAAATCTAATATATAGTTTAGCTTTAGCAACAATAGTATTTATAATAGCAATTTCAATAGCAGTCCCAATAAACCATAATAAAAATACAGCAGATCCAATAAAGCAAGTTAAAGAAGAAAATGGATTACCTAAAGTTGAAAGTTTTGAGAATTTATACAATATAGTCAGAAAACAAAACAGTGAAAATAAAGACTCTCAAAAGAATATAAGCTTACTAGAAGATTCAGTAAATAGCACGCTTAGAGAAAACAATGATTATTCAAAAACAAACAATCAAGTTGAAGGAGTAGAGGAAGCAGATATAGTAAAAACAGATGGTAAATACATTTATTACATAACAGGAAAAAAACTAGTTATTGTAAATGCAGTAGAGGCAACCAATATGAAAATAGCTTCAGAAATCAAATATGAAAAAGAACAAATAGAACCAAAAGAAATTTTTATTAATGGAAACAGGTTAATAATTGTAGAACAAAAATACGAGTATAATGGCCAAATAAATGAAAACTCAGTTATGGATGATATGATATATCCTTCAGATGAATACACAAATATAAAAGTATATAACATAGAGGATAAAAACAAACCTGTAATGGAGAGAGAAATACAAATAGAAGGTAGTTATTTATCTTCGAGAATGGTTGGAGAAAACGTATATGTGTTGTCAAACAAATATATATATTCAGAATTGCTTGAAAAAAACAAAGAAGAATTGAACGAAAATGATTATAAACCAAAATATTTAGACACAGCAATCTCTAAAGAAACAAAATGTATAGAATATTCAGATATTTCATATTTTCCAGAAAGTGGAGATAATACATTTTTAAATGTTGCAGGATTTAATATTAATAATAATGAACCTGCAAATATAGAAACATACTTAGGAGCAGGAACAGAAGTATATGCAAGCCAAAACAACTTATATGTTGCAAAAGTAAAATATGAATATAAAGATGAAAAATTATATGGATATTATGATAACTATGATATAAACACATATATATATAAATTTAAATTGGAAAACTCAAAACTAGAATATACTAGTACAGGCTCTGTCCCAGGTGAAGTATTAAATCAATTTTCTATGGATGAAAAAGACGGAAATTTCAGAATAGCAACAACTAATAGTACAAATTTAAAAGAAGAAAATAGAACAAACAACTTATATATATTAAATGAAAACCTAAAAATGATTGGAAGTTTAGAAAATTTAGCAAAAGGAGAAAAAATATATTCTGTAAGATTTTTAGATAATAAAGCATATATGGTTACTTTTGTCCAAACAGATCCATTATTTGTAATAGACTTATCAGAGCCTACAAATCCAATATTATTAGGAGAACTAAAAATACCAGGATATAGCACTTACTTGCATCCATATGATGAAAATCACATAATAGGATTTGGAGAAAATACCGAAACCAAAGAAGACGGAAACGTTGTAACAATAGGAATGAAAATGGCTTTATTTGACGTAACAAATCCAACATCTCCAAAAGAAATGTATTCAATGGATATAGGAGAGAGAGGAACATATTCAGAGCTATTATATAATCACAAGGCACTGCTATTTTCAAAAGAAAAAAACATAATAGCATTTCCAATTTCAATATCAGAAGGAGAAAACTATCATTCAAACTTAAAATTCCAAGGTGCAATAGTATATGGATTAGACTTAGAAAGTGGCTTTAATTTGAAAGGAAAAATTGCACATATGCAAATAACGGAAGGATATAATGATTATGATTATACAAAAGAAGTAGAAAGGATAATATATATAGATAATAATTTATATACATTGTCAGAAGGCTTAATAAAGGCAACTAATATGGACAACATGGAAGAAAAAGGAAGCATAGAAATAAAAATAGAAACAGAGTAAATTAAAATGTAACACAAAATCTTTAATCTGCATATTATACGATATAACATAAAACAAGGAGGTAAAGTAACATGCCAGATGAAAGAAATTGTGGATGTGGATGTAACAATGGAATGTTTGGTGGATGTGGAGGAGATGACTGCTCAATCTTATTCTTTATAATAATCTTCTTATTATTATTCACAAACTGTGGTTGCGGAAACAGAGGATGCTGTAACTAGTACTTAATTAAAAATAAGAGTCATTCTATTTTTAGGATGACTCTTATTTTATGTAAAACAAATAATATATGCGTGAACTTATGTACCTAAAATATACCAAAAAACCACAAAATACCAGTTTATTTTTCCTTAAATTCCTTGACTTGAATTTCTTAATACGATATACTTTAAATGTATAAATTTTAGAATATACGAAAGAGGAGAGATAAATGCAAAAGCGTAATTTAATTCATAAATTGAATACAAAAATCTTATGTGTTTTAATTCTTTTTGTTTTAATATATATAACAGCTGGTTTTGTACCACAAACTCTAAACATATCTTATGGAGCAACATATACATATACCAAAAATTCAAACAATTTACCATCAGATTTTGAACAAAAATACCCAGGATATGTAACACTAGTGCAAGCACTTGTAGCTTCACATCCAAATTGGACTTTTAAATTATATGAAACAGGATTAAGTTGGGAAGCAACAATAAATAGCGAATATCAAAATCATGCAGACTCAATAAAAAATGTTGTACCAAATAGTTATTCAAATGCATGGATATGTTCAATATGTGGAAGAGAAGAACAAGATACAGGAAGATGGTATTGTGCTTCAAGACAAGCTATAGAACATGTAATGGATCCAAGAAATTCTTTAAATGATGCAAATTTATTTCAATATTTACAATTATCAAATGACAGCAGTATAACAAAAGACCAGGTTGCACAAATGGCAAGTAAAATATCATATTTAAATAATCAATCAATTATAGATGCAATATACGAAGTAGCAAATGATCCAGAATATAATATAAATCCATTTTATATAATAGGAAAAATTTTGCAAGAGCAAGGAAGCGGGGCTTCAGCATTATGCTCAGGTCAAGGATACAAAGGACAATATGTTGGTTACTACAATTTGTTTAATGTTGGAGCATCTGGAAAAGGTGAAGAAGCAGTAATATTAAATGGACTAGCTTATGCAAAATCGCAAGGATGGGATACACCTAAAAAATCAATAATGGGTGGAATTGGATTAGTAAAAAGATATATTAAGAGAGGACAAGATACACTATACTATCAAAAATTTAATGTTACATATAAACCATACTATGTAAATCAATATGCACAAAATCTATTTGATGCACAAAGTATAGGATCAATATTAAAAGGATATTATAAAGATGCGGGATTATTAGAGAGCAGTTTTACATTTGTAATTCCGCTATATACAGGTATGCCATCTACAGCATGTAAAAGTCCATCAATAAGTGGTGATGAAACAGGTGAATTGGCATATATCAATGCAAATGGAGGATTAAAACTTAAAGATGCACCAAATGGAAATAGCATTGCAATAATAAGCGAAGGAACACAAGTATTAATAACTGAAAGAGCTATATCAAAAGTTGGAGGATATTATTGGGATAAAGTTTCAACTCCAAGAGGTACAGGATACATGGCAAGAGAAGCAAGTGACGGATCTAAAACATATTTAGTTGTAATAGGCTCAAATAAAAATGATAATATAGCAGAACCAGACGAAAACAATATAATTACATCAGAACCAGGAACAACAGCTAATACAATAAAGAAAAAATATAGTAATGCAGTAATTGTAGACAAAAACGGCAATGAAATAACAGGAGATACATTAGTTGGAACAGGGGCAAAAGTAAAAATTGACGGAGTAGAGAAATATACAATAGTAAAACTTGGCGATCCTAGTGGAGATGGAAGAATAACGCCATCAGATTATGTTAAAATAAAAAATAAAATAATGGGAACAACAACAATGGATGCTATTACAGAAAAAGCAGCTGATGTAAACAGAGATGGAAAAATAACACCAGCAGATTACGTCAAAGTAAAAAATCATATTATGCAAGCTAGTAAAATCACATTATAGAGATAGGAGATTAAAAAATGAAGACTAATTTATTGAAAAAAATAATATTTGAATTAGCTATAATTATTGGAATTTTGTTTGCAATGACAATCAAATCAAATGCAGCAAGTTTGAGTATAAGTACTTCAAAATCATCGGTATCACCAGGAGAAAGTTTTACAGTAACAGTTTCTGTGAGCGGTGGAGCTGGTTATGTTAGTGCAACAGCTTCTAATGGAAGCGGAAGCATGGGAAGTACTTTTTTAGATAATGCATCTAAATCATTTACCTGTACTGCTGGAAGTTCTGGACGTGTTACAATATCTGCTTCTGGGGTTATTGCTGATTATTCAACTGAAAATGATGAACAAAAATCAGCATCAAAAACAGTAAGTATTGTTCAGCCAAACAAGAACACAGGAGGAAATTCAAACGGTGGTTCATCAAATGGTGGAAACACGACAAGAAAACCAAATACTAATAACTCAACAAAGCCAACAGAAACAAAAGAAGAAAAAAAATCAACAGATAGCACATTAAGTAGTTTGAGCATAGCAGAAGGAGCAATTACACCAGAATTTAATAAAGATGTAAAAGAATATGCAATTACAGTACCAAATGAAGTAACAAAATTAAATATAACAGCAACTCCAACAGATTCAAAAGCAACAGTCTCAGTAACAGAATATGAAGAGCTAAAAGAAGGAGAAAATATAATTACAATATCAGTAACAGCAGAAGACGGAACAACAAAAACTGATTATGTAATAAAAGCTACAAGACAAAGAAAAGAACTTGCATTAGAAAAGCTAATTATAAAATATACAAATCAAAATGGAGAACTGGTAGAAGTACCACTAACACCAGAGTTTACATCTAATATATATGAATACTCAATAGAGACTCTAGAATATTGGGTAAAAAGTCTAGATATAGAAGCATTAGCTAATATAGAAGGAGCAACAATAGAAATAAGTGGGGCAGATTCACTAAAAGAGGGCGAGAATGTAATAACAATAACAGTTAAAAATAAAATTACTATGGAACCTCAAGAAGAAGGAGCAGAACCAACAGAACAAGAAGAAACAAAAACATATACAATAAAATTTAACAAAAATGCAGAACCAACAATAATAGGAAAAATATCAAATTGGTTCAAAGGAATATTTGGTGGAGTTTCTACTTGGTATGCAAATAATCAAGAAAAAGCAGTTTTTGGAGCCTTAATGTTCTGTATAGTTGCATTAATAGGACTATCAATCTATATAATAGTAGACTATAAAAAATATCAAGATTTATTAGGAAAAATAGGAAAACTTAATAATTTAAATAACAATGAAATAAAAGCAACATCAGAAGTAGAAAATATAACAGTAAATGAAGAACCAAACAATATAGAAGATATTTACAAAGACAGGAAAAAAGAAATAGAAACAAACAGCAAAAAAATAGAAGAAGACCAAAACAAAGAGGACAGACCAAAAGGTGGAAGACATTTTTAAATAAATATAAAGAAAAAAGAAAGAGGGTGCAGCTATTGTGCACCCTCTAAAATTATTGTTCACAAATTACTATTTCTGCATTGAACGATTCTGCTAAATCTGATAAATAAACTATTAAATTAGCTTTTGCTAAAATAATATTCTCTCTTTTCATCATAGCATCACTTTGAATATTTTCTTTTATAATTTGTTCCAAAGCGAGAACTTCAGAAGAGGAGTATTTACTTCCAAATAGAGCTGTAATCTCATCAGATACAGAGTTGTGAACGGTTAGTGAATTGATATATATATCATCTTCACTAAAGTAGACCCAAACAGTTCCATCCTGAACAGAAAAATTTAAACTTGATGTGTCAATTGCAAAACATATTGAATAGTCACAAACCAAATCAATTCGAGAAGTCATAAACCATTCAAATATAGCATTGCTTTTCTTTGTTTTGTCATGTGACAAATAATATTTTCCATCCACTGTACATAAAACAATTTTAGTATCTGATTTAATAGACGAAATAACATTATTTGCATTTACAATGTTATCTTTTAAACTATCTTCTTGACTTATTTGCTGAGACTTGATACTTTCAAAATTAATGTTTTCTTTTAAATCATTTTTCCAGCTGTTATAGAGTATTAAGAAAACAAGAACGACAAGCAATACAAAGACCACAACAAAAGCAGGTTTAAAATTCCTATTTAACATATTTTTTTCCTCCAATAAAATTGATAGAATAAAATATGTCACTTATCCAAGTGGGTTAAAACGAGCCTCCTTTATAGTATTTTGTTAAGCAAAGCTTAACTATATGTAATAGTATTATACCACTCAATATTATGTAAAGCAACAAAAAGTTTTTTCCCTATTGTTTTTATACAAAAATATGTTAAAATATAGTATATGCTTCTATAGCTCAGTTGGTAGAGCAACGGATTCGTAACCCGTAGGTCGGCAGTTCGATTCTGCCTAGAAGCTCCAAAATAAAAATATATCCAGCGTTTTGACAAAAATATATAAAATGTGCTAAAATAAAGAGTAACCATTTTTAAACAGATCCAAGTTGGCAATCGCAGTATACAAATTGCAACAAATAATTTTGAGGAGGATAAAAAATGGCTTGCAAAATTACAATTGAGGATAACCCGATACCAGAAGAGAAAAGACTCAAAGTTGAAAATGGAGATATTGTTGTTTTACCACTAC
>ENA-ORRH01000930-ORRH01000930.1-human-gut-metagenome-genome-assembly--contig:-NODE-930-length-16850-cov-26.4548_pt1 | contig 16850 bp, 13 predicted proteins | sample MGYA00242173_ERZ509130 | MGnify/ENA primary metagenome ERZ509130 (study PRJEB26280, sample SAMEA2338633) | human gut metagenome | biome: human gut; feature: human-associated habitat; material: faeces... | reverse complement strand
GACCTGTCCAGCAAGTGGAGGATAGACGCAGGGATCCGCTTCAGCTTCTGAGGATAATGACAGCTTCCAAAAGGGGAATAGAACAAAGCTTTACTATGAGAACTGAATAATAAGAAGAAAAGAGTAAGAAAAAGAACTGTCTTTCTGAAAAGGATGATGCCATTTGAATATAAAAGAATGACATCATCCCTTTTCATATGGACAAAAGTATTTTTCTGTATTATTCCTTCACATATTAAGAAAGCAGTTTTACAAAAAAGTATAGATCTATGAATATGCGAATTGTTATAAGATTATATGCGTTTTATTAAAAATAAAGAAACAAAATGAAAAAAAGAATATTGAAAATATAATAGGTTATGTGTATAGTATAAGAAAATACATTATAGAAATGTGTGTTTAAATGAATGTGAGGAGAAGAATATGGAGGCTGCATCGGTCAAAAGAGTATGGGCAGGAATTTTAGCGGTAGGGATCTTGTTGGGTATGTCAGGTTGTGCAGCAAATAAAGAGGGGGCTGTGAAAGAAAATGGGAAAGCTTCCGGAATGGAGAAAGTACTTCGTGTGGGAGGCGAAGCCACATATCCACCTTTTTTATTTAAAGACGAACATGGACACTATGTCGGATTCGAAATGGATCTTATTAAGGCGGTAGCAAAAGAAATCGGTGCCAGGGTCGCATATACGGATATGCCGTTTTCCCAGTTTATGACAGCGGTGGAAAATAAAAAGGTGGACGTGGTCATTTCGGCAGTGGAAGGTACGGCGGAACGTGCTGAAAAAGCGGCATTCAGCGATGTGTATTACAAGAAAGGCGTGTACTGTATCCTTGTACGGAAAGATGATGATCAGATTCATACGGCGGATGATCTGAAAGGAAAAACGGTGACCGCCGTTAAAGGTTCAACCAATGAGGCCATGGCAAAGAAACTGGGGGCGGCTCAAATTGTAGAAGCCAAATATAACGCGGATATATTTAAGAATTTGGAAGCGGGAAAGGCTGATGCGGTGATTACTGATGAACCGCTTGCTTATTATTATTTAGGGCATGGCGGAACGGAGAAGGCGAAGACGGTTGCGACAGTGCCTTCTGATGAGGGTTTTGTTATACTCATGAATAAAGAAGACGTGAAGATGCAGCAGGACATTAATGGTGCGCTGAAGAAAGTGATGGAAAACGGTGTATATGACCAGCTGTTCCATAAATGGTTCAACGTATCCGTCAGCGGTAAATAATATGAAATATGAGAGTGTGTAAGAAAAAGTCTGTGAATATAAATCAATAAGCATCCTATAGTAGTATCAGATTAGTGGTGAACTATAAGGAGTTTTAATTATGGAACGCAAGAAAAAAGAGGTATCAGGGTTATAGGATATTTTGTGTTGATACAAAGGGCGATGGAACTAGTATTTAACTGGCCTCATCGCCCTTTAAAGTTGTTTGAAAAAACTTTGAGGGTGGACAAAACGTGTTGATAAAAAAGCTGAAAGTCATTGCAGTAACTGGCTTAAATAGGGTTATATCTTCCTAAGAAATAATTTTCCGGGAGGAAGCTATTATGAACCAAGTGCGATGTTTTAATTGCGGTAACATTTGTGTTAAGAATGGAAAAACTAAAGCGGGTACGCAGCGATGGCTTTGTAAGGAATGTAGTGCTACTTTTACTAATCCCATAGATAACTCAACCAAGCAATTTGTACAGTTTCAACATTGGTTATTTAGTAAAGCTGTGCAGAAAGAAATGTCCGGTGCAGGGAGATCTTTTCGAAGGAAAATATCTAAATTTTGGGAAATATGGCCTATGCCGCCTAAAATTGAGAGTCTGATGAATGTCGTATATGTGGATGGTATTTGTGCCGCTATGAGAATTCCAGAGCATGGGAAGCATTGATGCAGAGAATCGCGGCTCCCGCTATGGTTGTTTCTGATGGAGGCCACGGCTTCCGGAAAGCACTAAAAAGAGTCTGGCCCAAGGCTAAGTTGCAGCGTTGTACTTTCCATGCATTCATCCAGGTAAAGAGATACACAACCGGTAGTCCTAAAACCATTGCCGGCATTGAGATGTACATGATAGCAAAGGATTTGCTGATGATAAAAGACATGGAGCAAGCAGGTCATTGGGTAACCCGATTGATAAACTGGAGAATAAAGCATAAGACCTTTCTTAGTGAAATGACACAAGATGAAAAAGGCAAACTTCGCCCTATGCATGAACGTTTACTAAAGGCCGAGCGGTCACTGGTCAGATTAGTACGGCAAAACACATTATTTACCTATTTGGATGAATCGTTATCTTGTGGAGAAGAACTACCATCCACAAATAACCGTATAGAAGGCGGAGTAAATGCACAATTAAGAACAATGCTTAGAAACCATCGTGTGATGTCCATTGAAAGACGCATAAAAGTGGGTTTCTGGTGGTGTTACTTCCACACACCGAAACCGCTTTCTGCATCTGAAATCCTAAAGGTAATGCCCACTGACAGAAGCATTTCTAAACTGTATAAAGCGATGAATGAACGATCCCAATTAGAGGATTCAATCCCTACATGGGGAGATGCTATTGTGTGGCATGAACTTCATACATCTAACTCATATCCAATTTATCTTTGGGATTGAAGACCAACTCATTTTGTCCTATAACCCACTTTTGATTTAAATTGCACATTTTTGCACGCTGTTATGATATTATGAAATTTGTGAATGCCGATAAACACTGGAGTCTTTATTTCATTTGCTACTTGTTGCAAACAAAATACTATTATATAATAGAATAAGGTATATCTTTTTATATTTTTCGACGTACCTTATTAATAATAGAAGGAATTAGGATGTCAGCTATAGAAGAAAAGCTGGAAGTTGTGAAAAAGCGGATAGCGGCTGCGAAGGCCCGTTCTCCTTACAGGCAGGACGTGACTCTTGTGGCGGTGACGAAGTTTCATCCATTGGAAGATATGGAGGAGGTTCTCCGACTTGGCGTGAAAGAGGTGGGAGAAAACCGTGTGCAGGAATTGGAAGACAAACGGAGCCGTTTGAAAATGCCTGTTGTCTGGAACCTGCAGGGACATCTTCAAAAAAATAAAGTGAAAAAGGCAGTGGCGGCGGCTGATTTGATCCAGTCCGTAGATTCCGTGGAAATCATGGAAGAGATAGATAAACGGGCCGGGCAGGCCGGCAAAGTGCAGGATGTGCTTCTGGAATTTAATATTTCCGGAGAAACAAGCAAGTACGGCCTGCCGCCGGAAAGTCTGGACGAAGCTGCAGCGAAGGCGGGAATGCTCCCGCATATCCGTGTAAAAGGTCTGATGTGCATGGCGCCTATGGTGGAGGATGTGGAAATGACACGTTCTGTATTCCGCAGGGCTCATGAAATGTGGGAAGTACTGAAAACATATTTTCCTAAAGGACAGGTTTCTGTTTTATCCATGGGGATGACCCGGGATTTTGAAACGGCAATAGAAGAGGGCGCTACGATGGTACGCGTCGGCACCGCCATTTTTGGCGAGCGGAATTATGCAAATGGGAAAGGAGAAACAAAATGAGCTTACTGGATAAATTTAAGGAACAGTTTACAGATCATGATGATGAATACGAGGATGAAGAATACGAAGAAGAGGGCACGTTGATAGATACGGCGCAGCCTGTTCCTCCTCGTCCGGCAGCAGGCCGTGCGGTGGCAGCGACCCGCCAGGCGAAACCGTATACCATGGTGGTCGTGAATCCGAAAGACTATCAGGATGCCGAAAAAATCGGGAATCATCTGAAGGCTGCCCGTCCGGTCGTAATGAATATGGAAAAGACTGATGCCGATGAAGCACAGCGTATCGTGGATTTTATTCAGGGTGTGATGTATGCTTTGGACGGGCGCATTGACCAGGTTTCTGAAAATATTTACCTCTGCGCGCCAAATAATATGAGCGTGTCCCGTGAGAATTTTGCGGCATTTCCGGAAGCGGAAGCCCCCGCATGGGATTCGCAGGCCCCTACGGCATAATGTCATTTTTTTCGAAGATCTCCGAGCTGTTTTATGATCTTTTTGTTACGGAGCCGGAGGAAGAAGAGTATATAGATTCTGCGGGAGAAGACGGTAAAGAGGCGGGTCCCCGTATGGCAGGCGCGCTGCCTGCGAGGGCTGTCCGTCCGTTGGATGCTGTCATCTTCGTTCCCCGAGCTTATAGTGATGCCCGCCGTGCGGTGGATGCCATGGAAAAAGGACTTGTAGTTCTTGTGGTTCTTGGCAGCAATGTGGATGATGAAACGGCGAGCCGTTTTGTGGATTTCATGAGCGGTGCCGTTTATCTCGGCAAGGGAGAAGTAGAACTTCTGAACGGGCAGGTGCTTTTGTGCGCGCCATCGGCGGTGCATATTGAGATGGACAGCATGCCCCGCCTTGCGGGGATTCCTTTGTGGAGAGGTCCGGGCGTATGAAAAAGATTATGATGATCGGCTGCGGCGCTATGGGCGGCGCTATACTTTCAGGGTGCCTTTCCAAAGGCCTCTGGACGAAAGAAGAAGTATACATTAAAGCAAGCACGGAAAAGTCAACGGTGGAAAAGGCAGAGCGATATGGCGTATCTGCAGCTTCTCTGAAAGATATCGGAGAAGCGGATTTTGTCCTTTTGGCAGTAAAGCCCGACATTATCCCTTTTGTTTTGGAAGAAATAAATCCGTACCGTCCGAGGCGGGTGATTTCTGTTGCGGCGGCAGTGACAGCAGCGACCTTGGAAGCCGGCCTTCCCGAAAAGACGCCGGTGATCCGTGTCATGCCGAATACTCCCGCTTCGGTCGGGGAGGGTATGACAGCTATTACAGCAGGGCGGTACGCTGACGAGGATTTTATCGAAACGGCAAAAGAAATATTTTCCGCCCTGGGGAAAGCGGCAGTGGTTTCCGAACGCCAGCTTGACGAGATGGGCGCTTTATCAGGAGCGGGGCCGGGATACGTTTTCGTGATTATTGACGCATTGGCGGATGCCGGAGTGCGCGCGGGACTTCCGCGGAAGCTGGCAGTTGAAGCGGCGGCGCAGACTTTGTATGGCGCAGCCAAAATGGTGCTGGAAACAGGAAAACATCCCGCCGAACTCCGTGACGGGGTGACAAGTCCCGGTGGTACGACGATTGCAGGCATCCATGCCATGGAAGCGCGCGGCATCCGTGCCGCTCTCATGGACGCCGTCATGGCGGCTCTTGCGAAATCTGATGAAATGGGCAGAAAATAATGAAAGACAGAGAAAAAATTCTCCGCTACTTTTCCGCAACCGGAGAAGAAGCGAAAGATATGGCGATCCGTCTGCTGGATATTGCTGATTCCGTGGACAGAGGCCGGCCATTTGCCGTCGGCCCCTTTATGTCTCCTTTTGCGGCGCAGGTCGGACAGACGATTGCGGCTCACATGAAAACGGTGGCGGTGAAAACTTCCGGCGGATATCATGAAGCGGAACGGATCCGTGTCGCATTTGCCCGTAATGACTATGACGGTCCCGTGGATTTCGGGCTGACCGCATTGAAAGTGACCTGGGATGACCGATACAGGCTCATCGGCCACCGTGATGTACTGGGGGCGCTTATGGGACTGGGCATCGACAGAGCGGTTCTGGGAGATATCCTCATGCAGGGGGCGGGGTGCCAGATTGTGGCAGACAGTTCCATGGCGGAATGGATTAAGCGGAATTTCCTGAAAGTCGCCATGGTGTCTGTGCAGATAAAAGAAATATCTCTGGAAGAATTAGAGCCGCCTAAAAAGACAGCCAGAGAGGTGCGGGCCACGGTCGCTTCGCTTCGGCTGGATGCGGTCGGCGCGGCAGGATTTGGCATTTCCCGCAGCAAAATGGTACAATGCGTAGAGAGCGGTCGGACGGAAATTAACTGGCAGCCTGTGAAAAGCGCGTCGCAAACCGTAAAAGCAGGAGATGTTATTTCCATCCGCGGCAAAGGACGGATTGAAATCAGGGAAGTCACGGGGATGAGCCGGAAAGGCCGGACAGGGCTCCTGATTGACCGTTATAAATAAGAAATGAAACCGTTGATATGAAACAGGAGGATTATTTATGATTACACCGATGGATATCCATAATAAAACGTTTTCCCGCGGACTGCGGGGGTACAGCCAGGAAGAAGTGGACGCATTCCTGCAGGAGCTGGCAAGTGACTATGAACGTATTTACCGCGAACATCGTGAGATGGAAGAGGAGATGGATACAGTCAAGACGAAACTCCGCAATTATGAAAAAATGGAATCTACCATGTCCTCCACTTTGGTCATGGCGCAGGAAACTGCTGAAAATGTGAAGAGAAACGCACAGAAAGAGGCGGAATTGGCAGTTCGGGAAGCGCAGAATGAAGCCCATCATATCATTTCCGATGCGGAAGCGGCCCGCCGCAAACTGAACACCGATCTGCTCAAAACGGAAGGCGATGTCAAGATCTATATTGAAAAGATTCTGGCCAATTTCAAGTCGGCGATGGCTCTCATCGAATCTGCAAAGAATACGCCGGAGCCGCAGATTGTAAAAGCGCCGGAAGGACAGGACGAGGAAATGGAACTGCCCATCGAAGCGCTGGATGACCGTTCTGCCGATCTTTTTGAAGGAGAAGTAAAAGCTGATACAGCAGAAGCGGAAACTGATGAAGCGGAAGATGAAACACAGCAGGCTGTATCTGAAATATAATAAGGAATGAAAAGGAAGCGGTTCTTACAGAACTGTTTCTTTTTTTCAGGAAATATAAAGCGGCTCTGATAATATGGCTTTTGTTATTAATCGGGCAGATTTCTTTTTATGTAAAAACGCTGTCTCTCCTGATGGGGAAACAGCGTTTTGCACTTACTGCTTTTTATTCTTTTTTAGAAGGCAGGCTGCCGTGCAAACAGCTGCCGCCGTTCCTGCCGCAAAGAGGGCGGCCCGTCCCCACTTGCGGACGTTGTCGAAACGGACTGCCGTTTTTACCTTATCCAGGGCAGTGACGGGACGCCTCGCGGAAACGGTCACGCATCCCAGTTTTGTATCGATTTCAATGTTTGTGAAACCTGCTTTGGTAAGAATAGCGGAAAGCTCTTCCGTTTTGTAGAGAGTCATGCCTTTGATGATTTTCGGGTACAGATTGTCGAGAAATCCATAGCCGTCCGCTTCATTTACGATGAGGAAGGTGCCGCCCGGCTTCAGCACCCTTTTGATTTCTTTCAGTGTGTTTGGCAGATTGGGCCAGAAGTATATCGTTTCAAAGGCGGTGATGACATCGAAATGATTTGCGCCGAAAGGAAGGAGTTCGGCGCTTCCTTCATAAACGGAACACCGTCCTTCCGCAATGGCATTGCGGTTGCGCATAAAAGAATAATTCACGCAGTCCGGTGAAAGATCGATGCCTGTCACGTGACCGCGGGGAACTTTCTTTAAAAAGCGGGACAGGTTGATGCCGCCTCCGCAGCCGATGTCGAGGATTTTTTCATTACCGGCAAGATCCAGATGGGAAATCCCCCAGAGGGACACGGGAGTATGGAAAATATTCATAGAGGCAATCAGCAGCTTTCCGGCGGCGCCCTGCGGGTTGGCAAAAGCGGGAAGTTTTTCGGAAAAGTTCATTGTGGCGCTCCTTTCTTAAAACAGGAAATGATATATCTTTATTATAAGTGATTTTTCCGCCGGATAACAGGGAAGGGACGTGATTCTGCATAAAGTGAATAATGGCGCCGGCGGAAAAACAAAAATGCAGTCAAAATCATCCTGAATTGATTTGGCAAAAAACAGTTTTCTAAAACAAAGAAACAAAAATATTCCGAAACAAGGTTGATTATTTATTCATATAACCGTATAATATATCATATCTCGTAAAAAGAAATTGTATGAAGACCAGTCGATGAAGAAAGGCGGCATGTAAAATGAATGAAATTAAAAAAGTGGTTCTTGCCTATTCCGGCGGATTGGATACGTCCGTTATCATTCCGTGGCTGAAAGAGCATTATAACTGTGAAGTCATTGCCTGTACGGTCAATCTGGGACAGCCGGAAGATTTTGATGCGATTCATGAAAAAGCGCTGAAGTCGGGGGCGTCTGTGGCAGAAACGCTGGATGTGCGCAGGGAATTTATTGAAGAATACGCCTACAAAGTGTTGCAGGCCGGCGGGAGATATGAAGGCCGGTATCTTTTAGGAACGTCTTTTGCCCGTCCGCTGATCGGCAAGTGTCTTGTGGATATGGCAAAGAAATACGGAGCGGATGCCATCTGCCACGGTGCCACCGGCAAGGGAAATGACCAGGTCCGTTTTGAACTGGCTGTGAAGGCATTGGCGCCTCATATGAAGATTATCGCTCCCTGGCGCCTGTGGGATATGAAATCCCGTGAAGATGAGATGGCTTATGCAGAATCGCACAACGTGCCTATTGATAAATTTGATGAAAAGCAGACGGAAGAAGAAAAAGCGGCGCAGAAATATCCTTACTCCATGGACTGGAACATGTGGCACCTTTCCCATGAGGGGGATGATTTGGAAAATCCCGCCAATCCGCCCCACAAAGATATGTACCTTGTTACCTGTGATCCCGAAGACGCTCCCGATCAGCCCGAATTTGTCACCATCGAATTTAAGGAAGGCAAGCCGATTGCTGTCAACGGGAAGGAAATGGACGGCGTGGAACTGGTCAATACGCTGAATGAAATCGGCGCAAGGAACGGCATCGGTATTGACGATCTTGTGGAGAACCGCCTGGTGGGCATGAAATCCCGCGGCGTATATGAAAATCCGGCAGGTTCTATTCTTTTCTATGCCCACAGCGAGCTGGAACGCCTTTGTCTGGATCGCGCCACCCTTCATTTCAAGGAAGTGGCGGCCGTCAAATACAGCGAACTCGTTTATGACGGCATGTGGTTCGCTCCTCTTCGTGAAGCACTGCAGGCATTTGCTGATGAAACTTCGAAGACAGTGACGGGAAAAGTGTCCCTCCGCCTGTATAAAGGAAATATCCTCTCCAATGGCGCGGAAAGTCCCTATTCCCTCTACAATGAAGAATTTGTCACATTTGGTGAAGATGAAGTATACAACCAGGCGGACGCAGAAGGTTTCATCAACCTTTTCGGGCTGCCTCTCACCATTCGTGCGCTGATGAAGGAAAAGAATGAAAAATGAGTGAAATGATGTGGGGCGGACGCTTTCAGAAGGCGGAGGAAAGAAGCGCGCTTGATTTCAACGCTTCTGTTTCCTACGACTGCCGTATGTATAAAGAAGATATTGCCGGATCGCTGGCTCATGCGTCCATGCTGGCGGACCATGGCATCATTTCCAAAGAGGATCTGGAAAAGATTACCGGGGGCCTTTTGAAAATAAAAAAAGAAATAGACGAAGGCCGGTTTGCATTTTCTGTGGAACTGGAAGATGTCCATATGAATGTGGAAAAGCGTCTGACCGATGATATCGGTGATGCGGGAGCAAGGCTCCACACGGCAAGAAGCAGGAATGACCAGTGCGCCGCAGATTTCCATATGTATATGCGCCGGCATATCGCGAAGCTGGCGGAAAAGCTGATTGCCGTGGAAGAAGCACTGATAGGTGTATCTGAAAAATACAAGGATGTCATCCTGCCCGGCTATACCCATATGCAGAGAGCGCAGCCCGTGCTTTTCGCCCATCATATGATGGCTTATTGCGCCATGCTGCAAAGAGACTTTGAACGGCTCGTCGGCTGCTATGAAATGGCGGATGCCTCTCCTTTGGGCGCCTGCGCTCTGGCAGGGACGACTTATCCTACCATGCCGAAGGAAACGGCGGAGAAACTTCATTTTTCAAAATGCTATGGAAACAGTTTGGATGCGGTTTCCGATCGTGACTACCTTCTCCAGTTTCTTTCCTTCGCATCCATCTGCATGATGCACCTGTCCCGCCTGTCGGAAGAATTGATTCTGTGGAGCACCGGCGAATTCGGGTTTATTGAGCTTGATGACGGGTACAGCACAGGCAGTTCCATCATGCCGCAAAAAAAGAATCCCGATATCTGTGAACTTGTCCGCGGGAAAACAGGACGGGTGTATGGCCATCTGGTAGCACTCCTGACGGTGATGAAGGGACTTCCTCTTGCCTATGACAAGGATATGCAGGAAGATAAGGAGGGCGTATTTGACACCATAGACACACTGGGGTTCGCTTTGGATATTTACGCCGGTATGCTGAGTACCATGACTGTCAACGGCGCGCGTACAAGGGCTGTTTTGGAAAATGATTTCTCCAATGCCACCGATATGGCGGATTATCTGGCAAAGAAAGGACTTCCTTTCCGCCGTGCCCATGCGGTGGTGGGAAACGCGGTGGCTTACTGCATTGAAAACAGAAAAGTGCTGCTTGACCTCACCATGGGAGAGTTTAAAAAGATGAGTCCTCTTTTTGAAACCGATATTTACGAAGTCCTTCAAATTGAAAACTGCGTGAAGAACAGGGATAGTTACGGCGGTACCGGACCGAAGCAGGTGAAGCGCCAGCAGCGGGAAGCGAAAAAGATGATTGGAAAACAGAAAAAACTGGCGGCAGAATGGAAAGAAGCGAACGCGTTTATAGAATAAGAATGGGAAGAGAATATCCTTATAAATGATTTTGCATCAGGCCCTCATGTGGATGAGGGCTTTTAGCATAGCGGAATGAAGAGGGCGGACCAAATTGAATATGAATCGGAAAATATAATAAAATTTTGCCTGAATATATATTTTTGATATAAAATTGTATTGAAATAAATTTGAATGAAATTAATACAAGTATAAAAAGGAGAAAAATGAAGATCGCACTTCTTCATCTGGATGTGGCGGAAGGACCGGAAACAAGAAACAGAAGAAGTATCCTTTCTGCGGCGGGAGAGGCAGTTTCCCGCGGGGCAGACTGGATCGTTACGCCTGAAACGGCGCTTCAGGGATATTTCTTCTATGACAACAATGGGAAGCTTCCTTCCTTTTCTGAAAAGCAGCTGTCCCGGTACCTGCTTTTTGCCGGAAGGAATAAAGCGGATATGTTTCTTTCCGCAGCAGAATATGATGAAAGGGATGGAAAGGGCTACAATTCCTGTTTTGTCATAAACAGGGAAGGAGAGTTTCTGGGGAAGCACAGGAAGATGTTCTCCCACCGGAAGGGATTTGAACGGTGGCTGTCCCTGGGAAGAGAAACCCATGTGTTTAACATAGGCGTGCTCCGGGTGGGTCTGCTTGTCTGCGCAGATTCCTATTACGAACAGCCCTGTTTGGAAATAAAAAAGAAGAAAGCGGATATGGTACTTGTTACAGCGGCCTGGCCGCCGGGGAAATGCTGCTCCGATCCTGTGTCTGTCTGGGAAACCTGTTCAAAATTATGCGGTGTTCCGGTCATTGTCTGCAACCAGACGGGATATCATGAAAGAATGGATATGAGAGAAGCGGAAAGCGCGGTCATCGTGGAAGGACAGCGGCTTTTTACCTATAAAGGTGCTCCTGCGGTTTTATTTTGTGAGTGGGATGAAGGGAAAATGCGGATCCGCTCAAGAGCGTTTGAGGTGGTGCACGTAAAATGAAAGAAATAGAATTGTATCGGTTAAGTACAGGTGAGAAAATCGTACATGTCCCTGAAACACGCAGCATCGTAGTCCGTTTTAATGCTCCTAAAAAGGTCTTGAGCACTTCTCTCTTGAATGGCGGATACAGAGAAGATATCAAGGGGCTTTTCAACTATACCTGCTGCGAGCCCGGTTCCTGCATGAGCCTTGAAAAATATGAGGAGCATCTGGGAAAATGTGCAGCAGTTATGGGGCTTGATCCTGCCCGCTCCACGGGAATCGGTACGGCGGCACGGATGGAAAACGCGGCCATTGTGGAAGAAACCTATGAAGAACTTAAAGTGACGGCCTGCGTGACGGCAGGAGTGGAAGGAAACGCAGGGTGCGCAGGAGATCCGGCGGGATATTACGGGGCGGGGGCGCGTCCGGAAATATACAGGCCGGGAACCATTAATATCCTGCTTTTTATCAATGCCGATATGCCGCCGGGGATATTAACCCGTGCGCTGGTCACCTGTACGGAAGGAAAGATGGCTGCGCTTCGGGAACTGATGGTGGGGAGCCGGTATTCGGAAAATCCTGCCACAGGAACGGGGACAGACTCGACAATCATCGTTTGTGATCCGAAATCACCGCTTTATTTCCGCAGCGCAGGGAAACATAACAAACTGGGGGAACTGATCGGGAAGACGGTCAAAGAGGCAGTGAAAAAGGCATTAGGGAATCAAAATCATCTCTATCCCTCTACGCAGCACAGTGTGACAGAACGATTGAGGCGGTACGGGGGGACAGAGGAAGTCCTGTATTCGTATTTCAGGGAATATAAAAAAGATGGCATTGAAGAAGAATGGCGCCATCTCTGGCGAAAGATAGACCGGGACAGCGAAATGGTATTCATATCATCTTTCCTGGCGGAGCTTCTCGACGAATATCGGTGGGGGCTGGCAGGAAATGAAGAAGTATGCCGTATGGCAAAAAAGCTTCTGCAAATGACAGCAGAAGCGTGTGGCATACAGTCTGTATCGGTAGAAATAAAATCGGCTAAAGATATAAAAGATGCCTTTTGCCGATTGGCAGTACAGGCAGCAGTCAGAAAAAAACACGGGATGTAAAAGTAAAACAATACGGATGGATAACGAACGAAAGTTTCAGGCGGGGACGATGGGATGTATAAATTCTTTAAAAGATATACCGGCAGGACAAGCAACATATGTCGGGCGATATTAAAGTTTAAAAGTCCCAATGAAGTATTAAAGAGTATCTGTCCACGGTTGTATAAAAAGTGTTAAGTTCAAAACTGTTTTCTGAGAGTGTGTCACAAATATTTGATTACTGTAGATTTATTGATACATTAATAAAAATCTTGCTTGATCAAATAAAAGTTAAATGATAAAATAATAAAAATTAAAAATTAAATAAAAGGTCATACAAAAGCCGAAAGGCTGAGTGCGGGGAATCCGGTGGGAATCCGGAGCTGTGCCGCAACTGTATGGGGAGTCCCGCCATAGCAGTTCTCTCACAAGGATATGACGGGATGACGAACTAAGTCAGGGTGCCGCCTGTTTTTGACTATCCGGTAGCTTACGATGCATGAGTGAAATGTCTGAAATAGAATCGATTTCAAACATAATCTTCGTGCGTCGTTTTTTAATTCCGGGAATAAAAAGATAACAGACGGATATAGGGACAGAGAAGAAATGATTTGCCCAGCAGGGAAAGGAGGAACGACCCCCATTTTCATGATGCAGCGGAAAAATCCAGTTTTTATCCAACAGGGAGGTATCTTATGACAAACAGAAAGAGATGGCTGGGGAGTATGGTGATTCTGTCCCTGGCGTGCAGCGCCTGCGTATCGGCGGGAGCCAAAGAGTATACGACCACGCTGACAGGAGATCGGGCGGCAGATACGGAGTATGCCGATGCTTATGTGGATGATCACACAGTGCAGTTCGGCGTGGAGGATACGATAAACCCCGCGGATCCCAATGCAAATGCGATTCGTGTGAGAAAAGGGACATCCTTGACCATACGGACGGACGGAACACTGAACACAGGAGTGAAATGGGTGGAAGATGCTTCTCTCCCCGGCGGGGGCAGCTGGAAAGGAAGCGGTATTAACGTCGACGGGCGGCTGGATGTGAAGGGGCAGCTCCAGACGATGGGTCTTTTTGCCGGAGCCGCCGATGATGCCGGAACCATTAATGTAGACGGCGGAAACTTCGGCTCTATTGCTTCCATGAACAAAGGGGCGATTATTAATATTAATATGAAAGAAGACGGCACGCCCGGCGACAATGTCGTAGTCATCGGGCAGACAATTCCGTTTACTGAAGGCGGCGGATTACATGTCATGCAGGGGGACGTAAATATTGCCCTCACTACCCCCCAGTCCTTGTTCCAGGGCGGATTTATGTGCAATGGAGTGCCTCTGCACCGTACGAGTATCTATTTGACCAACGGAGCGCAGTGGAATGTGGATTGCTGGGAACCGAGAAATTTTCTGACCAAGTTTGAGGGCGGAAAAAATAAGGACGCCCGGGGAATTATGAATCTTCCCGATAAAATTATGGAATATGGCGGCGGTCAGCCCATGAAAATCAATAAGTACTCCGGCTATACTCTGATCAACTATGGAAGAATGATCGTTGACACTCCGGTTGCGGGGGAGCTCACCATTGATTCGGCGGAAAAGGGGTCCTATCTCACGCTGCGTACCGACAGGAACGGGCTGGAAGAAGACCAGAGTCAGGTGGATGCCGTACTGGAAAAACTGGCAAACAAGCTCAATTATACGGGATACGTGACGGGAGAAAGACATCTTTTGGGCGAACTGGAAATTGCCGAAGGGCTGACCGCTGGAACGTCGATCTGGAAAAACAGGAGCATATCTTTTGATGAGCAGGGGAGAGGACATCTTCTGAGCAAAATCAGCCTGCCCATTACGGGAACGCCGGCAGACACCCTGTATGCAGCTTATGCGGATGAAGGATTCAATACATATACATTTTCGACTCCCATCGTGATTGATACCGGTGACACGGCAGCTATACAGGCGGCAAAGCCTATTGCTATTACGGGGAAACTGACGGTTTATGGGGACATAGTATTGGATCACGGATCGGTTTCCATCAACCGCAGTGAAGGAGGAATCCTGCCCGATGCTCCCACCGTGCTGGCGGGGGATCTGCGGGGAGAAGGAAGCGCCCGGGTCGGGCTGGGGAAATATTCTGCCTGGAGAGGCGCCGCCATCCAGAAGGGATCGCTGGATCTGACTATGGAAGAAGCAATCTGGGAAAATGCGGCGCAGAAAGCGGCGGAGCGCGGAAGCCGCGTGGAACGTCTGCAGGCAAGTGAAAATACGCTGATTTGGCAAAAGGACAGCAAACCGCTCACGATTGACCGTTTCAGCGGTTCCCTGCTGCTGAGGTATGACCATGAAGCGGGCGCTCCCACTGTTTTTTCTGCCGGCGATACGATCATCAGCAAGGCAGATCCGAAGGCTCGTATTACCTTGGTTACTGATAATGGAGGGATCAATACCAACGATGAAACTCGGGTGCATGATGTGCTAGACAATCTGGCGCAGAAGTTGATATACGAAAAGTATGCCGATGGCTATTTGACCGGTAGGGTCGCCATCGGGGAGGGACTGACGCAGAGACTGCTGCTCAAAAGCATAGGACGCATTGCTTTTACAGAAGGCAGCGGCCGGGGGCGGCTGGATGAAACCACCGGGGTGGAAACCGTTTTTACGTCTCCTTTAACAGGAGACTTGGACAAAGATAAAACCTATGTGGAAAGTCGTATCACCAGTAATGGAATTACCTATGATTTTAAAGTAAATTCTACGATTGATACCTTTTTCAGCAGTGAGGGAGGATCCCCGAATCCAAGCAATATGCTGACCCCGTCTTCTATCATCAACCAGGGGGAGCATGACGGAAAGCATGACCTCACCCTGAATCTCCACGGGCATGATCTGAAAGTGAACCACCTCAGCCGGATACAGACTATGTCTCAGGTCACCAGTACAAATATATGGGCCATGTATCCCGGGACGATCACCATCAATGATCCGGGGTTCCTGGATCTGACCTGCAACGCGGATTACTATTATGCCGGTTCCATTGCCGCGGGATCCCGGTTTATCCAGGGAGATCACTTTGGCGTGGTCATCAATAATGACAATACCTGGGATCACCGGGTGCGGATCCGCGGGACGGTGTACGGCAAGCACAACGGTTCGGAAGAAAATTATGACCCCAGTTTTCTTGTTAACGCCAGCGGAATGAAGACATTTCATAACGGACTGATCGATATCAAGGGGCTCGTGGATATTGAAATCAACAACGCCTGGTCCGTGAGCAGCAGCGGCGGGAAGATCAAGCTGGGCGGCGGACATATAAAATCCGATTATTACACCGCTGTCGACGCTTATGGAGGACATGTTTACATCAATGTGGATGAAAGCGGCAATCCCGGCGGCAATCCGGTGGACATTACCGGGAACCTGCAGACCTACGGCGCGTGGGTGGGCTCCGATGTCCCCGGATATATCGATGTGGCGCTGACCACGCCGGAATCGTTCTTCTTCGGCAGGGCGCAGACTACGCAGGGAACAAAGTTTGTGGGAGATGTGAAACTTTGGCTGCAGAACGGCGCCATCTGGACGAACCGGGACGGCGGATTCCGTTACGGATGGGTGCCGGTTTACGATATGAATGCACTCAGCCGAGTCATGGAGCTCCACGGCGGATCTGATGAAAAGCACCGGGGTGTATTAAAAATGCCCTATGCAACGACAAAATTTGTGGACAGAGAAAATAATGAACATACATGGAGCGGTGCGTCTCCCCTGCTTATTCATAACTACAGCGGACACATACTCGCCTTGTATGAAAGAAGCGCGAACGACCCGACAGAGGTGACAGGCGGCACAATCACCATTGAGAAAGCGGCAGCCGACTCTTTTATCACTCTGCGTACGGATAACACCGGACTCAATACATCCTCGGAAGATCCGGAAGATAAGAATCTTGTGAGCGAAACGTTAAATGCCCTAGCCAATAAGCTCTACTACACGGATTACAAAAACGGAGGGAGAAACCTCACAGGCAAAGTGGAAATCGCCGAAGGACTCACCGCATCCGCAGCCGGCCTGAGAATAGGAGACATCACCTACAAAGATGCAGACGGACAGGGACAGTACCTCTATACCCCGGAGACACCGGGAAGCCAGACCATTCAGGCCTATGAAGAAGGAATCACAGGAAACGAAACCAAAGACCAAGTATACGTCAACACCGGCGTGCTGAAAAACGGGATCTACACCTTCGGCCTCACCCCGACCACCA
>ENA-ORRH01000922-ORRH01000922.1-human-gut-metagenome-genome-assembly--contig:-NODE-922-length-17015-cov-21.4676_pt1 | contig 17015 bp, 8 predicted proteins | sample MGYA00242173_ERZ509130 | MGnify/ENA primary metagenome ERZ509130 (study PRJEB26280, sample SAMEA2338633) | human gut metagenome | biome: human gut; feature: human-associated habitat; material: faeces... | reverse complement strand
CAACATCAAAATTATCTATCAACACCTCTGGCAATATAGCACGTAATAGTTTTATTGATTCCATGATGCAAAGCTACTCAATATGCATGATATGAGCAAGCGCTTTTTACCATCATACCAACCGGAAATATCCGCTGACCCGTATTCCCAACCACATGCCCGCGAGATAAGGAAACGACTTCCTTTAGAGAAAACTTGAATTATATATTTATGAGATGTATCTGTTTCTGACCTTTCCCTATATTTTTAATTTACAGGCTTGCTTCGCATTATTTAAATAGATAACTTTGCAGTATACTCATTAGATAATGCTCCTCTTCCATAAGACCATTATCTTTTTCTCTAAACAATCAAATTCTCAAGAAATTCATTATACATCACATTGTATGGCAGACGGAAATTTCAATCGAACACACCTACCCTATCGTCCCTTTCAAAGCGGTCTCAATGCAGGGCGAGCACAAATGCACACCCTAGCGATTCAAGCTTTTGAGACATGGATGGAGGAACAACATTTCAGCGAAGAAGAAAAGAAACAGCATGAACTGAGATTCAGAGAACTACTACCCTTATAGAGTGACGTTAGGAAAGACTTCACATTCTCACCGAAGCCTTTCCTCCAATCACATCTTCTACCGCCACATAGCCCTGCTTCGTTCGTACGTTCCAAAGCCTTAATTCGTGAGCATTCCATCTATATCATGAAGCTACTTGTAAATCAAGGTTTTTCGTGTATCCGTGCTCAATGAGCCATCGTTCACAGACCAGTGAACGCTCTGCCGCTGGCCTGTGTACGATGACTAAACAGCCTTCTGCAAGCAGGATGATGCTCAAGCGGAAATGGAACGATCCAAATAAAAGTACGAGCAATCTCGGTTTACGGACTCCTTGGTTGGGAAGGGAAAAACTCGTAGATAGGTTAACAAGCAACGATGCTCTACGATACTTGACTCTGCCCCAAGACTCGCACGAATTTTTTAACAAGATATTATTACGGGCATTCCATTGAAAAATATTACTTTTGCAACATCGTTTAGCGTGAGTGTATCTACAATGCTCTAACGCTGGATGCTTTCTCCGAAAGTGTATGAATAATGCGCCAAAAATAGGAGATTCGTCTAATAGTAGGACATTCAAATCCACTTCATATTTGAACCTAGGTTACATACCTACGCTTTACGTAAGAGATAAAAACATTACAGAACCCCTAAAACTCTATTTTACAAGAAACAGACAGACATTCAGATGAAACACTTAAAGGCAGGACTCGCAGCGAGTAATTTGCCTTACCGACGAGATTTTATTACAGAGGAAGAACCTCAAGAATTTCCAACAAAGTGTTTCCGTTCCATACTATATAGATACTGAGCTTTTAGCTCTTGTTCTCTTTATCTTGAATACCGCCAATATTTCAAACACATGAGAACAAGCAGACTGGAGGTTCACGCTCATAAGGCGTGGACTGTTCGGTGCTTGTCATGTGTGCAGGTCACTTGGCGGTAACCTAAGATAAAGACAAGTAGTCGAATGGTTACACGCCTTTATTGTATCTCTACCTCACAGAGTAGAACATACAATATTATCAAAAGTTGCGCCCGACACGAATTAGGGATATAAAGATGAAATTTATTTATACACTACTTGTCCTATTAGGAACTTTTATTCCAAAGACACTATGGGGACAAGCGAATGATACAAAGCCCGATGTTTGGTCTTCGCAAAATTCTTTTGTTTACAAAGGAATCACATATACAATTGGTAAATACAATTCGTGCTATATATCTAACACTGACAATCAATGTACTGATATTTATATTCCTTATTCGATTGATGTTCGGTTTCACAACGAACAGCAAAACACATTATATAATAGGACATTATATATAAAAAGCATTGGAGACGGAGCATTTAAAAATGCCACACGTCTTAAACGTATTCATATTGGTTCAAATATTGATTCCATTGGAAACGAAGCTTTCTCTGGTTGTGTTAATCTCAAAGCGGTCACTATTGAGAACAATAAAAAAATCAAATTGGGTAAGACACTATTCTCTGGTTGTAACAGTCTTGACAGTTTAGTCCTATACAATATATTTCCACCTTCTGCAGAGTATACGTTTGCTTCGTCAAATCTATATTCTAACACAACATTGTATGTTCCTGAAGGGGTGGAACAATTATATAAGGAGAATTCTACTTTCTCTTTATTCAAAGAGATTGCTGCAGCACCATGGTATAATGGGGATTCTTTCCCTCTATATTACGATGGTTTTATTTTCGACTTATACAGAGATGGACTTGCTAATATTGCAGACTTCAAACCTCAAACAAAAAATACGATTATTATTCCCGACAGCATTATTTACAAAATGCATGTTTACCACATTACATCTATCGCAGACAACGCATTTATCAATGTTGATTCCCTAAAAAATATTTTAATTCCATCATCAGTCACAAGAATAGGCTGTATATATGGAGATGGAGAAGCAGGAATAGGTAAAATTATATACAATTTTTCGAATGCTAAAATGCATCCTTTTGGAGCAGTTGAATATGTTCTACCTTATGATAATAAAGGAGTGTATTATCGCGACAAATATCAAGATTATATAAATTGGAAAGAAAACATAAACCCATTATGGGGGCAGTGTGCATACATAAAAGGCGCTGATTTTGTTATTAGCAATCAAAACGAGAACATTAAAATTGAAAATCTTATTTCTAATCAAGGATCAGGAAATAAGATTGAAACGAGCACTTCTCCCATGGGAGAAAATAGTTTACTCATAACGGGATTAGACTATAATATTGTAAATCAAAATACATTAGACAAGTTTTTTTGTTATGATAATAAAAAGAATAGAGTAAACTTAAAGATTAAAATAAATGATATAGGTATCTATTTACTTAAGGACTACTCCGTTGTAACAGAAATGCCATCTATCACCTATAATGATTATAGCTATCCAACTTACGCTCTTTTTTTCATAAAAGACGACAAAACGGCTCATCTTTCAAAGGTGAACTGTGATGAAGGGTATGAAATAGAATCATTAGGAGAATCATGGATAGGAGCTCGTTTTAAGATTAAGGGCTTTTTGTCAAAGAGTTACTACAATCTGCATCTGACAATCGAATGGGAAGAAGAAGGAAAATTCTCTTATCCAACTAAAATTGAAACATGTCCAGTATTCCCTAAACTTATTAATGTTTCATCAACTCCTACTACTATCAAAGCAGAAGGCAAATTTGATCGTGATGCTACAATCTATAAAACCGAAATTGGAATCAACGGGCAGTTCAAAAGTGGTGATAATTACATCTCTGACATATTAGCACCTAATACAACCTATAATATGGAGTACAGGGTATATACAGGAGAGAACTATTACGAAAATACCTCTTTACAAATTACCACTCCTGCTCTTGAACTAACAACTACAAAAGAAGCTAAATCCGTATCAAACACCACGGCTATAATTAGTGCAACGACGAACTTAGACGAAATGGACACTCGGGCTGGTTTTGAGTGGCGTCGCTACGATGCACCCGACCTTGTGCCAAGCAGTCGTGCCAATTGCCCGATTATTGATGGCGTTATGATGGGAGCATTGAAGAATCTGAACACAAATACTTATTATAAGTTCCGCCCTTACTATGTGGACATCAATGGTAAAGAGTACTTTGGTGATTGGTCTGCCTTTGGCACAGCCGATGCTTATGTCTACTTCGATCCCACGGTGAGAACTTATAGTGTTAGCAGTATTGAAGACAACAGAGCTGTAGTACGAGGTTGTGCTGTAGCTGGCTCTGATGCAATAGAAGAACAAGGCTTTGAATATTGGCCAGTTGACAGCGAGAATGTACCTTCCATGCGGCAGCTAATGGCTATGGCCAACAAACAGACCGTGAAGGCAGATGGGCAATGGATGACCGCTACTCTAAGCGATCTCAACAGTGGTCAGACGTATGCCGTTAGGGCCTATGTAAAAACAGCCAAAGAAACCACGTACGGCAATACCGAAACCTTTACAACGACCAACATCACGGGTATAAACAAAGTCTTCAAATCATCCCAAGGTCTTGACGTAAAAATCGTCGATCAGTCGAGAAGCCATGTGACACTCAATGTTGAAGGTATGCAAGGCAGAGGACGCTACCTGTTGTACAACTTGAATGGCGCCATGATTTGTAACGGAGAGATTGAAGCAAATGCTTTCTCACAGGATATCAATACATCTCAACTCTCATCTGGTATATACTTGCTTAGAGTAGCAGATAACAAGCAATGCAAAACTATCCGCATTATCATCAAATAAAGCGTGATCCTAAGAGCATAATGACTTCATGCATGTCTTACTTTCAAGATTAGCAAAAGATTGAACAACGATAATTCTTCTGAACTATTCGTCGAACTATTTTCGGAGATCTTGTTCTAGCTTAAGCAGACATCATCAAAGCCAAATCTCTTATATTCAAAGGAAATAGGAATCGCAAGTTTATGGACATAATGGTCTATAAACTTGCGGTTTCTTATTTCTTTAGTTGGTTAACGAGCTAACAAGTAAGTGTATCCTTTCCTACTTACTTTGTGAGAGGACATAAGGTAAAGAACGTATAAGATTGACAAACTTTCCTGTTTACCCGTTAACAAGTCTACTTGTTTACGATTCAGCCACGTGCAGTTTTTTCTCAAAAAAATCACCATGACCTTGCGCCGTATGAAAGAAATTCGTAATTTTGCGTGCAATTAAAATCCCGACTTAGTTATGACTTCTGATTTTATTGCAGACAAAATCGTGATGGACGGTCTCACGTTTGACGACGTCCTTTTAGTTCCCGCTTATTCTGACGTGCTTCCGCGTACGGTGTCGCTTGCTACGAAGTTTTCTCGCAACATTGACTTGCAGATTCCTTTCGTCACCGCAGCTATGGACACTGTGACCGAAGCAACGATGGCCATTGCCATTGCCCGCGAAGGTGGTATCGGTGTGATTCATAAGAACATGAGCATCGAGGATCAAGCTCGCCAGGTAGCAATCGTAAAGCGTGCTGAAAATGGTATGATTTACGACCCCGTTACCATTAAGCGTTATAAAACGGTAAAGGATGCTCTCGACTTAATGAGCGAATATCACATTGGTGGAATTCCTGTCGTCGACGATGATATGCATTTAGTCGGAATCGTTACCAATCGCGACCTTCGTTTTGAGCGCCAACTCGACAAGCGCATTGACGAAGTAATGACAAAGGAGAACCTCGTCACCACCAATCAACAGACCGACTTGAGTGCAGCCTCACAGATTCTGCAGGAGAATAAAATCGAGAAGTTGCCTGTGATCGACAAAGATGGTCGTCTTGTGGGCTTGATTACATACAAAGACATTACCAAGGCAAAGGACAAGCCTATGGCTTGCAAGGATGCCAAAGGCCGTCTGCGTGTAGCAGCTGGCGTAGGTGTGACGAACGATACGTTCCAGCGCATGGAAGCCTTGATTCAGGCAGGTGCCGATGCAATTGTAATTGACACCGCTCACGGCCACTCTAAATTTGTGATTGACAAGCTAAAAGAAGCTAAGGCAAACTTTACCGGCGTAGATATTGTCGTAGGCAATGTTGCTACTGGTGATGCAGCTCGTATGTTGGTCGATGCAGGTGCTGATGCCATTAAGGTGGGCATTGGTCCGGGTTCTATCTGTACCACTCGCGTGGTAGCAGGTGTCGGTGTACCTCAACTTTCAGCCGTTTATGATGTGGCTTGCGCTTTAAAAGGCACTGGCGTACCTTTGATTGCCGATGGTGGCTTGCGCTACTCTGGCGATGTAGTCAAGGCTCTTGCTGCAGGTGGCTATAGCGTAATGATTGGTTCTCTTGTTGCCGGCACGGAAGAAAGCCCTGGCGAAACCGTTATCTTCAATGGCCGTAAATTTAAGACCTATCGTGGTATGGGTTCACTCGAAGCCATGGAAAATGGTTCTAAAGACCGCTACTTCCAAGGTGGTGTGAAAGAAGTGAAGAAACTCGTGCCCGAGGGTATTGCTGGTCGTGTACCTTACAAAGGCTCCGTACAGGAGGTAATCTACCAAATGGTAGGTGGTCTGCGTTCTGGTATGGGCTATTGCGGTGCGGCAACCATCGAAAAGCTCCACGACGCCAAGTTCACCCGTATTACCGGTGCAGGTGTGTTGGAAAGTCATCCCCATGACATTACCATCACAAGCGAGGCTCCCAATTATAGCCGTCCAGGAGAATAATACCCTCTAACATACTGAAGCAGATTCCAATGTGCGAACATGCAAATATGCCCTCTTACCCAATGTGTGTTTGCGCCCGCTAACATCATCGGGTGCACAGACTATTGTATACGTGGACATATCTGAATGTTCGCACATTGAAGTTTTCCATACACGCATTTCCCTGCTCGAAGCACATATAATATCACTGCATAGAGCTTTGGATTATAATCCCCTATTTCTATGAAAAGAAATCTTATCACGACTTTCCTTTTCGCCCTAGCCCTCACAGCTGGGGCGCAGTCGGCTACAGACCCTATTCTGATGCACATCAACGGGAAGCCTATTACTCGCTCTGAATTTGAATACTCTTTCCACAAGAATGGAAGCATCGAAGGTGCTGTTGAGAAAAAAACGGTGGAGGAGTACGTGCCTATGTTTATCAACTACAAACTAAAGGTAGCTGCTGCCGAAGCTGCTAAACTCGACACGCTCTCTAGTTTTAAGAAAGAGTTTCTCACCTACCGCGACATGCAACTTACGCCTTTTATGGTCGACACCGCCTATACAGATTCTATAGCCCGCATGGTCTATGACAATACGGTGAAGCAGATGGACGGCAAGGACGTGATAGAAACAGCCCACATCTTGTTGCTTCTAAAGCAAAATGCTAGCGACAACGATCGCAAGCAAGCGCAACAGAAAGCCGACTCCATCTATCAAGCCTTGAAAAATGGAGCCGATTTTGGAGAATTAGCAAAGAAGTACTCTCAAGACCCTGGTAGTGCTACTAAGGGAGGCGTACTCCCCGCTGCTGGCCCTGGACAGTTTATTCCCGAATTTGAAGATGCGGCCTATTCACTAAAGAATGGCGAGGTTTCCAAACCTGTACTCTCTCCGTATGGCTACCATATCATCAAGATGATTAATCGTAAGCCCATCGACACGTATGAAACTCTGAAGCCTCAAATCATGGCCATGCTCAAGCGTCAGAACATCGATGAAGTCTCTGCCGAATATCGCATCAAGAAAATCGTAGACGCCTCGAATGGGAAAGTTACACGCGAAGAATTGCTCGATAGCGTGATGAATGCGAATATTCAAAACAATGCCGAACTTCGCTACTTAATCCAAGAATACCACGATGGCTTGCTCCTTTACGAAGTATGCAAACGTCAGGTATGGGATGTGGCAGAAGCTGACACTAAGGGACTTGAGCAATGGTTTAAGAATCATAAGCAAGACTATGCTTGGAAGTCTCCCCACTTCAAAGGCTTCGTGTTCCACTGTAAAAATGCCAAGCAGCGTAAGGCCGTAGACAAAATGCTGAAAAAGTATGGCGAAGGCGATTGGCGCAAAGAACTGAAACAACAGTTTAACAAAGATTCGGCGAGCGTTACCGTGAGCGGTCCATATATATGTGCAAAAGGCGAGAATGCCAATGTTGATGCTTATGCATTTAAGGACAAATCGCGCAAAGTGAGACTGCCGAAAGGCTTCACTTATGGCGGCATAAGTGGCAAAGTAATGAAACAACCCAAGAGCTATCTCGATGTAAAAGCCCAAGTAGTCAACGACTACAAGGAGCAAATGGAGAAAGATTGGGTGGAACAACTGCGCAAGAAGTTTAGTTTCTCTGTCGACGAAGACGTATTGAAGACGGTAAAATAAAAAGTGCTATTACCCCGTAAGCCCGAGCTGGTAAGCAATAGAGATTTAGGCCAAGATTAAATTCTCCCCAATCTCCCCTACTACTAGCTCTAGCTTACACAATGGGAATAGCCCAAAAGTTTCAAAAATGAAGAAAGCATTCTGCGGATTGTTCATGGCATTACTGCCTTGCTTCGGATTCGCACAAACCAACGTTGTAGACCAAATCATTTGGGTGGTAGGCGATGAGCCCATTTTACTTTCAGATGTAGAAGAGACCCGAATTTCGGCCGAAGCTTACGGACAGCCTGTCGACAACCCATATTGTACCATTCCCGAGCAGATAGCTATCAACAAGCTCTTTGTTCATCAAGCAGAATTAGACAGTGTTTCTGTGAGCGAAGCAGACATCATCCGCGGTGTTGACAGCCGCATCAGTGATTTCATTCAGACATACGGATCGCGTGAAGCATTGGAGCAAATGTATGGTCTCAGTGTATCGCGTATGCGCGACAACCTAAAGAAGCAATATCGCGAACAGATGATGGCCGAAGAGGTTAAAAAAAGTATCACAAAAGGAATCAAAGCAACTCCTGCCGAAGTACGCGAATATTTCAAGAATGTGCCAACAGACAGTCTGCCCTTTATCCCCACGCAAGTGGAAGTGCAGATTATCACCTCTACTCCAGAAGTAACACGTGCAGAAGTGGAACGTATCGAAAGCAAATTGCGAGATTACGCCCATCGCGTCAATAGCGGTGAAGCCGATTTCTCAACATTGGCAAAGTTCTACTCAGAAGATGGTTCTGCCCGCAATGGTGGCGAATTGGGTTATATGGGACGCAATCAACTCGTGCCTGAGTTTGCCAACGTAGCGTTCTCACTCAACGACCCAAAGAAAGTCTCGAAGATTGTACGAAGCGAATATGGCTACCACATCATTCAGCTTATCGACAAAAAAGGCGACAAGGTAAACGTACGCCACATTTTGCTCAAGCCCCATGTGGAAGACTCTGAGATTAAGCGCTGCATAGCTCGTCTTGATTCTATCGGCGATGACATTCGTGCGAAAAAGTTTACTTTCGATGCAGCAGCCCAAGCTTTGTCTGACGACAAGGACACACGTAACAACCACGGACTAATGGCCAATGTAAATCAAGGAAACATAAGTTCTCGCTTCGAGATGAAAGATTTGCCTCAGGACATTGCCAAAGTGGTAGATACGCTGCAAGTTGGCGAAATGTCGCGCGCATTCCGCATGACCAATAACAAAGGACAGGAAGTTTGCGCTATCCTATTGCTCAAGAACCGCATTGACGGACATCGTGCTAGCATGACGGAAGATTTCCAGGCCTTACGCGATGTCGTAGTAGATAAGCGTAGCGAAGAGGCCATAGAAAAGTGGATTCAAAACAAAATCAACACCACTTACATCCGCATCAGCCCAGAATGGCGAAATTGTAAATTCCGCTACAAAGGCTGGATTAAATAGCCAATTCAGAGACAAATACATCACTATATTTGCTTTCTTATTAACGGAATGGAGTTTGAACCGTTTTCATAGAAAAACGCGTCAAATTCCATTCCGTTTCTATTAGATTATGTCAGAAAGCCTTTTGCTCATTCATCAAAAGTAGCTACCTTTGTAACGACATCATTCCATCATTTCCCTACTCCAACATAGCATCATGAATCATTGAGAATGTTGAGTTGAAATGACATGATTTAGTAACTGCTTTACTCACACCATAATAAAGCCTCTAACAAAAGATTTCAGTTAACACAAACATATACGTATTATGCACATTCAAGGAAAAGTATACCATGTAGGCGTAAACGATCGCACGAAGCATCGCTTCGAAGGACTATGGCCGTTGCCTATGGGCGTTTCATACAACTCTTATCTCATTGCCGATGATGAAGCCGTAGCTTTAGTTGATACTGTAGATGTGGCTTTCTTTGCTGAATATTTGGCTAAGGTTCGTGCCATAATAGGCGAGCGACCTATCGAATATTTGATAATCAACCACATGGAGCCCGACCATTCAGGAGCTATTGCGCTGATACGCAAATATTATCCCAACATTAAGCTCATTGGCAACAAGAAGACAATGGAAATGGTACAGGGATTCTATGCCGCGACTTCTGCAGAGGATATCACTGTGGCCGATGGCGACACACTCTCTTTAGGACACCATCAACTCAAGTTCGTACTAACTCCCATGCTCCACTGGCCTGAAACGATGATGACTTATGATCTCACAGACAAGATTCTCTTCTCGGGCGATGCTTTTGGGTGTTTCGGTGCGCTCAACGGACAGGTGATTGATTCCAAAATGGATGTAACTCCCTACTGGCCAGAGATGGAACGTTACTATGCTTGCATCTTGGGCAAGTTCGGTGCTTCAGTACAAGCCGGACTTAAAAAGCTTGCAGGCACAGACATTCAGATGATTTGCTCTACGCATGGTCCAGTATGGACAGAACATATCCCCGAAGCGATTGAAATCTACAAGCGTTTGGCCACAGGCCAGACAGAGGAAGGTCTCGTAATTTGCTATGGCTCAATGTATGGCAACACCGAACGTGTAGCAGAAGCCATTGCCGAAGGGGCAGCCGAAGCGGGTATGCGCAAAATAATTGTTCACAACTTGAGCATCTCTGACTTGTCTTACGTATTGGCTGACATTTTCCGTTACAACACTTTGGCCATTGGAGCTCCAACATACAATGGCGGATTATTCCCCGTAGTAGAAGACTTATGCCGTCGCTTAGCAGGACGCGTGGTAAGCAATCATCGATTGGGGCTTTTCGGCGGATTCACTTGGAGCAGTCAGGCAGTAAAGGTGATGACTTCATACAATGAAAAGATGAAGATGACACTCATTGGCGACAACGTGGAATGGAAACAAGGTGCTAACGAAGATGCCTTACAGAAAGGACGCGAATTGGGCAAGTTATTGGCTAAGAAAGATTGATTATTTAATGTTTCGGATTTAGCAATCACATGCAGATAAGACAATGACTATATTAGTTCACAACGATACGTAATTTATAGGAGAGCTAACGAACGGCGTATAACCTTCTTAGTTCTCCTATTCTTATAAGGCAACTCGAAAGAACAAGAGTAGAACCACACTTCTTGTTTTGCATTTCTCTCGCCTTGCACTAACTTTCACTTTGCGCAAGTTAGGCGGCGGCTCGGAAGTGCAAAACAAAAACCACACTTTTTGTTTTGCACTTCTCTCGCCTTGCACTAACTTTGCACCCAAAAGAATCAACGTGAAGAAAATACTATTATATATATGCGTGTTAATCGTATGTGCCGCCTACGCGGTGCCTACCATTCATCAACACAGGAAAAAACATGCTACAACCGATGAACGAATCGTACTGAGACATGCCGATAACCTGCGCTTTTCCGAAAACGAGATGAATGGAGCACAACGCCTAAGCGGAAATGTCGTTCTGAGCCATGCTGGCATGGTGATGCATTGCGATAGCGCCGTTCTGTATGAAAACTCTCAAACTTTCGATGCTTTCGGGAAAGTGCGTATCGTACAAGGAGATACGCTCACACTAAAAGGCGACAAGCTACATTACGACGGCAGTACGCAGATTGCAGAAATGCGCAAAAACGTAGTTATGCTCCATCGCAAACAAGAACTGCGCACTGATAGTTTGAATTTCGATCGTATATATAAGGTGGGCTACTACTTTGAAGGTGGCGAACTGATTGATGGAAAGAACAAGCTAACATCTGATTGGGGTGAATACCACACTGATACGCGAAAGGCTGTATTTAATTACAACGTTAGGCTAAATAGCCCTAAATTTCTACTCAAAACAGACACCATGTACTATGATACACGTACGAAATGGGCAGAAATCGTAGGACCATCTAATATCTATTCGGGTCAAGACCGCATCTATTCCGAACATGGTTTTTACAATTCCCAAACCGAACGCGTAAGGCTATACAAAGGAACGAAGGCCTTTGGACGCAATAGAGAAATGCAAGGAGATACCGTCTATTACGACAAGAAGACGGGCATCATGGAAGCTTTCAACAATGTGTCGTGTAAAGATAGTCTCAACAAGAACATTCTGACAGGCAACTATGCATGGTACAACGAACTGACGGGCGAAGCTATGGCTACCAAGAAGGCTCTCGCACGCGACTACTCTCAAGGTAAAGATACATTCTATATACATGCTGACACGCTAAGAATGTTTACTTACAACCTCAATACTGACTCTGTCTATCGTGTACTTCATGGCTATTTCCATGCTCGTGGTTATCGCACAGATTTGCAAATGGTGGCAGACTCTCTTGTATTCTCCACCAAAACTCGAACGATTACGCTCTATCGAGATCCCATTATATGGAACGACAACCGACAGGTGCTTGGCGAAGAGATCAATGCCTACCTCAATGACTCCACGGTAGACTCTATCTATGTGGACCGACAGGCAATGACTATCGAGCAAGTAGACTCCACCCATTTCAACCAAGTGGCTTCACAACAAATGCGCACTTACTTCAATAGTAAAGGCGAAGTAACCGAGAATCAAGCTGTTGGCAACGTAATGGTGGTAAACTATCCACTCGAGAAAGACAGTACCATCCTCTATCAAAACTATGTGGAGACATCAAAAGCACGCATGTTTATGAAGGATCGTAAACTCGACAAGATATGGGCTCCTGCTTCACATGGCTATTTCTACCCCATAGGATTGGCTCCCGCCGATCGAACACAACTTCCTGGCTTTGCTTGGTTTGACTATATCCGTCCTACTTCGCCTGAGGATGTGTTCCTTTGGCGAAGCAAGAAAGAAGGCACCACGCTAAAGCCCTCCATCCGGCGCGAAGCTCCGCTGCAAAAGCTTTAACCAAATCGTGGATGTGAAACACTCTTGCACACCATCCCCCAAATACCCACAACAACTCTCGAAATCTATCGTACATGTCAGATATCATACATCTTTTACCCGACTCCGTTGCCAACCAGATTGCCGCAGGTGAAGTTATTCAGCGCCCTGCCTCCGTCATCAAGGAGTTAGTAGAAAATTCCCTCGATGCAGGAGCCACGCATATCCAAGTAGTGGTAGAAAACGCGGGAAAGACACTCGTACAAGTAATCGACAATGGCAAAGGCATGAGCGATACGGATGCCCGTCTCTCATTTGAACGCCACGCCACTTCTAAAATACAGCAAGCTACAGATCTCTTTGCTCTTCGTACCATGGGATTTCGCGGAGAGGCATTGGCTTCTATTGCCGCAGTAGCACAAGTGGAACTACGCACAAAGCAGCAAGGACAGGATCTCGGCACATGTATCAACATAGAAGGCTCGAAAGTAAACAATCAAGAGCCTGTGGCTTGTCCCGTAGGGGCCAACTTTGCCATACGCAATTTATTCTTCAACATCCCCGCGCGTCGCAAGTTCCTCAAGTCCAACCAAACGGAACTTTCCAACATCCTCTCTGAATTCGAACGCATCGCACTAGCTCACCCCGACATTGCATTTACATTACACTCCGAGGGTAACATTATGCTAGAACTTCCCACTGGAAACTTCCGTCAACGCATCATCGGTATCTTCGGAAAACGCATCGACAACCATCTCGTTCCTGTCGATGTTGATACCACATTAGCTCACATTCATGGATTCGTGGGTATGCCCTCTTCGGCAAAGAAGAAAAATGCACATCAGTATCTTTTCGTCAACGGACGATTCATGCGCCATCCCTATTTTGCAAAATCAATTCTAACAGCATACGAGCGCTTAATTCCCGATGGGCAGCAAATACCATTCTTTATAAATTTTGAGGTGGATCCCTCGCGCATTGACGTAAACATTCACCCCACTAAGACGGAAATTAAGTTTGAAGACGATAATGCTATTTTCCAAATTCTCCTAGCGGCTGTGCGAGAATCATTAGGGAAATATGGCGCAGTTCCCGCTATCGACTTCGACACTGAAGGACGTCCCGACATTCCCGATTTTAATAGTGGGGCACAAACACAAAGCACCTACATTGCACCTCCTCAGATTCACATCAACACCGCATTTAATCCATTTGACAAACAGAGTGAAGACACGGAAACAAAGCCGAACAATACAGGTTCCAAAAGCCCACTAGCGGCTTCAGCATTCACCTCCTCTTACACTCCTCGCCCATCAGCCCCTATTAATTGGCAAAAGATTTATGAAGAATCTCAACAAGCAGGACTAAACGATGGAAGCATTCCCTCTACTGAGAATATAGGAAGCTTTCAGAGCCATTATCAAGACGATCTAGAAGTGAGTTCTCCCACCAATGCATCAACCAATGCAGGAGACTTCTCTCCCACTTCTCTCTACCAAGAACTGCCACAAGAAGAAAAGGATTCATGGAAAGAAAAGCCCTCGTCTGAATTCATGCAGCTACAAGGAAAATACATCGTTAGCCCACTCAATTCAGGACTTGCACTGATAGATCAGCATAGAGCACACATTCGCATTCTTTACGAAAAATACATGTCGCAACTTGCTGCTCACAAAGCCCCCTCACAACGACTTCTCTTTCCTGAAACAATCCAAGTTTCCCCTTCCGAAAAAATAGTGCTGGAGCAAATACTTCCGCAACTCTGCGAAGTTGGATTTGAAATTTCCCCAACCGAAAATGGTGATTTTAGTATCACCGGCACTCCTATGGGAAGCGAGGGATTATCCCCCACCCACCTTGTAGGAAGCATTCTAGCCGATGCTTTATCTGGCCAAGCCAATGCAGCCGAAACGGTAGGCCATGCCATTGCCCTCTCATTGGCTCAAAAAGTGGCAATGCCTGCAGGACAAATACTCAATAAGGAAGAAATGCAACAACTCGCACAACAACTCTTTGCATGCTCCGCACCTAACATGACACCTGATGGGCATCCTACGCTGGTTGTCGTTGACCCAATAAAGCTATTTTAGCAAACAACCATTTTACAACGTTGATTATATCGGATTCTATGCACTCCGCATTTCATCCCAGCTAAGAAAGTGAGAAATTAAGACGAAATCTATCAACAAAATACACCCAACGAGCAAAACCCTGATTATCAACATTCTCCTTTTTGTCTTGTAACATGGTCAAAAATACGTAGTTTTACACATTCAACATAGCAAAAAGTACTATTTAGAGGCTCGTTAAGCATTTTTTTTGAAAAAAAAGTTGCACCGAACAAGTTCTTATTCTTAACTTTGCGCCAAAGAGTGAGAGCGAAAAAGAGTGAAAACACTCAAAGCTCAAAATCATACAACAAGAAATCATACAAATAATTAATAGTTTCAAATCATCTAGTTATGAGAAAATTAATGATTGCACTTGCCCTTGTAGGTCTTACATCGACTACAACGGCTATGGCTCAGGACACTGAGGTGCCCGTAAAGAAGTACAGTGTAGCAACCAATTCATTTTGGGCTAATTGGTTTGTAAGCGCTGGTGTTTCAGGTACAGCTTACTATACCTCTCAGGAACATGGTGTTAGCAACAATCCTTTCAGCGACAAGCGCGGTACCATCGGTTTCACTGTAGCTGTTGGTAAATGGTTCACTCCTGGCATCGGTCTCCGTACCAAGTTCGACTTCTTGAAAGGTAAGCAGGTAAACTCTGAAACCAACCATCCTCTTTACACTGCTATGAACGTACACGAAGATGTAATGTTCAATCTCTCTAACATCTTCTGCGGTTACAACGAAAAGCGAGTATGGAACACTATCCTCTATGCAGGTATCGGTACTTCTTCTAAGTTGAAAGATGGTAGCAACACTGATATCTACTACACTGCAGGTTGGTTGAACAACTTCCGTGTAAGCAAGCACGTACAGATCTTCGCTGACCTCAGCGTAGGTGCTACTGAAGGTTCTGTTGACGGTGCCGCTAACGATAACTGGGCTTCTTACAAGAAGAACAAATCAGGACACTGGGACAAGAATCTCCGTCTTGACGTAGGTGTTACTTACAACCTCGGTAAGTGCACTTGGGACAAGGTACCCGATGTAAACGCTTTGATGGCTATGAACAAGGAGCAGATGGATGCCCTCAACCAGTCACTCAAGGAGCAGCAGGATGAAAATGCCCGTCTGCGCGACATGTTGGCTAACACAAAGAACCAACCCGTTGTTGAAAACACTAAGGAATTCGTAGGTACTTCTGCTAGCGTATTCTTCAACATCAACTCTGCTAAGGTTGCTAGCCGCAAGGATCTCGTTAACGTGAAGGAACTTGCTGAATACGCTAAGAGCAACAACGCTAAGATCGTTGTTACTGGCTACGCAGATAGCAAGACTGGTTCTGCCGAATACAACCAGAAGCTCTCTCAGAAGCGTGCTGATACCGTTGCTAACGAACTCGTTAAGATGGGCGTTAACCGCGACAACATCGTTACTGAGGCTAAGGGTGGCGTAATGAACCTCTCTCCGTTCTCATACAACCGTCGTGCAACTGTTAAGATCCAGTAATCACACTCCGTGATTCTGCTTCATAGCAGCACACATAAAACTTACCAAGAGCCAAGTTCATTTCTCACGAGCTTGGCTCTTTTCTTATCCTTTCCTTGCCATGCCTCAATCTTCCTGTTTAATTCGAGCAATATAAGAATAATGGAAAAAGATGACTCGGATTCCTACCCTTATGCCTTACAAATCATTCCATTTTTAGAGAACATCTCCTCTATTACTTTACCTAAAATCAAGCATAAATCAAGCAGATTTATCCCTTCATTCTAATAGTCTTCGTTGTTATACCCTAACGATGAAGACCGTTAGGTGCTAACGATGAAGATCATTAGATGCTAACGATGAAGACCGTTAGATGTTAACGATGAAGACCGTTAGAGTAGCAAGATAAAGGCCATAAGAATCAGCAAAGATAGACCATTCCAAAGGCACAAAGATAGCAACTGTATAAACAAAACTAAGCAAAGAATAATCAAGCCAATATCAGAGCATGCTACTTTACCTAGAAAAACACAAAAAACGACCTTATCTGCATAAAAGTTGAAAGGTAAACAACTCATTTACAAATATTGCTGTCCGCTAAAACTCAAAAGAGCATAGAAATCCTATCCGCAATGCCCATAAACAGGCGTTGCGGATG
>ENA-ORRH01000921-ORRH01000921.1-human-gut-metagenome-genome-assembly--contig:-NODE-921-length-17042-cov-3.43904_pt1 | contig 17042 bp, 15 predicted proteins | sample MGYA00242173_ERZ509130 | MGnify/ENA primary metagenome ERZ509130 (study PRJEB26280, sample SAMEA2338633) | human gut metagenome | biome: human gut; feature: human-associated habitat; material: faeces... | reverse complement strand
CGCGGTTTTGAAAAGGATTGCGGCAAAAACCGTCGGAGGACGCCGGCACTTAGGGAGTTCGGGATTTTTGTGCGAGATGTGCGAGCAAAGCTCGCTGCATCACGCACAAAAGCCTGAACGAGCTTAGTGTCCGCTGCGTCCGGAGCCGAGCGGAAGCGTGTTTTTGGAGCAAGCTTTTTCAAAACTGCGTACCGTCTGATTGCCAACACACCCAACCGGATTTCAATAAAGTAAAAAAGGAGATTTTATCATGGTATTTGAGAAGTTAAAGGATATTTTTGCAAGGGTTATGCCACAGTGCGACCCATCAACTATTACAATGGACAGCGTTCTTACAACAGATTTAGGAGTTGATTCTCTTAATATGATGTTACTTGCTATCACTGTTGAGGATGAGTTCAAAATCAGATTCAGTTCTGATGCAAAACTTGAAACTGTTAAAGATATTGTTGATTATGTAGAAGCTAACGCTAAATAGAGGCACTTATGAGTGAAGTAAAGACAGGACTTGTGCTGGAAGGCGGGGCTATGAGAGGCATTTTCTCAGCCGGAGTTCTTGATTACATGCTTAAGAAAGACATTTATTATGATTATGTTATCGGAGTGTCTGCCGGGGCAGGTAATGCGGTGAACTATGTTTCCAGACAGGAAGGAAGAACTAAAAAGATAATTACCCATGAAAATGCGGAGGCCTATTATGGTGTCGGACAGCTTTTTGAGAATAAGAAGATTCTTAATCTTGAAATGCTGGTAGCTGAGTATGCACTTAAGGATATTCCTTATGATTTTGACACATTTTTCGCATCCAAGACAGAGTGCGAGAGCGTTGTTGTGAATTGTGAGACCGGAAAGGCTGAGTATAAGGGCAATTTTAAGACTAAAGACGAATTCTTGAAGTGTCAGATGGCAAGCTGCTCTGTGCCATTTATATGCGAACCTGTTGAAATTGATGGTTATCATTATCTTGATGGAAGCATTATTGATTCGATACCGGTTGAGAGAGCAGTTGAGAAGGGGTGCGATAAGATTGTTGTTGTACTTACCAAGCCAGAGGGCTCTAAGCCTACAGATTATTCTAAGGTAAAGAAGCTTATAGAGTGGAGTTACAAGAAATATCCGGAGCTTTGTGATGCTATGGCACACAGAAGGCAGGCTTATGACAGGCAGGATAAGTTCATGAAAAAGCTTGTGGAAGAGGGGAAGGTCCTTGTTATCCGTCCGGAGGAGCAGATGATAAGACACTTCGAGAATAATAATGAAAAACTTCTTCAGTGCTATCAGTATGGATATGACACGATGAGAAAACAGTTTAAAGCATTTGAGAAGTTTATGGAGAACTAATCCTCTCCTCGCCAAGAGGAAATGTGCTTTAAAAGCACATTGGATTTTTCTGAAAAAAACATGGAGGATTAATAATGAAAGTTTTAGTAGTAAACGGTAGTCCTAAAGGACCTAAGAGTAATACTATGCAAATGACAAATGCGGTTCTTAAGGGACTTAAGGAGACTAATCCAGAAGCTGAGATAGAGCTTCTGACAGTCAGAGACATGGATATCAAGCCATGTATGGGATGCATGAGCTGCTGGGGAAAGACAGCAGGCCAGTGTGTTATCAATGATGTTATGCAGGACGTTCATGTGAAATTCATGAATGCAGATGTAATTATATACAGCTTCCCACTGTATTTCTTCGGTATGCCGGGGCCAATGAAAACATTTGTTGACAGAATCATGCCACTTATGGAGACTTACAAGGGCAAGGTCAGAGATATCGGAGATAACGCATTCCACGAATTCCGTTATGATGTAAGCGGCAAGAAGTTCTATGTTATATCATCATGCGGATACGGAAGAACTCAGGAGATATATGACGCACTTATCAAGGAATTTAATTTTATCTATGGCAAGGGCAGATATCAGGCTCTTCTCTGTCCACAGAGCGAAATGTTTGCGATTCCGCCAATGGTAAACCAGATTAATGAATATCTTAAGAGATATACTGAGATTGGTAAGGTTATGGGAAAAGGTGAGGATATTCCTCAGGAAATGATTGATTTTGCTTCACAGCCAATGATTCCACAGAGAGCGTTGGAGAAGCTTATGAACAATTACTGGGACGCTGTTACACCAGAGAATCCTCTTCCAGCTCCTAACTTAAGATAAGAGGCGGCTTATGAAAACATATTATATGTTTGGCGACTCGCTTATGCGCGGGGTTATGCCGGATGAAGCATGGAATTATCACAGCTCAGATGCAATCGGTTTTGAGAAAATGCAGGCACAATATAATATGAAGTTTGTCAATTACGCGATGCCGACATTCACATCAGAGAGAGTAAAAATGTGGCTTACACAGACAATGTCAAGACAGCCTGTACCTGATGTTGCATTTCTTGAATGTGGCGGTAACGACTGCGATTATGACTGGAAGTCGATAGGAGAAGGCAAATGTGACTATGGACATAGGCACAGAATTGCCCCTCAGGATTTTAAGAAGAATTATGAGGATATGATACATTTGTTGCAGGAAAAGGGCGCAGCAGTAACAGCTGTAATTGCACCTCCAATTGCAATTGAAGTGTATCTTTCACATCTGCTTGAAAGTGGAGTGGGTAAAGATATTATGTCAGAATATGTGAACTCAGTTCAGCAGATGAGGGATGAATTTACTGAATATGGTGAAATAATGCGAGCTGTTGCAAATGAAAACGGCTGTGAAATATTAAGTCTTCGTGAAAGTTTTCTTGCACTTGATGACATGAAGGCATATTATAGTAAAGATGGAATGCATCCGAATGAGGCAGGATATGCACTTATTCATGATGATTTTGAAAAATATTTTGCTTCGCATGTGCAGTAATACGCACATGCGGAGATTTTTGTATGTATGGCGTCAGATTTTTGGCGCTGTGATTGTATCGGGGATTATATAGAAAGATGAGGAAGAAGAATGTTTAATCTGCGTTTCAAATGTACTGTTATATCAAGCTGGCACATGGTACTTCATGCTGTACCTAAAGCTAATAAGATGATTGCCAACAAGAGCCGTTATTCGGAAAAGGAAAGGTTTGAGTATGCAAAGTGGATTATTAACTACATGAGAAAACATGCCAGAACAAGAACTAAGGTGTATGGCAGAGAGAATATTCCGACTGACAGCAATTACATAATGTATCCTAATCATCAGGGTAAATATGATGCATTGGGAATTATTCTTGCACAGGAAAAACCATGTGGTGTTCTCTGGGGAAAAGAATAGGCTGAAAGACTTATGAGTCGTCAGGTATGCGGTCTTATAGATGCTGTTGTTATTGATCTTGATAATAACCGAGACAAGGTAAGGGCTATAATGGATGTTACCAAACAGGTGAAATCCGGAAGAAATTTCCTTATATTCCCAGAGGGTGGTTATACTGATAATAAAAATGAGCTTCAGGAATTTCAGGCTGGCTGTTTTTCATGCAGCTTACAGTCCAAGACACCTATTGTTCCTGTAGCACTTTTTGATTCATATAAATCTATGAACAGCAATACATTTGAGAGAGTTGACACACAGGTACATTTCTTAAAGCCTATTCTTTATTCTGAGTATGGTGAGCTTAAGAAAAAAGAGGTTGCCGAGTTTGTTAAGAGCAGGATTGCGGAAAGAATGGCTCAGATTAAGGCTGGGGAAATTAATGAGAGTTATGAGATGATTGGGTAAGAACACCCGGAGGACAGAGACACCATTTGTCCTCTGGGTGCCTTTTTTTGACAAAAATCTTGATTTTTTCACACTTTGGTTGACAGTATGATATTGCATTGCTAAAATATTTAAGGTTTATTTAAAGTTAAGTTGTTATAAATAAGAAGAATTGGACAAAGTACAGGGTATAGTATGTTATTTGGAAAAAAGAAAAAAGCTGCGGATTATATTGTAGATGTCCATTGTCATATTCTACCGGGAATAGATGACGGCTCAAGGGATATGTCTGAGACATTAAAGATGCTGGAAATCGCACATAATGAGGGGATAACGCATATTATTGCGACACCACATTTTAAAAGCGGACATCACAATGCTTCACCAGAGAAGGTAAGTGCGCTTATTGATGAGGTACAGGAAGCAGCAGATGAATGTAATTTAGGAATAAAGTTATATCAGGGAAATGAAATCCTGTATCATGATGAATTATGTGAAGGTGTTGACAGCGGACGCATCAGCAGGATGAATGGGACAGATTATGTACTTGTTGAATTTATGCCATCTGATCCATATCAGTATATACGTAATTCATTAGATGAGATAATGAGTGAAGGCTATCAGCCAATTATTGCGCATGTTGAGCGGTATGGATGTATGGTAGATGATATTGAAAATGTGCGTGAAATCAAGAATATGGGTGTAGAAATTCAGGTTAATGCATCAAGCATACTTGGTGATATAGGCAAGGATATAAAGAAATTTCTACAGAAACTGCTTAGTGAGCAGATAGTTGATTATGTCGGAACTGATTCACACCGATGTGAAGGCAGCCGTACACCTAAGATTCAGGAATGTGCCGACATGCTGTATAAAAAATATAATGAACAGTATGTTGATGATATATTATATGGCAATGCCATGGACAGGCTTTTATAGAATGTCAGAATAAGATTAAGGAGATTATATAATGCAGGAAAAAAGTAAAGAGACAGAGAACATTGAAATAGACCTCCGTGAAATATTTGGAGTATTAATTCACAGATTATGGATTATTGTTGTGGCAGCTTTAGTGTGTGGAGCGGTTGCGTTTATGTACAGCTTCTTTGTTATTACACCACAGTATGAGTCAACAACAAAGGTATATATTCTTAACAAGCAGAATGCAAGCGGATCAGTTACTTATAGTGATGTACAGTTATCATCAACACTTTCAAAAGATTATGAGCAGCTTGTTACAAGCAGATATGTTATAGAAGGTGTTATTAACGATCTTAAGCTTGATGAAACATACGAAAGTCTTGTTAAAAGAGTATCAGCATCTAATGCTACAGATACAAGAATTATAGCAATTACAGTTACAGATCCTGAACCTGAACAGGCACAGAAGATAGCCAATTCAGTCAGAGATCTGGCAGCCAAGCATATAACAGAAGTTATGGATATTGAAGCGGTAAATGTTGTTGATCAGGCTAATCTTCCTGATGAACCAGTATCACCTTCAATTCCTAAGTGGACTATAATAGGTGTTCTTGTGGGTATTGTAATATCAGCAGCAGTTATTATCATACAGCATCTTCTTGATGATACAATCAAGACTTCTGAAGATATTGAGAGATACCTTGGACTCAGTACACTGGCACTTATCCCTGTTAATGAAGGACAGAATAGTAATCAGGGTAAGAGAAGAGTACCAGTACCTTCAAAAGGTGGTTCAAAAACCGATATCACTATGAATGATGATAAGGGAAGAAGCTTTAAGGCATCTGAACTTGAGAATAAGAAGAAAAGTAATGGTGCTAAAGAAAGCGTGGAGGAATAAAAATGCAGGAGTTTTCAGTAAAGAAAAGTTATCTTGATTTCAGAACAAGGGAAGCATATAAAATGTTACGAACAAACATAGAGTTCTCAGGAGATAATAATAAGGTAATATTCATAACAAGTACAACACCAGGAGAAGGTAAGAGTACAGTATCATTTGAGTTAGCAATGTCATTTGCGCAGAACGGAATGAAGACACTTCTTATAGATGCTGATACAAGAAAATCAGTTATGAAGAACAGATGGAGAAAAGGTAAGATTAAATATGGTCTTACTCATTACCTTTCAGGAAAAAATGAACTTACAGATGTTATAAGCGTAAGTGATGAGCCTAATTTCTGCATGATATTCGCTGGTCCTGTACCACCTAATCCAAGTGAACTTGTTGGTAACGACAGATTTGCCAAGATGATAGAGAGTGCAAGAGAAACATTTGACATGATAATAGTTGATACACCACCAATAGGAAGTGTTATCGATGCCGCTGTTATGTCTAAGTTCTGTGATGGCGGAATACTTGTAATAGGTGCAGGAGATGTAAGCTACAAGTTCGCAAGGAAATCCAAAGAACAGCTTGACCTTGTAGGCTGCAAGATTCTTGGATGCGTTCTTAATAAGGTTGATATGGCTGGTAATTCATATTACGGCAGATACTATGGCAAGTATTACGGCAAATATTATGGAAAATACGGTGAAGAAAGTTAAGAGCGAGGAATAACCTGTACGGAGCTGAATTTCGTTGGGAGGGGGAGAGAGATAGATACCTTTCTTCTTGGAGAATTTTGGCTCCGTAGTTGTGTATATTGGTATGAGGAATAAACACATTTAATAGATAATTACATAAAGGAGGAATTATGAATAGTTCAAAGAAAACAGCCATGTATTTTATGTATATTGTGGATGTGGTAACACTGATAATATCGTTTTGCATGGCATATTTAGTTAAGTTTAACTGGATAGAAGGAGAAAATAATATTCACAGGAGTGATTATATAATATTATTTTTATTGATTTCGATAATGTATATTCTGATTAATCTGATTTTTATGAAGAATATTGATTTTATAAATAGAAATATAACAAAAGAGGTAATCGAAACTGTAAAAACAATTGTTTACATAGCAGTTCTCGTTATGGTTGTGTTGTTCTTTTTGAAAAACAGCGCTAATTATTCGAGGTCTATGATGCTTATATTTATAGTTGTATCATGCCCGGTCATGTTAATGGGAAGACTGGTGCTAAAGAGAATATTACGAGTTGCATATGCAAGTGACAGATATCAGGAACGGGTTGTAGTAATAAGCGATTCATGGCACATTGAAGAGACAATGTCAGGACTGAAAAATGATGATAACTATAAAATAGTCGGCATTGTACTAACTGATAGTAATCAAATAGGCGATGATTATTATGGTGTAGATGTTATAGCAGATAAAGATACATATATTCAGGCTATTGAGGAAAGAGAGGCTGACTCAGTATTATTATCTGCAAATGATGTAGATGAGCAGCTGTGTTCAGAGATTATATCAACATTACAGAGCATAGGTAAAAATGTTCATGTCAGATTAAGAGAATATGAATTGTGTGATGGGTATAAACAATTTAAAAAGATAGGTTCCTATGCTACAATAAGCTATATGTCATCTAAGAATATGATGTTTTATCAGGTGGTTATAAGGAGAACTATTGAGGTTATTGCAGGTCTTATAGGATGTGTGCTGACATTAATATTAATTCCATTCGTTGGAATGGGAATGTTAATTGAATCGCCAGGTAAGATAATTATTTCAAGTGTCAGAATCGGCAGAAATGGACGAAAGTATCTGCAATATAGATTCCGTACCATGAAAATGAATGCACAGGATTGTATTAATAACGGTAAGAATCCATATATGGTAACTGGTAGAATATTGTTCAGGCTGCACTTAGATAAACTTCCAGTGGCTTATAATTTATTGTGTGGGGATATAGGGATTATAGGACCACAATCACCATCGGTAGTGGAATACATGGACTATATTCCTTTACAAAAAAGAAAACTTACTATAAAACCAGGCTTGATAGGAGAATGGAGTTTTCGTCCTAAAGAATATGAGCAGATAGCAGCAACTTCAGATAGTTATGATATGCCATATGACAAAAGTATGAAAGGAGATATAAAGCGTTTTGTTATGGCAATGGGAAGATGTGTAGTATATCATCCGAAGCATATTATGAAACAATTAGAAATTGATGAACAGATAGGTGCTATTAGTGAAATACTTGAGAACAAAATTCCTTATCAGTATGATGAAAGCGTATATAAAGTAGAAAAAACATTTGGCAGGCATATATATCTTATAATAAAAAGAACATTTGATGTTGTGTTATCTGCAATAGGATTGATTATATTATCACCAGTATTTTTAATTATTATGATATGTGTAATTGCTGAGGATGGAAGTAATCCTTTTTATGGTCATATAAGAATAGGAAAAAACGGAAAGAAAATATGCGTATATAAATTCAGAAGTATGAAAAATATTGATGTTGATATAGAAAAAATATTGACACCGGAGCAGCTGTTACAATACAGAACAGAATTTAAGATAGACAATGATCCGAGAATAACAAAGGTGGGGAATTTCTTAAGGAAGTCAAGCCTCGATGAGCTGCCACAGCTTATCAATATTCTTAAAGGTGATATATCTATAGTAGGACCCCGTCCCATTGTAGAAAGGGAAATTGAAATATATGGAAAGGATACAGCCAAGCTTCTAAGTGTACAGCCGGGGCTAACAGGATACTGGCAGGCATATGCGAGAAATAATGCTACATATGAAAGTGGCGAGAGACAGAAGATGGAAATGTATTATGTTGAGCATCAGAGCCTGTGGCTGGATATTAAGATTATATTTAAGACATTTAGTTCAGTGTTGAAGGGAAGCGGGGCACAATAATGAAAAATAGAATTGGATTTGTAATATTGACATGGAACTCAGAAAATGTAATAGAAAATTGTTTGAATTCTATAGTGAGTTTAAAGGATATAATGCCAAAAGTAGTTATTGTAGATAATGGTAGTAGTGATTTGACATGTGATATAGTAAATAAATTTATATCGGAGTATCCACAAATTGTAAAAATTGTTAAATATTCTGAAAATAAAGGAACAACAGTTACAAGAAATAAAGGCATAAAAGAACTTAATGCTAATGAACTTGACTATTATTGCATATTGGATAGTGATACTATCATAAATGAGGTAGCATTTAAAATATTAATAGATGAACTTGAAAAACATGATGAATATGGAATTATTGGTCCTAAATTAATTACTTCTAGTGGATTGGAGCAGATGTCTGCGAGAGCATTTCCTACATTATTAGAAAAGGTGTACAAGGCTATACCGATAAAAGCATTGCAGATAAAAGGTGAGAAAATGGAAGTACAGACTCCTTCTGAAAGCTGGGGAAATAGCTATACTGTAGATTATTTAATGAGTGCATGTTGGTTAGTTAAAAAGGAAATTTTTCAAATAGTTGGTTTGCTAGACGAAAAGATTTTTTATGCACCAGAGGATGCTGAATATTGTATACAGGTGTGGGAAAAAGGATATAAAGTGGCATATTGCCCGAAGGTAAGTATAATACATGAATGGCAAAGATTAAGTAAGAAAAAATTTATTAGTAAAGTAAATTGGGAACATCTAAAAGGATTAGCATATATGTTTAAAAAACATAAGTTCCTTTTTTCTACATCAAAATTAAAAAGAAGATTTTAATTTTGATGGAAGTATGTAGGATAATTGCAGCATTTTATTATGTTTGAACTTAAATATATTATAGGAGAATTATGATTATGAAAGTATTATTTGTGAACCCGCCTTTTAAAGCAGAATATGGAAAATATTCAAGAGAAGCAAGAAGTGCAATGATTACTAATAGTGGAGTAATATATTATCCGTTATGGCTCTTGTATGCAGCTGGTGTTACACAGGAGGCTGGCTTTGAAGTAGATTTTTTAGATGCACCAGCTAAACAAATGAATTTTGAGAAAAGCATAAAGTGGATAAAGGGAAAAAATAATGACTATGGTTTAATAGTACTTGATACAAGTACACCATCAATATATAATGATGTAAAATTTGGAGCTAAGTTAAAGGAACTATTTCCTAAAGCATTCGTTGTATTAATGGGAACACATCCTACAGCATTACCAGAAGAAACATTAAAATTAAATGATAATATAGATGGAATTGCAAAAGGCGAGGCGGATTATATTATAAGAGACTTAGCTATAGCTTTAAATAAAGGGGAATCTTTAGAAACAGTTAAAGGTTTAGTGTATAGAAAAGATGGTGAAATAAAAATAAATGAAGAAATGCCATTGATTACGGATGTAGATGCTATACCTTGGGCAGCAAAATTAATTAAGCAGTTTTTGGATCCTAAGGATTATTTCTTTGCAGCAGCAGCTTTTCCAGAAATACAGATATTTACAGGTAGAGGGTGTCCGGCAAGATGTTATTTCTGCGTATTTCCTCAGACAATACATGGACATAAATATAGAGTAAGAAGTGCGGAAAATGTAGTTGGTGAATTTGAATATATTGTTAATAATTTTCCAGATGTAAAAGAGATTGTAATTGAGGATGATACTTTTACGATTAACAAAGAGAGAACACAAGAAATATGTAAGTTGTTAATTGAAAAAGGATTAAACAAAAAGATTAAATGGTTATGTAATGCAAGAGTTACATTAGATTATGAAACAATGGTTTATATGAAAAAGGCAGGTTGTAGTCTTATTATACCTGGAATCGAAAGTGGTTCTCAAGAATTATTAAATAATATGAAAAAAGGAACTAAGATAAGCCAAATAGAAGAATACGTGAAAAATGCAAAGAAAGCGGGATTATTAATTCATGCATGTTATATGGTTGGAAATAAGGGTGAAACAAGGGAAACAATGGAACAAACGCTTAAGTTTGCAATTAAACTTGATACAGATACGGCACAGTTTTATACATTGCATCCATATCCGGGAACAGAAGCATATAATTGGGCAGTTGAGTCTGGTTATTTAAAGAATGACAATTTTGAAAACTGGATAAAAGAAGATGGCACTCATAATTGTGTTATTAACTTAGATAATATATCAGCAAAGGAATTAGTGGAGTTCTGTGATTATGCACGTAAAAAATATTATTTAAGACCTAAGTATATATTAAGAAAAGGTATTCAATCATTAAAAAACAAAGACGAATTAATAAGAAATATAAAGGGATTTAAGAATATAGCTCCTAAATTATTTAAAAGATAAATTCAATATATAATTACAATACTTAAGTATAAATTAAAAAAGAAAGGGATTATGATAATTAATTAATTTATCATACTTACAAAAATATGAATGTTATTATAATACATGATAATGCAATGATAACAGGAGGTGCACAAAAAGTTGCTATTACTGAAGCTGTAGCATTATCGGAGCATGGGTATAAAGTTATATATTTTGCCGCTGTTGGTCCAATAGATCCTGCTTTATTAAATAGTAAGGTTAAAGTTGAAATTTTGGGGCAAAATGAGTTGAAAGATGCTTTAAATGGAAAATATGAAAAAATAAAAGGAGCACTAAGAGGACTTTATAATAGGGACGCGTATAAAAAATTAAATGAACTTTTAAAAAAGTTTGACAATAAGAATACTATAGTTCATATACATGGTTGGTCATTAGCATTATCACCATATATATTTAAAGCAATATATGAAAATGGATTTAAAGTGGCTATAACGTGCCATGATTATGAAATTAACTGTCCAGTTAGAACTTATTTTAATTATAAGCTGAATAAAATGTGTGATAAAAATGGAATGTCATTAAGTTGCATCATGTGTAATTGTGATAAACGTAGTTATATACAAAAGGTATATAGAGTTATACGAGAACGAATCTTTTATAGATATGCAAGAAAATGTGATTTATCTTTAATTTACCTTTCAGAGTTTAATAAGAATATAATTGAACGAGAAAAAAGATTAACTACAAAAGGGTATATCGTGCCGAATTTGGTAGAAATACCGGAATATGTAAATGTAAATACGAAACAAAATGAATTATATTTATTTATAGGTAGATTAAATCCAGAAAAGGGATGTGAATTGTTTTGTGAAGCAATTACTAGAGCAAATGTTAAAGGTATAGTTATTGGAGAAGGAATAGAGTATGAGAAATTACGAAATCAATATACAAATATTGAATTTTCAGGTTGGAAAACAGCAAAAGAAATGTCAACAATAATTCCAAAATGCCGTTGTTTGATTATGAGTTCTATATGTTATGAAGGTGCACCTCTTACAATCCCAGAAATTCAAGGTGGATATTCGTTACCATGTATTGTTCCAACTCCAAGTGGTGCTGTTGATTATATATGTGATGAAAAAAATGGATTAATTTTTAAAAGTGGAGATATAGATTCATTAGTAAATTGTATTGTTAAGTTAAAAGATGATAAATTTGTTGAAAAATTAACGATTAATTGTAAAAAAGAATTTGATAGAGAAAAATATACAAAAAACACACATATAAGTAGATTGGTTAATGTATATGAAAAAATTTTAAATTCCAAATATGATTTATAAATATTCTAAATATAGAGGGAAAAACAATTAATAGTTATACACAGAAATAAAGGGAGATATAATATTAATGCGAATTATATTTGATTGGACTTATATTATAATTGGAACAATTTATTTATTGTATGCATATAATAATGCTTTTAAATGTAAAAATACTTTTAATAGAACTGCATGTTTTGTACAATTGGTAATATATCTTTTTAACTGTTTTCCAATATTGCTGGATTATTTGATTGGAATACCGTCATATGAAGTTTTATATTGGTGGAGATCTATGGGACAAGCAATGGATAATGATGTGGTATGTATTATATATGATATATATATGTTATTTGCTATGACATTAATACATTTTTTAAATATACGTAAAAATATAAAACTAAAAAATACAAATCATATAGATAAAGATGATGATAAAAAAGGATTAAATGGAACGATTTATATAAATAAGATATTTGACAATAAATTTATATTATTAGTTTGTATATTTTCTCCAGTTATTTCAATATTAATAAAGGGCAATTGGAGAGTATATTTGTTTTATGGAATGACTGAAACTAGAGGTGTAACAGAAGCATTTTCATTATTCAGCATGAATAATTTGTTATTATTAAGTATTGTAGCATTTTGTATGATGTTTTTTAGAAAAAAATTAAAGAAAAGAGATATAGCAATCTTAATTATATATTCATTTATGATTGCATGGATTTGTGGAAAAAGATATATTATAGCAGATATGATTTTTATGTATTTATTTTTCTTTGTTCAGTCAAAAAATTATACAAAAAAAATTGAAAAGAAATTATATTATATTTTACCTTTAACAGCGGTGGTAATTGTATTATTCTCTATATATTATTTAATATCATTCAAAAATTCAACTTTAATTTCTAAACAAAATACAGAGGCTGTATATGAAACATTAAGAGCAGATTTTGGAAGAGATGATGTTACAAAATATGTAATAAAAAAAGAATTTATTGATGAAGACTCTTTTTTAGATTATCCATTAGAATCCTTTTTATCAGCCGTTTTTGTTTGGGTACCAAGATCTATATGGAAAAATAAGCCATATCAACATTTTGAATACTTGACAGCATCAATAAAAGGAGTTGAAGTACAAAATCATGGGCCAGGAATGACACCCTCTTGGTATGAAATGGCACTTGCCAATTTTAAGGAATTTGGATTTTTAATAGGAGCTTTGTTGGTATCTGTTTTATGTAAAATTACAGACAGTATTAAATCAATAGAATTAAAATCTATCAGTTTGATGATGATTATTGCATTATTAACACAAAGTATTGATGGTTGTATTATTTATATTGCAATAATTATGATAACTATGTTATGGAAATTTGTTATAGGCAGGCGGACTATTGTGATAAGAGTAAGATAAGGAGCGTTAAAATGAAAATAGGTATAATAACTTATCATTATGCATTAAATTATGGCGCAGTGCTTCAATGTTATGCGTTAAGGAGTATATTAGAAAAAAATAATAATGAGGTATTTGTGATTAATTATGAAGATGAAAATCAACATAAAAATAGTTCAATGTATAATCATGGTAAAGGAATTAAAAGAATATTATACAATATGATGTTTTTGCCATTTCATTTTTATAGAAAAAGGAAATTTAAATTGTTTGTAAAAGATTATTTGAATATTACTGAACGAATTGAGTGTGAGCAACAATTAATTAAACATATTGAAGATAATAAATATGATTTTATATTTGTAGGAAGTGATCAGGTATGGAATCCTAATATTAAAGATTTTACATGTGAATATTTTTTACCTTTTGAAATAAAAGCAAAAAAAATATCATATGCTGCATGTTTTGGTGATGCAACATGGAAACAATTAGAACCATATAAAAAATATATTAAAGATTTTGATAGAGTGTCATTAAGGGAAAATAAGTTTAAAGAACAAATAAGTCAAATAAATAATGCAATAAAGATTGTTCCAGATCCAGTATTTCTTATTTCTAAAAAACAATGGGGATCATTGATTAAAGAAAATCAAATAAAAAATAAAGAACCATATTTATTGTGCTATTTTATGAATAAAAAAAATGCACATGCTAATTATATAGAAGCAAAAAAAATAGCTAAAGAACTAGGATTAAAAATCGTACGTTTAAATCCAAGTTTTTCATTAGATAGTTTAAGTAAAAGTTCAAATTTAGATGCTGGACCAAAAGAATTTATAAATTATTTTTATCATGCAAATTTTATATGTACTGATTCATTTCATGGAACAGCTTTTTCAATAGTGTTTAAAAAAGATTTTTATGTTTTTGATAAAAATGTTAATAAAAAAGATTTAAGAAAATCATATTTATTAGATGAAGTTGGACTAAAAGATAGGTTAATTTTAGGATATTCTAAAAATTTGATTTATAAAATTGATTATGAAAAAAGCAATGAGAAAATTATATCAATGATAAAAAATGGGAATTTATTTATTGAAGATGTAATAGAGAAAAATTATAAAGAGTGTTAAAGAATAAGATTAGTTATGTAATAAGTATAGCGATATTTTTTATAAGCTTTATGTGTTAAATTGTAGGTATAGAGTAAGTTTATTATATAAGGAAAAGAAAAAATGAAAAATAAAGTCAGAGTTGCTTGGATATCAGCCCCCGCCTTTATATGTGTTGATAAATTTATAGTACCAGAAGTATCTAAGTATATGGATGTTACATGGTATATAATTGCAAAGGAAAATGAGGTGTTAGATTTTGAAGAACAATTGGAAAAATTAATTAAATTAGGAAAGATTAATTGCAAGATATTACGCCATAAAGAAAGAAATTGTGATTTTGGGATTATTATTTGGTTTATAAAATTCTTAAAAAATATAAAAAGGGAAAAATATGATCTTATTTACCAGGTAATGATAGGAATGCCATTTTATATGCCATTATTTAGGTTTTATTTAGGATGTAAAAATGTTTTAATAGGAATTCATAATGTAAAAATTCCGCAGGGTGGAAGTAATTATTGGATAAATAAATTATATGTTTCTTTTTGTATAAAAAGTTTTAAATATTTTCAAACATTTTCAAATGATCAAAAGGAACAATTATTAAAAATAGCTCCCAATAAACATTGTACTTCAGTTCCATTTGTATCAATGGATTATGGAGAGATTGATAAGTCAGTAAAGGAAAATAAAGATGTTATTACGTTTTTAAATTTTGGAATTATAAGAGATTATAAAAGAATAGATGTGTTAATTAATGCAGCACAAAGAGCATATGAAATTACAGGAAAAATGTTTAAAGTAATAATAGCAGGAAGTTGCAATGATTGGGAAAAGTATCAGAACAAAATTAAATATCAAGAGTTGTTTGAATTAATTATTAAAAGAATTGATGATAATGATGTTGCTAAAATTTTTGAAAGAAGCGACTATTTTGTTTTACCATATCAAGATATTGCACAGAGTGGTTCAGCAATTATTGCAATTAATTACGATATGCCAATTATTGCTTCTAAATTGCCAGCATTTGAAGAATATATAAAAGATAAGAAAACAGGTTTTTTAATCAATCCAGCTGATGTTGAAGATTTAACAAAGACAATGATATATATATTGAATAATCATTTTAAAATATATAATAAGTTAGTAAATAATGTTAATGAATTTAAATTAAATAATTTTACAGATGAAAAAGTAGCAGAAAAATATATAAATAATTTTAATATAGTGTTAAAAAAATTTAAAGAAATATAGAATGATTATATGAAATTATTAATGAGTTAGTTTTAGTCTTATAGAGATATTGAAATGAAAGCAGATAATAAACAGGTGTGTCTTGAATGACGATATTATTATTTTAGTGAGAGATATTGTATGAATGAATATATAAAAAAAATAGTAAATAATTCAGTAGTATATAATGGCTTATGGTTAATGATACTTCAAGGCGTTAATACGATATTACCAATGATTACAATTCCATATATTACAAGAATACTAGGAGCAGAGGGATATGGAATTTTTTCAGCTGCGCAAAATTGGATTTTTTATTTACAAGTTATAGTAGAATATGGTTTTGGGTTATGGGGAGCAAGAAAGGTTGCGTTAATTAAAGATGATGATACAGAAGAAATTAGTGAAATATTTAGTGAAATATTAAATGCAAGAATTATATTATGTATATTGTCTTTTATACTAATGTGTACTATATCAGCAATTGCTAATATAAGTATTGATAGGTTTATATGCCAAATAATACTTTATGCAATGATAATTGGAAGTATGTTGCAGTTAATTTGGTTATTTCAAGGTAAAGAAAATATGAAACCTATAACCATTATAAATATAATATCTAGAATTATTTCAGTTTTATTAATATTTATATTTGTTAAAAATAAATCTGATATATATGCATATACATTTTTTTATAGTATTACATATATTATATCGGCATTATTGACTATAAGGGTAGCTAAGAAAAAATATAATATTAGATATATTCATGTTGGGATAGGTAGTATTTTTACAGTATTAAAAGAAGCATGGTATATTTTTTTATCTTCAGCTTTAATTAAAGTATTTAGTGGAATAGCATTATCAATATTAACTATTGTTTCTTCAAATTATTATATTGGAGTATATTCTGCTATATATAAAATTCCATATATTTTAGTAATGGCATTTTCTCCAATTAGTCAAGCATTATATCCAAATATAAGTAAAAAATATAAAAGCTCTTTTAATGAAGGGGTAAAATTTGTAGAAAAAATAACATTACCTATAGTGGCTCTTTTTACTATAATTTCTATAGTTATTATTTTATTAAAAGATATAATTGTTAAAATTGCATTTGGGTCAGAATATGTATTATATTCAAGTATAATATTTTTTTTATTAATTCAGACAATATTTGCTATA